>Ga0214923_10000909_pt1 | contig 43472 bp, 64 predicted proteins | sample LL1510_MetaG_FD_177993 | JGI IMG/M metagenome (GOLD analysis project Ga0214923, IMG submission 177993) | Freshwater microbial communities from Lake Lanier, Atlanta, Georgia, United States - LL-1510 | ecosystem: Environmental > Aquatic > Freshwater > Lake | place: USA: Georgia | collected... | reverse complement strand
CCTATGGCACCTTCATTACCTTGTCCGGAAACCCCTGAATTAAAGCCTTCAGTTTGCCAAGCACCTACATACCCGCTATGCCCGCCTCCTGAGCCTCCTTTACAACCTAAAAACCATCTTTGATCATTGTATGAACCCCCTCCGCCTCCTCCTACCGCTGTATAACCTAAGAAATTTGAATTTCTTCCATTATTTCCTTTTGCATAGCCAGCTGAGCTATTGCCTCCAAGGCCTCCTGCTCCGACTGATATCAAATATCTAATACCAGGGTCTACATAAGTTGAACCGGCTATTAATCCCCCAGCTCCTCCTCCACCTGCATAAGCCCCTGCGCCACCACCTCCTCCGCCTGCAACTATTAGAAAATCTATCATATAAGCATTTGAACTTACTGATAAAATTTGATTTACTGTAGCTTTGTATGTTGTTGATCCATTAGAAATAGGAAGAACATCTGTTAAGCTTACAGAAGGTGCTGAATTTAAACCAGATATAGTTACGTCGGCCATATCAATAATATTTATTGGAAACTGTATATAAAAGCATATATAATAGTAATATGAATAAACTAATTGCCTCTCTAGTAGTTAGCTTTACGCTAGCTACTCTTGCGTTGGCTGATTCAGGCGCTTGTACTCCTTGTGATGACAGCGATTGGACAGTTGAACGCGGCTGGGCTGCATTTGGTGATGTTCTACTTGTTAGACCTCTTGGAACCGCTGCTACAATCGGCGCTTTTGGTGTCTTCGCAGTAGCCTCACCTTTTGCCGCTATGGCCGATGCGACAGATGAGGTATTTGACACGCTGGTAAAACAGCCTGCTGAATACACCTTTGATCGCGATCTTGGGGATTTCTCCAAGTAATCCTATAATAGCCAGAGAGTTCAAACCTTTCTGGCTATTTTACTATAAATATTAGATATGGCCGACGTAACCATATCTCAGTTAACACCAGGCACACCTTCAACAAGCGCAGTTCTCCCGTACTCTCAATCAGGTACTACAAACTCATCAACTGTTGCTAATTTAGGTTTAGCATTAGGTGTAGGTGGAGGTACCGGTGCAATTACAATACCTTCAGGTACTACCGCACAAAGACCTGTAAGCCCTGTTGTAGGTATGTTACGATTTAACACTACTTTAAATACATTTGAAGGGTGGAACGGTATTGCGTGGGCTCCTTTCGCAGGTACATTTAGTGCTACAGGGGGAGATGAAGTCTTTACATATTCTTCAGGCGGGATAACCTACAAGGTTCATAAATTTACAACAGCTACGATAAATTCATCTTTAGTAGTAACTGGAACAGATAAAGCTGTTGATATTTTAATAGTAGGAGGAGGAGGCGGTGGTGGGTATGCGACATCATCTTATGCTGCTGCAGGAGGCGGCGCAGGTAGTCTTTTGTATGCTGCAGGATATATATTAACTGCGGGTGTTTATAATGTTTATGTAGGTGCAGGGGGTACAGGAGGTATTGCATCATCTACTTCTTCTGCGCAGGGTAATAACGGTGAAAATTCAAGTTTTGGTTCAATTATTGCAAATGGAGGTGGTGGAGGCGGTGCAGGAGCAGTAGGTACTGTTTCTTTTTATAAAGGAAAAAATGGTGGGTCAGGAGGAGGTTCTTCTGCAAACGAAACTATAGGTATTGCAGTGCAATCAACATATACAGGATTTTCTGCTTTTGCAAACAATGGAGGTCAAGGCTCTTCTACTTTAACCGGCTCGTTTGCAAGAACGGGTGGAGGCGGAGGAGGAGCCGGCGGCGTCGGTATAACTACATCAGCGAGCTCACCTACAGGAAATGGTGGGCCAGGTAGAACATACGACATTACCGGAACTAGTGTATGTTATGCAGGTGGCGGAGGCGGTGGAAGTTATGGTTCTAATATAGGATCTAATCCAGGTACTGCTACATGCGGAGGTGGTGCAGGGGGAAATAAAGAAGGTGGAGCAGGGGTAAGCGCAACAGCTAATACTGGCGGAGGCGGCGGAGGTGGTTCAACTACAGGCTCTTCGACTACAGGCGTCGGTGGTAACGGTGCTTCCGGTATTGTTGTAGTAAGATATACAATATAATGACCTTTAAAGAGTTTATAGCTAAAGTAAAAAAGAAGAGAAAGAAATCTCCTCTTCCTCAAACAGATAAATCTATGTTAATAACAAGTAAAGATATGCAGCCAACTCAGCAACTACCCGCGGCAACGTCAGGTAATCAGCCAAGTCTTTCTTAATTATTTTTCTACAACAGCGCCTTCAGGTAACCAGCATTCGAGAGTAAGATTTGAACCAATATAACCGGTCTGTGCCGGCATTTTAGTTTTTGGATCAATAGTAAAAATACCCCAACCACCACACTTTAACTTTTTAACAATAGGTTTTTCTTGTGCCATACCCCTATTATAATATAGGGAAGTTTAAATTCAAGCCTTACCGTTTAACTTATCTAGGGCTAGTGACAAAATCTTAATTGTATCGGCTTTTTGATACTTCTTAGGACTCTTAAGAAGACCGTCAATTAAATCGAGAGCATGATTTTGTGTATTATAATGTGACTGCATTGCAGCGTGTTCTTCAGCTTCTTCTTTAGCAGATATAGCAGCCTTAATTGCTGAATCGCGACGGGCAAGATATTCTTCTTCTGTTTCTTCAGAACGAGGCTTTAAATTTTTTGCTGCTTCTAAATCTTGGTTAGCTTTGGCAACTGCTTCTTTAATTGATTCTTCGCTCTCATTTGAATCGCTGGGCATGGGAGCTTCTTCAGCCTGTGCAGGAGTAGAAGCACCACCTAATTTCTTTTTAGCCCATTCTAAAAAGCTTACCATTTCGTTACCATCAATGGCGAGGTTATATTTAATTTGATCAAAAATCTTTTTATCACCATGAATTAGATTGAGTAAATCTAGCAAACGCTTATTATGTGCTTGTTCAAGATTTGCACCAGTAGCTGTACCTACATTTTCATTTAAAACAGCTTTCTTTGATTCAACGTATCTTTCGAACATCAAGTGATTATCTTTTGTCATAGAAATATTTATTATTTTATACATTGTTTTTCTTTAGTTTTTTAATCTTTTTCGACTAAATAATTATATGAAGAAGTTAGACTTAAGGATATCGAAGACAAATATTAAAAACGGTGAACAAACCAATCCTGGTAAATGCCCTATCGCTAACTCAATTATGGAGTCTGTAAAGAATGTTATTTATGTTTGCGTTCTTCCTAACGAGGCTACCATTAAAGTTAAAAAGGGAAATAAAATTGTTGCTTACAGAGGTTCTCTTCCTAAGGAAGGTAATCAATTTGTAAAAAACTTTGACGACGGATTAAAAGTAACTCCTTTTAAAATGTCTTTAAACTTAAACAAACTAGATAAAAAAATTGCAGATTTAGTATAATATTAAAAAATATTGTACACTGCGAATAAATAATTACATATGCCAGGAACCCATTCATTTTCAGTCCCTGCAGGACAAACTTCCGGTAAGTATCTTTATGCACACAATAATAGTACTCCCCTATCTTTAGGAACTTTTGGAGCAGGTCTTTCAGCATTTACAGCATTAAATAATTTACCCGCTACATATTTTCCGCCTCCTGCTTTTTCTATATTTGATACATTTCAACCCCTTTCTGCCTATATTATTATTAATTCACAAACAATTAATATAGTTAATAACGACACAGGAGTTTTTCCTGCTACTTATGTTTTAAGACCGGGTTTAAATATGGTTACTGTAGATAGAAATGCATTATCTACATATATTACAGATGCATTTATTATAAATGGTGTAGATCAAAAAAATAAAATTAGATCTATATACGGTACATACGATGGGACAGATGATAATGCTAATAAAGCTCCTGCGCAAGCAGGATTAAGATTTGCGGTTTACGGAACCTTCTTACCTGATTTACCGTTTGGTGTTCAAAATTCTATAACGACTTTTAAACCTGGATCATCTTATTTAGTATCAATGAAGGACGGTGAAACAATTACTTTCCAATATGCACGTAGAAATCAGTATATAATTACTGATGCTGGTAATACGCCCCCTACAGGTCCAAACAATATTATATGTTGTGAAAACGGTGACAGACTAACCACCGGTGTAGAAGGTTAATTTTTAATAACAAATTTTAATCCCGGTCTTTCCTCATCAGAAAAAACTTCATGGAAGGATAATTTCTCTAACAAATACCATTCGTGATTTATCTTAATGCATTTACCGGAAGGTGAAAATTCATTTATCTTTCCTTCTTGAATTAAAAACTTATTTGTAGCGGTATTAGAAAACAAAACTTTTTTATCTACAAGTTCCTCAGGCTTATAGCTTTTCATAAAATAATTATAATAACTAAAAAATAGAAATCCCGTACCGAAAAGAAGAGCTAAACTCGGTACGGGATTTCGTTGTTATATTATTGTTATCTCAGGCTCTTCTTAAGCTAAAGTTAATTAGCTCTGCTTGGACCACTTACCATTGATCTTGATAGCGTTCTGGAGAGCGCTGTCAGAGATCGAGGAAGTGACATCCGTCACGCCGAGCTCAGCACGAACTTGCTGAACCGTTTTACCAGCACGCAGGAGCTTGAGGGCCGGGCGGCTGATGTAATTGGTCACAAAGCCCTGGGGCTTGGAGGCCAAGTACTTGGCATTGGTAAGACGAGTCTTACCGGTGATGATGCAAACCAAGCGAGGGGTCACCTCGCGAGAGGTCTTGGCGGCGCCCTCTCGGTTGGCCGGGTTCTTACGAACCGTTGGTTCTAGCAATGTGCTATTCATGATCCATATATTATGGCTGAAATTGCGGAACAGTCAACTATTTTTTTGAAGTATTTTTTATTGTTTATTATCAATACTTTACATAGCATGCGTCGCCCCAGAGGTTGCCTAACCAATTGACCTCTATACGTTTAAATCTATATTCTTCTAAAAATTTATCTAAATCATTAATATGAGCATTATTTTTGTACACACTATCTCTATTTACCTCACATACTATAATGTCGATGTGTTTAAGTGTTTCAACTCCACCTTTTAATACTTCTAATTCATATCCTTGCACATCCATGTTTAAAAAATTATATAACTCTTTGTTAATAATAACATCATCCATTTTGTATATGTTAAACTCTTCTTCTGTTTCCTTGAAAGCAATTCCGGGGTGTAATGTTAAATGTTTTTCAGGTTCGAGAAAAGAAGATGACGCCCCATCATTTCCAAACGATCTATACATCTTGAGTTTTGTTGTAGTTGAACCAAGACCAAAATTATAGGTTATTATTTTTTCATTACCTGCTTTTTTAGAAAGAATTTGCTCATATAGATCTTTTTGCGGCTCAAAAAAAACCATTTCTTTTATATCTAAAGCAGTATATTCGTAAATTTCATCGCCATTATAACCACCAACATGTATAACACCTTTCGGAATTATATTGTAATCAGTTATAGCTTTTTTAAAATTAACAATCATTTTAAATATATATATTTACTATCATCATAAACAACAAGATCGATAAAATTTGGTATAACACAGTTATTAGGTGCATATATCCTTTCTGCATTACTTAGAATACCCATCCAAAAACTAAACCCTCCATTACTTATAATTAAAGTTTTTAATTGCGAAAAATCACTCATAGTTTGATATGGAGAATCGTTCCAATATTTTTCAGCTTGCGGAAACTCTCTTAATATTTTTAAAACTGATTCGTGATCAGGTTCATCTGAAGTAATATATATTTTTTCAGGATTTTCTTTTTTAAGGATATCTATATAATAATCATTACTGTTTCTCCATTCAATTGGATAATCTCCATTACGAATATGAACTCCTACAGCATTTTTATTAAGCTCTTTTTTTACAATTAACGGAAACCATTGTCGTAATTTATGTTTATAATCTTTATAATATTCATATAAGTGAAAAAAACCTTTTATTTCTATTTTTCTTTTTTCTTTATTTTCACATATTTTTTTTATCAAGTCATAATCATATCTATTCATTCCATTAATTTTTTCTATTGGATCATTATAACACTCGCCCTCTACTTTTTGTAAATTGAAATGATAAAGCATATCACTATCTTTAATAGGGTTATATGCATAGTTTAAATTCTCTGCTATTATTCTTCCAAACGCATATTCAAACATTTTATCACCCATTCTACCACCAGTAAAAGTTAGCTCAACCATTAAAATATTTATTTAAAAAATTGGGCAGAAGTGGATTCGAACCACTGAAGGCGTAAGCCAAGGGATTTACAGTCCCCCCCGTTTGGCCACTTCGGTATCTGCCCATCTGTTCGGGTAGGGATCGAACCTACGACCAATGCATTAACAGTGCACCGCTCTACCGCTGAGCTACCGAACAAAATTCGGACAGAGTAGGATTCGAACCCACGGAGGCTTTTAAACCTCTTCCGCTCTCAAGGCGGACGCTTTAAACCGCTCAGCCATCTGTCCTTAAATATATATTCTCGCACCTGACAGGGATCGAACCTGTTACCTAGAGATTAGAAATCTCTTGCTCTATCCAGATGAGCTACAGGTGCAATAAATTGGTACCTCCGGTAGGATTCGAACCTACGTTTTGCGCTAATCTGGCGCCGAGCTCGGGTATAAGCCGAGTGTCTTGACCACTAGACGACGGAGGCATAAACCTCCTATCGTATTCGAATAACCCTATTCACGGACATCCTGCCACATAAGGGCGGTTGGGGTTATTGGTTTCCGATTCAGGGCTAGAATTACATACCCTGCTTATAACAATAAAAGTTATAATAACTAAAGCCCAAATAAGAATTGTAGCTCTCATTTAGCTTTATCCTCGTCATTATCGAGAATACCAATAATATCGATACCGTGTTTTTCATTAAAGTATTCTCTTACTTTACCGACAACTTCATCATATTCTTTTTTATTACGTTTATAACGGTTTTCTAGTTCCATAAACCGCTTTACAACCTTTTCATAAGCATCTGCATCAAAGTTCTTTTGTTTATCAAGTTTTTTAAGCTCCAAAGCTACTTTTTCAGACTCTCTTACAATCCATTCATAGCTAGAGTTATGAAACTCAATCTGTTCTAAAAGGTATTCAATATCCATAAATTTAGTATAAGGGCATTTCGAATTAGTGCAATAAAAATATATAACATTTGTCTCATAAATCCCGCGGTGCTAATTATTCTAGAGCCTTAAGGCTTATTAAATAATGCGCAAGGTGGGACTCGAACCCACAGTGTTTCTAATGTAAGGGATTTTAAGTCCCTTGCGTTTCGCCATTTCGCCACTTGCGCTTACCCGTAAAGCTTTTTTAACCCCCCATAATCATCGAAGCGAACATACTCTCTACCGGTAATAATAATACCCGGGGTGTTATCTATAAAATTTAGAACATCTTTTAATTCATTATTATCTATTTCATACTCTCCAATTACCTCATCTACAAAAGGGCCGGTGAAGCAACGGCCTGAATTTACACAAATTTTAAGTCTATAAATAAATTCTTTATCTTGAAGCTCTAAGGGCTGCTCAAATTGTCTAGGAGAAAAAAACACAAGTTCATGAAAAGTGTAAGGCTCTCCTTTTTTTATTCTTTTATAAGGCATTTAAAAAGTATAAAGGAACCCCAATATTCTGTCAAGGATATTTGTAGATTTTCTTACCTTTTTTAACAGTATAATTACGAATCTCTCTACCTTCCTTGGTAGCCCAGTTAACCTCTTCATAATTACTATCAAATACCTTCTTTTTTACGGGTCTGTATTTGTCACCTTTGCCTGCGCTCATATTATGATATTAGACTTATTTACTAAAAAAATCAATAAATAATTATTGGTGAACTATATTACTTACTTCCCAGCCGCGACAACAACTGTATTTTTTAAAGGATATAACTTTAATTATACAAGTAATATATTTTTAAGCACCAACAATTTAACAAACACTTACAATTTAACGACAATTTCTTTTAATGAAAAGTTATCTGCTATAAACCCAGAGTTTACAGGTTTCATGTATGACAATTATAAAATAAGTAGCAATAATGAATTATACGTTTATGTATATGATTTACTTTATAAGGGAATTTATGATATTATAGTAATGGACCCAGCCGGGTATACAAAGTTATCAGATAAAGATTATCTTATAAGCGCACAAACTTTACCGGAATTTCCAACACCTACACCTACTATTACTCCAGGTGCATCTCCTACACCTACAATTACAAACACACCTTCCAATACTCCTAGCTATTCGAATACGCCTTCTATTGCATTTACTTCAACCCCCACACCTACAGTAACTCCTACTGCAACATCCACCCCTGCTATAACCCCTACAATTACTCCTACGAACACTATAACAGTTACCAATACTGTCACACCTACAATAACACATACTGCAACAACTACTACTACACCTACAAACACTAATACCCCTACAATTACTAATACAGCTACTCCTACAAATACAAATACTCAATCTCCTTCAGTAACTCCTTCTGTAACTGTAACGCCATCGACCACGCTAACATCCTTTTTAACACCTACACCTTCTCCATCTATAACGCCCTCTATGACTGTAACACCTTCAGAGACTCCAACACTAACACCTACTCCTACTATTACGCCTACACATGCAGAGACTTCAACACCAACACCGACAGTTACTCCCACTATGACGGAGACACCTACATCTACAGTTACAGTTACTCCTTCTGAAACAGAAACACCGACAGTTACGCCTTCAGTTACTCCTTCTGAAACAGAAACACCGACAGTTACGCCTACAGTTACTCCCACTATGACGGAGACACCTACATCTACAGTTACAGTTACTCCTTCTGAAACAGAAACACCGACAGTTACGCCTACAGTTACTCCCACTATGACGGAGACACCTACATCTACAGTTACAGTTACTCCTTCAATAACTATGACTCCTTCTGTTACAGTTACGATTTCACCAATACCTTCAAATAATGCAGGTTATGACAATGTATGTAATTATGGAATAAGTTACCCCGGATTAAATCAAGGCTCTTTAGGTTATCCAAATCCTAATAGTGGGTGGTTACCGTGGCAAAATATTTTAGGCCAGCCTACGGGGTCTTTTGCAGGTACCTTTATAGGAAGCAGTCAAGCATCTGGTTATGGCAATGTAGATACATTGCCTTGCAATCTATCGTTTGGTGCATTTGCAAATTCGTCTCCTGTTAATCCTGGTGTCTTTTCTGATGTAATAAGGCCTATGTCAGCCCCTCTTGCAGTTGGTCAATCACTGTCTGCTGCATTTGCTATAGCTTTTAGAAATGGTAATAAGGGTATTTCTATATATAGCGATCAAACAACTTCACCAAGCTCGGAAATGTTTTACTTTAATGTAGGGAATAATTCTTATCAATATGGTATCCCTGGGGTTACAACGGGTACAGTAAACTGGCCGTATATTCAAACCTCATTATTTGTACTGTCGGCTTATAGAGAATCTACCTCTCTAATTAAATTTAATGTAACTAGACTAAATGATAATTCAATATTTACTATAAACTATACTATTCCAGGTAGAACAATAAGAAGCATTAAATTCTATATTAGTGGTACTGAACCAGGAACTGGAGGGTTAAATGATATATATTTTAACGGCGTATCTTACTATCCTTTAAATATACCACCTCCTTCGCCCACACCTACAACTACACCTACACCTACACTATTTACCCCCACACCCACGCCGACAATTACATCTACCCCGGGAATAATTCCCTTTAGTAATTTGCAATTGTGGTTAAAAGCTGATTCAGGAATTACAACTGAATTAGGAAAAGTAACTAGATGGGCCGATCAAAGTGGAAATGCAAGGGATTTTGTTAATCCTTTAAATTTAGGAATTAATAATACCGGACTACCCACCTTTACAAGTAATGCGGTTAGATTCACTTCAACTGCAGCGTATAGTGATTTTAATGCTTCTATATTAGCTCTTCCATCAGCATCATTAAACTTTACTACACCTTATACTTTATTTACTGTATTTAGATCTGACGGTGTAAGAAATACGGTAATTTCAAAATCAACAGACACGCAAAAGAGGAGAAAATACAATATTAGCCATGTTAATCAAATTTTAAATAGCTTAGAATCAGGTAATACATCTGACTTACCTCAAATAGTTTACAATACAAATGAACCTTCAAATATTAATAAATTTAGAATTGTAGGAGCGATATATTATAGCTCAACAGATGGAAGAATGCGTTATAATGGTTCGCAAGTCGCCTCTAGCTCTTTAAACCATTTTATTGAAAGTGTTAATCCTGCTCCAGTGTATCTTGGAGCTTCGCCCTTCCAAGCGGGCACAGGTTATAATGCAGAAGCAAGTACTGATCTGTATTTAAGTGAAGTTCTATTTTATAATAGAGGATTAACACAATCTGAAATAGATCAGGTAGAAGTCTATTTAGCTGGTAAATATGGTGTACCGTTACCAACTGCTACACCTACACCTACACAAACAGCTTCCTCTACCTCAACTCCGTCTCCTACCCCGTCTATCACGGCAACCCCATCTATAACTCCTACTATAACACGAACTACCACAGTTACTCCCACTCCGACCTTAACTCCAAATATTGAAACATGGCAAAGAAGCTTTACAAATAGAATTTATTCTTCTAATCCAAATTATTTTGGTTATTACAATAATGAACAAATGTTAGTTGCTGCAGATCAGTCTATAACATTTACTAACATTTTAACTTCAAATGATGGATTAAATTATTATGAGGCTTACCCTCCATTATCTGGTGGTAGATTTACAGGGTACTCCTCCGTCCTTGCAACCCCGGATAAAGTTTTATTTGCTCCATTAAATTACACAACTAAATTTAGTTTTTACAATGTTTTAGTAAAATATGAATCTGGTAATTGGAGTACCATTTCACTTCCTTTAAGTGTTGTTTATGATAAACTACAATATGTAAACGGAATTTATTATGCATTTGTAGGGGCTACCCATCCTAATGACTCGAATATTCAAGGAGATTCAAACAAGGTCTGTTATTCACTAGATTCACAAAACTGGTTTACTATAACCTTACCTCTTTCGGTGAGAACAAAAAGCTTAAACATAAAATATGGTAATGGAAAATATGTAATGGTAGGTAATGGTGTTGCAACCGGTCCTATAGTTTTAAACTCTGATGACGGTATAAGCTGGGTCAATACATATAATACAACAGTAAATCCTCTTTCAAATTTAGTGGCTTTCTTGACTCCTAATGAAAACCTCGCTTTCGGAGATAATAAATTTGTAACTCTCATTCCAAACACGTATTCCCTATCCTCATTTGATGGTGTTGACTGGAATAATTATATTCAATTACCATCAACAAAAATACCGGATGTGTTATCCCGAAATATTGTATATGCTAACAATAGATTTATTATAAATTATAATAATATAGATTATAACTATTCTGTATTTTATCTCAACGACGGGTCAACTTCATTTAGTGAAATTAATATGCCGGGCTTTCAAACTGGATGGTCTGCGTTTACATTTAGCACCTCTGGATGGCATGCAATAAACGTCAACTCCAATGTTGCAGCAAGAAACTATTCAATAGTTTTTCCAACTCCTACTCCTTCTATAACGCCTACAACTACACCCTCTATAACTCCCTCTATATCTATAACTCCCACCATAACACCCACGATGACTATGACCCCTTCTCCTACTAAATTCAATTCGGGGTTTGATAATGCTTTAAATTATTCAGTACAAAATAACCCTCCAATTTTTGGATTTCCTTATTTTGCAAATGGAGCTAATTCTCCTGCTAGTATAAACTTTACACCATGGACAATTAATTATGTAAATAACGGATCCAGCGGTCTAGAAAATCCGCTATTAGCGGGGATGGGTGATGTAGGTTACAATCGAGGCGGTGTTTCATACGCATTTAATCTTAAAGCATTTAATCAAAATAATAATATTGTTAATGCATTTAGAGCTCCTATTGCTCCTTTAACTGTAGGTTCGGTTTTATCTGCAAGACTTGCAATAGCATTTAGAAACGGAAAAAAAGGATTTAATCTTTGGCAAAACTCTTCCTGGACAAACTTTTTATTAAATTTCGAAACTTCTAATAATGAATATTATTTTGATGGTATACCCTTAGGATGGACATATAGTCAATCTTCTATTTTTGAATTATCTGCTTATAGATCTACTAGCAATTCTGTGAGAGTACAATTAACTAGAGGTTCAGATATAGCTGTGGCATCAAAAACTGGTGATTTACAAGGTATAAGCTTTTATTGCGAGAATACTGAAAACGCAAATTCTGAAAATTCTTTATTCTTTAATCCATTAAATTACTATTACGTTCCATAAATATTATTATGCCTTGGGGAGATAATCCATCACCACCACCTGTATTACTTGCCGAACCGTCTAATGGAGGTATAGGATTTCAGGCATGGGTAAGTAGTGAAACAGGTGGTAGTTCTTCAGGTTTTTTTAGCGGACTACCTTATGGGGGTAACGGTTCTGGAGGTAATGTAAACCCTATTAACGGATTACAGAGTGCAAATTCGTTCTCTTTTGGTCAATACGGGCAAGGATTAAATAATTTTTCTCGTTCATTTAGGTCATTAAGATCACCTTTAATGGTGGGAGGGGATATAGTCGTAAGAATAGGTGGTAATTATAGAAATGGAGCAAAAGGTGTATATTTTAATACTACTTCAGATAACCCAAATCAAAACAAGTTTGGAATTCAGTTTGCTAGTAACCGCATTGAATACTATACCCGTGCTTCTAATATATGGACTGATACTGGTATAACTTATACGCCTAATGGACAGTGTTTACACATTACTTTTCAAAGAATAACATCTACTACTGGCACAGGTATTATACAATTATTTGGAACAGGCCCGGGGTCTGCAATTACAGTAAATTTTGGTACCGGGGATGGTAATTTAGCTATTGATCAGCTTGAGTTGTTTTGCGGTAGTACAGATGTTTCTCCAAGTAATGAGAATAACTTTTATTTTAATTTTCTATCTGCATATAATGCATGGAGATAAATAACATTATGAAAAAAGTAGGTTCATACGATCAATATTTAAGAGTTTTAGATGAAGATGGTGTAACAGTTTTACATAACAGTTCTGGGTGTAATATTGATCATTATGTAGATATATCTAATCAAGACGCGATTTTACAAGCAAAATCGTTATTTGATGCTACTAAAACTTTAGGTTCATTTGAAGTTAAAAAAGAACAAGAATCTAATGGTTATTATGAAATTTTAGTTGAGATGTCAGATAAAAGACAATTATATAGAACCATCTACGTTTATTGATATATAACCGTTTATTTAATAAATAATTACATTGTTTATGAAATCGGTTAGGCACTTATCTTATAGAACTAGACTTATTGCAGGAGCTAGTTCAAGGGTAGGTTATAGCTTAAGAGCCACTCCTACACCGACTATAACACCTACTCCAACTATTCTTCCTACACAAACACCTACAGTAACACCAACAGCTACAGTAACACTCTCTCCAACCCAGACAGAAACACCCACACCTACACCAACAGAGACTATTACTCCTACACCTACCGAAACTATAACACCTTCTCCTACACAAACCCCATCCGAGACGCCTTCAGAAACACCAACTGAAACACCTACTCCTACGGTAACTTCTACTGAAACGCCTACTCCTACAGAAACACCAACTGAAACACCTACTCCTACGATAACTCCTACTGTATCACAAACAGAATCTCCTACCCCATCTATTACACCTTCGGAGACCCCTACTCTTACACCAACAAATACGGTAACACCTTCAGTTACTAATTCTCCCACAGAAACGCCCACAGCTACTATTACACCATCGATTACTCCTACAAATACCTCAACACCCTCTCCTACAGTTACCCCTGAATATTCTACAGATTATTGTATGACGGGGTGTGAATTTGGCGATGCAAACGGTGATTATAGTAGAGTATTTGCAACTCCAACAGGCGTATTTGTATATCAACTCGGTAATGGGTGGGAATTAGTATTCAGAAATATTGATGGTTATTGGGCCTTAGAGTATTTTGGGTTCCTTGTATTTATTAATCTTACCGTTGAGCAGTATTCATGGTTAGTACCTCATTCTGGATGGGTGTTTGTCGATTCTTTTGATTTATCAGAAATTTTTGTTAGTTATGGGCCTTGTGCTTCGAATACCCCCACGCCTACTGTAACTTCATCTGAAACACCAACCGTAACCCCAACGCCAACATTAACACAATCTCAATTTCCTACAGCAACTCCAACCCCCTCTGAGACGCCTACCATAACTCCATCTATTTCAAATACTGCTACGCCTTCATTAACACCCTCACAAACAAATTTTGTTATTTTTAATTATGATGAAGTTGAAAATTATGTTACTAGAACGCCTACCCCTTCTATAACACCTACCAATACTCCAACACCCTCTATAACACCTTCATTTACAGTTACGGCTTCTATTACCCCCACGTTAACTCCTTCAGGAACACCTACACCTACTATCACATCTTCACCAAATGTTATAGCTCCCGGGCAAGGTGTTTTATTTGTAACTTATGAATGAAATAACACTACAAAAAGCTAGAGAATATGCTATATCGTTATTTAGAAATAACGGTTATGATGCTATTGAAACAGGCCTTGGATATAAAAGCACTAATGGTATTTTAACAGATAAGAAATGTATTAGGTTTGGAGTTAAATCTAAAAAACCTCTCAATGAACTAGATCCCTCTAAAATTATTCCAAAAATTATTGATTTAGATGGCGAACAAATTGAAACGGATGTTTACGAGATTGTTGGTATTAACGAGGCAATGCCTTCATATTGTAATGATTCAGGAGCAGTTGCTGTGCCAATGCCATTGGCTCCAGAGCCTGTAAGATCTAATAGATCATTTAGTAGACCTCTAAGTGGAGGTATGTCGGGAGGAAATCCACCTAAATCCGGGTTTGTTGGAACAGGAACCTTAGGGGGAATGGTAGTTGATATGATGGATGGAGCTATAGTAGGAATGACGAATTGTCATGTAGGAGCAGTAGCAGGAGGATCTGACCCACAAGCAGGATTACCGATGACTATAGCAAGTGATTCTACATTTGGTGCAAAGGCTAGTGCTTATAGTAATGTACGTTTTTATAGTCCCAGCTCTTGGGACACTTTTCCTACGATAAATAGTCCAACACATCTTATAGGTTCTCTTAAAAGAGCTATGCCTTTTAGAGATGTAGGTAATAATATTATCGATGTAGCTTTAATAAATCTTAATAACTCTGTCGTAAATACTACGTGTTGGTATCCTTTATGTGCCCCATTTAATACACCTCCAGATTTTGCAACCACAAGTGAAATAAACAGTTTAACGCTTAACGATCCTTTATTTAGATCAGGTAGAACTTTAGGTCCTGTTGGAAACGGAAGCTGTGATATAAGAGTTACTGCAAATTCAGTAAACGGAAATATTAATTTTGGTTCATATACACTTTACTTTGTCGATATGATTCAATTTGATAGCCCGACAACTGACGTCTATGTAGCTTCCGGAGGCGACTCGGGTTCTTTTGTTTATGGGTGCGTAAATTCTACAAACACAGAAACAAGTGCGTGGAAAATAGTTGGACTTCTTCATGCAGGTAATGCCTCTCTTAATTATGGGCTTGCATGTAGAATAGATAATATTTCTAGTATGTTTAGAGTATCGGCTTATAAAGGTGAATCAAGAAGCGCAAATCCGCCTTTGAGCTCTACTATTATTCTCCCGTATTCAACTTATAGTGATGAGGTCTCAGCTGTAATAGGTGGTAAGACGTATTGGAATATGGGAAGAATTTAAAAATAAAATTTTATTTTTGGATACAAGTCAAATTTTTTACATCTATCTAACAACTCCATCATTAATAGCCTTTGATATCTCATTATATCATAAGAATCCCAATATTTTAAACTAAAAATACCTTTGCCTTCTTTAAAAACCATCCACGTTGAGCAAACACCATACTCAAGGTATTTCTCTATATCTTTTTGTCTATCTATTAAGGTATCTAAATCTAGTTTACTAATCTCTGTTGAAAAACAGCGTTTCGAGGGGCTTTGTAAGTTTATCATAGTACTCACCCGGAAAATATTTAGATTCAATAGATGTGGTTTCAACCTTTAATTTTTCTAATAATTCTTTTGCACATTTAAAATCTATATAAACCTTATGCCCTCCTGCTCTATTAAAACCGTCCGTTTTAAATACAAGCTCTATGGAAGGAACTCTATTACCTCTAGATAATACTTGTTCAACAGAAACAATCTTATTTGTTACTTCGTTATAATCTTTCCTCTTCATCAATATTCTCCTTCATAAATGCTTCCATATCCTTGCATAAACTATGTAAACCTGCATTAGCTAAAACTTTTGAAGATAAAACATAAAAGGTATTATTAGCTGGGTCTTGCCTACATCTATCTATATCACTACATTCTATTACAACCCCAATCCTAAAAAGCCTGTTTTCTGTTTCTACTTTAGCGTCTTCTTTTAATTGATCAAAAACTTTTGTTGCAGCTTCCATAGGGTTGTCAGCTTCTACGCCAACTATATCTATAGTACCTGTTTTAACTCGCCAACGTTTTGTCACGCTTTTCTTGCTCCGTAAGCGCTTCATCTAGGTTTGAGATATTATCTGAATAAATTTTAGAAGCGATAATTAATTTACCTGAACCTTGTTCGCCAAAATATATACCTTTATTACGTCTAATCTTACTATGTTTAACGGCAGTCCACATATTTTCAGGAATACCTAACATTTTAAGTGCTTCTACTCTAGAACCTGGAAGAGGTTCACCCGATACTGAACAATAATATATTTTTTCCATAATTTAATATAAATGAAATTTAAATACAGGTCAAGTAACTTTTGAAAAATTCTTTACACAGCTTCTTGCACCATTTGGAACAAAATATTTCTTATTACTGTCCCAACACTCTTTAGTCATTACTTCAATAGCCCCTGCGGTCTTATGACCATAAACCATACGGCCAAACCGATTACGAAGTTTTTCTGGAGGTAGATCTATCTTAGGTTTTTTTAGTCCTATAGGAAAAGGGGGTTCTTTATATTCCATAATATTTTCTTGCCTCATTAATAGCTGATTCACGGGGTATAAATTCTTCATTGGGATTTAATTCATTTTTAATGTCAATAACTGATTTTTTTTCTTTAAGAAGTTTCACTGCCTCTCTACAAATATAGTTATCTAGATAATTTTTAATAGATCCAAATTTTTCTTCTTTAGTTTTTAAATAATCTGAGCTCGTAATACGCTCTAACCCGGTAACTAAGCATTTTAGCTTGGGTGTCTTACCTTGTAAGCTTTTTTTAAGCCTGGCATTTATCTCATCTTTGTTAAGCATTTATATAGTATAGTTGAAAATTTAGACAGTACAAGTAAATTCTTTTGAAAAAAAAGAACGCCGCACTCAAAGAGTAACGGCGCTCTAATTTCAACGTTAAAATTAGGCAACGTTAAGACCACCGGTGCGGTTAATTGCACGGGTTAGATCACGAGCGTCCACGCGACGGATGGAGCGAGCAAACTGATTAGACTGCTCGAGCAACTTGGCGCGCTTAACTGTGAACTGGCCATTACGGCTGCGTTCGATCTTGACGAAGAATGTCTTCGGACGAAGATCGCGGCTATTGTAATTAATATTACTCATTATATTCTTACCTCCCTTCATTTGTTAATAATAAAGTATAATTAAGAAGGATCAACTGTTTTTTCTAATGCCATAGGCTCAGCAAACATATATTGCTCATGTGCCTTAGAACTACGCGTATTCTTACGTCTGTACCCATACAATACATTCTTACCATTTTTATCTATTCCAAGAATTGGAACTAATCTACCTTTTGCAATTAAATTTTGAACTTTTTTAGGATTAATTTTTGACATAAATTATTATAGCTTACATTATTAAGAGGTTCAATATTTTTTTTCTGTCATTATACTAAAAAACTTTACTTTATCAGTTTCTGTAAAAATCTTTTCTTTAAAGCAATCATACAGCTGATCCTTAGAAAACCCTTCATTTAAACCATATCTAACTACTTTATCATTAAGTATAAAGTAACCTATTTTAAGCTTCTTGCCTTCTAAATATTGACCAATTGCACCAACTATTCCAGCTTCATTAATTACTGGAATAAAGCTATGATTTAAAGTAGTGTTGTCGACAAAAATCTCAACATTGTTATTTTTTGCCGCTTCTTCAATTTCCTGAGCTAGCTTACTAAGGCTCATTATATTATTTTAAAGGAATTAAAAATAAAGTCAAGCTTGTAATTTAATTTAGTTCATATATAATAGGTAAATGGAAAAGAAAGAAATACCTTTAGGTTGGCTTAACTATGGTCAAAAATTTATTATAAGCGGACTTTCTTCTTATAAAAATACTAAATTAGTTAGAAGTAATGATTGTTCTGCTGTAATATCTGGGGATAGAATGATAAGAGTTAACGATAAAGAAGTGTGGACTCAAATTCCTCAAGGCTATACAATTTCACCCTATACAATGGTTATACCTATTTAAACCATCCACCAAATATCTAACCCAAAACCTAAAACTTTTACTTTTAAAATATTACCGAAATCGTATTTACTATAAAATAAGCCTGTGTCGATTTTAGTAATGTAGGGGCCTATTTCAATATCATCATTTTCGTCTTTTCTAAACAAAATTACTTCTGGAAGAGTAAATTCAACTAACAACCACCCTTTATTAAAGACATTTAGTTTCACCTTGATATTTCAGTCAATGCTTTTATAAGCTCTTTTACTTTATCTTTTGATAAAACTATTTCATCTGTATAGGGAAACCCTTTAGTAATAATTTGCCAAATATGGCGAATTCTATCTTTAATGCTATATCTCTTTAAATTAAGTCCTCTAGAAAATAGAGCAATATAAACTTCTTCTTCTTTGGGAAATCTCTCTAAAACTATAGCTTCACTTTCACAAGAACAAGAGACAAACTTTCTTTTAATACCCTTCATATGTTTTCTTAAACATAGCTACTCTCACAGGAAATGCCACATCTTTATTTGAATCTATATTAACTATATCTTTCTTTTCTTTTTTATATCTAATAACATACACGATTACAATATCCCCTATTTCCATTAATAGTGCCAATAAAAAACATACTATTGCTGTAACTTCTAGCCTTAGTAACCCTTCAAATGCAAGTCTTATAATATTGTCTGACCCGGTAATTTCTGTTGCTTTAAACTCAACGTTTACTTTAGAAGCAACAGATGAAATAAGACCGTTTACCTGAATATTAGCAAGCTCTAGCTCTCCGAAATTCCTAGCCTTATTAACTTCTTTCTTTATTTCAGAAAATTTTTCTTCAATAAGTTTATTTGCAGCTTGGACTTTTTTAATTTCATCTTTTGTTTGCTCTCTGGCAAGAGATTCTTCTCTTTGTATTTTTTGTCTAGAAGAATCTTGTTCTATCTCCGCCTCGCTTTGTAATCGTCTAACTGCTGCTTGAAGTTCTTTTGCTCTAGGCCCATCTCCTACTTTTCCTGTAGAAAAATCAGCTCTAACCCCTGTCTTTTCATCTATTACTTTTTGGTTAGCTTCGTTTATTTGTCTTTGAATATCTTCAAGCTTTCTTGAATGTGAAGCCTCTATTTCAGCTAACCTTGTTCTCTCGTTTTCTTTTACTTGGTCTTCTTGAGCTTGAGCAGCCTTTTTACTAGCAGCTTCAAAATTATTAACTTGCTCTAGAATTTGTACTTTACTTTGTTTTAAGCTATCTTGAAGACCTGTTTCTGAGTATAGCCCTGTAAAGTCGAAAATAGTAGGTAATAGACTTAAAAACATACATAGAATTGCCGCTTTTCTAGGGAACTCTTCTCTTCCAAATAAGATAATCTTTACACAATATGGGAGACCTACTACTCCAAGAGAAGTCATAGCTACTAAGAACCAGTTCCAAGAATATAATACTAGATCTAATGCATGATAAGCAAATGCGTAAGCTGCTCCTATAATAATCCAGTAAATAATATCTATTGCTTTTGCGGATACTTTATGAGAAGTATCAAACCCGAATATTGTATTGTATTTTTGTCTTGTTTGAACTTCCATTATATTATTTATATTTTACTGAATATAGGAAGAGTCAAAATATCTGTCAAAATATTCAAAATTATTTGATAATAAAACACCTAAGGGTGATTTACCTCTAAACATCTTATTGGGAAGAGAAAGCCATGTTTGAAACTGTTCTTCTGATTCAAAAATTATTTTTAACCTTTGATATATATCTCTTTGCTCTTGAGTAAGCTTTGATATATCCATAATTACAACATATTTAGTATAGTAAAATTTAAAAAGCAATATGTATTAATATAAAAAATGTGCATAAATAAATTAGATGGACTACAGCCTTACAGTTAAAAAAGGTGAAAAACTTGTTATAAAGCGGAATTTCGGGGCTATTCCTGTAACACCGGTTTTACCGTCTCCTACTCCTACTACATCTAATACCCCAACTGCTACCCCTACAGTAACCCCTACAAAGACTGTAACCCCTACAGTATCAATTTCTCCTTCAATAACACCTACTACATCTATTACACCTTCTATTACACCTTCAAATACAGTTACACCTTCTATTACGCCTTCTAACACTATAACAGCTTCAATCACCCCTTCTGTTTCTCCTACTCATTCTGCGACACCTACTATAACTCCATTCCCTTTAACTCCTACTCAAACACCTACCCCTTCCGTAACAGTAACAAAATCTCCTACACAAACACCCACTATTTCACCTACAAAATCGCCAACCGCTACTTCTTCACCTACACCCACAATTACCCCCACAACAACTTCAACAGGCACTGTAACTCCTACTCAGACACCAACAACCACTCCGTCACCTACCAAGACTCCTACCAACACGCCTTCCATAACCCCTACAATAACCCCCAATCCTACAGCAACTCCTACCCTTACTCGCACCCCATCAAACACTCCTACAATTACCGTCACTCGTACACCCGCAGCTTCGCCTACACCTACAGTAACAAGAACCTCAACTCCTCCTGCCTCTCCTACACCATCAATAACAGTTACACCTTCGCCTACCGTAACTAGCACATTTAAAATTTCACCAACCCCGACTGCTACTCCAACATTAACGAGAACACCGGTACCTACTCCAATAACCCCAACTCCGACAAAAACTCCTACAAGAACGCCCACAGCAACACCTACGCCAACAGTTTCTCCGTTTATTTGGCAACGTGCATTAAGTGGATTGAATACATATCCTTTAGGGCCTTCTCCGATAGCAGATTATTCATTCCCGCCTATTGACGATCCTGTAATGTATGCTATAGGCTATATTGGCACTCTATTCTACTTTAATGGCACGGGTATATCACCCACTGGATTCTTAAATGTACTAACTATCCGTACTTCTATTAGTCAACATGGGTATTCTGCAGGCGAATCGGTAATGTCAGTTAGTTACCCGACAACTAGAGAAAACACATCATTTGCATTTAGATTTGTACCTGGAGGCACTTTATATTCAGGTAAATTTGTAAATGGTAGTGTAATATCATTCCCATAAATTTTTAATCAAAAAGTAATAAATAATTATAAAGATAGGTATAAATATTGTTATGGCAAATCCTCCTGATTTTAGAACGCTAGAAAGAAATACAAAATCTTCTGCTTTACAGTTTTCTTCATTTAAATCAATAAGTTCCAGAGGGGCTGCAGCTAATGTGGGTAATCTACCCCCTCCGACTCCTACTAACACGCCAACGCCTTCTATAACGCCTTCTATTACACCAACACCCTCAATTACACCCACCAGGACATTAACTCCTACCCCTACCATAACGCCCACAGCTACAATTACACCTTCAGTAACACCAACATATACGCCTACTGTTACTCCATCTCCAGTTCCTTTAAATGAAACTTTGGCTCTAACAGCAGGTTCAGTTTCTGTTGCAGGCGATATATTCTTCCTCAATGTAACACAGAATTTAGAATTCTACTATAATGTACCTGCAGGATTTAACACTTCCGGGTTATCACAGGTTGTAGTAATATTAGTAAATGATATTGAAAAGCTTTCCTTCCAGTGTTCAACAGGGAGAATGAGTGTAAATGCAGATAACGGTGGTGCCTTTGCAGTGTCGTTTGATGGCGGGGTAACTAAATTCTACGGCAACTTCTCAGGGTCAGGATCACAAAACGGTATCGGTTTAGGCGCTATATATAGATTTTACACATCGTAATATTAAGTAACTAGATGATTATTCAAGTTACACCGCCAACTACGGAAATAGAGATTTTCCCGGGCACGGTAAACATGCCTTGCTCCGCTTATGATGATAAACTTAATGTAATATTTTTATCTGGCGCTTCTCACGGTGGTCTTCCCGGTATTATTTCATATATTCCATATACTAATTTAAACTTATTTAACTACTTCATTCCAGGTAGCGGTGTTTATATTATTAAGGCTAAAGAAGCTTTCGAGATTGTAACTGATTAAAGTATTGTAAAACCATTAGCTGATACATAAATAATTCAGTATGGCAACCGTTTCAGTTATAAAGCTAAAAGTAAGAAGGGGTACTGATTTTGACAGAAAGCAAATAACTTTGGATGTAGGTGAGATTGGTTATGTACAAGACGCATCTTCTCGCAGACTTTTTGTAGGTGATGGCAGTACAAGAGGGGGTAATCCTGCTGGTATAAAATTTTATACAGGAGATTTTATTAATGACCCCACAAATTTAACCACATCACAAGTAGGTGATATTGTTTTAAATCCTTATACTAATAGGTTATATTCTCTAACAGGAGTAGATAATTTAAATTTTCCGGACTACGATAATCCTGCTGCTTATCAGTTTATTGGAACTAGAACAGATAATTTAACAATTGAATATAATACCACTGGGTTTCTTCAAGTAAAAGATGATGGTATTACAAGAGAAAAAGTAAATGATAATTTATTTGATCTTACACAAGGGTTAGATAGAGCTCCTTCTGGAACTGTTTCAGTTAAGTATGATAATAGTACAATAAAAGTAAATGGTTCTGGAGCACTTTATGTTGATGCAACTCAGTTACTTTTAGAGCAGATTAATTCAATAGGCCAAATAGTTAATGCTCAAGAAATATATTTAACTAACCTACCCTCAACTAGCGTGGGGCTAACAACGGGTAGATTATGGAGAGATACAGGAGGCGCGTTACGCGTAGTATAATATGCCTGGAGCAATACAGATTACTCAAGATTCTATTGTCAAGATTTTAGTACGCAGAGGTACCGATTCGGAAAGACAGCTTACTACCCTATCGGAAGGTGAAATCGGATATACAATTGATACACAACGCCTTTTTATTGGTGATGGTATTACTCAAGGCGGTGTTCCAATTGGAAATAGATTTTTAGGTTCAATAGCTTCAAGAAGTACATATAATTCTATTTCACAAGTTGGAGATACGATATATCAGACAAGCGGGGGGACGGAATCGGATACATTATTTGCTTACGATGGTAATGCAGGGTGGATTGATGTACACCCTAAACCTTACTTAGATAATTTAGAAAAATCTACAGAAGGGAAGTGGCGTGTTGCGAGCTTATTTGTAGGAGGAGATTCTAGCGAACTTGTACCTAGCGGGCTCACTGTAGCTTATGATGATACCCCTCTCACGCCTCAATCTATTACTGGTAAATATAATAGATTAGACTTTGACTCACGATATATGTCTCTTTGTGCTGACACAATAAGTCCATATATTAATTCTAGTTTTTACTTTGGTAATATTAATAATAAGCAGATTACTAATAATTTAAATGCTGTAGTTAACGTAGATAATTCTTTATTTTTAAATGGAAGACAGACAACAAATACTCATCAAATTCAATTTTATGCAACTGATCCTATTGATGGCTCTTTTAGTTCAATTAGAAATACAAATAATAATTTTTATATAAGTGGTAAAAATAGGCTTAGCTTAATGATTGACGGTAGGGAAGGATATAGATTAACTTCATCTGGATCAACTTTGACAACCACCTTTTCTTCAAGACAGAATGGAAGTTATGGAAACCCTAATTTTATTTTTAGGGGTACTCCTCTATTCTCTGATCCTGTATTTTTTGATACTAATGCAAATGTAACTATTTTAGGAAATCTTTCTGTTTATGGAGATATTTCGTATTTTGAAACTATTGTATCTACAACAAGCGCATTAAGCGTTATTAATAATAATCCTAATGTTGATGCGTTTGTAGTTGCACAATATAATAACACTATTGGCGATCAAACTATAGCAAGATTTCAAGAATTTGCATTGCCTTACTCACTCTTAGCTATAAGAGAAAATCAGTTTGCTGGATTTAACGTAACTGGAGCAACCAATTATTCTACTCATAATGCTCATTTAGTTGCATCTTCTAGTGCGTTATTTACTATTCATCCTTCTTATCCCACAGGAACATTTACAATTAATCATAATGATATTACGATTGTTGGTAAAGGAGCTGTGGGAATGGGCGCATATAATTCAGGTAGCTTTTCTTTATCTGCAGGAAATTCCGGGTTTATTGATGTATTCGGTGGTATACGCGCAACAAGCGATATAATAGCATATTATTCTTCTGATATTACATTAAAAGATAATATTAAACCTATTTCTTCTCCATTAGATAAAGTCAATCAAATATCGGGTGTTACTTTTGATTGGAACTCTGATTCTCCTTACGAAGGCGAGGATGTTGGTGTACTTGCACAAGAGATAGAAAAGGTACTTCCCAGCGCAGTTACTACTCGATCAAATGGTAAAAAAGCTGTAAGGTATGAAAAAATAATTCCTCTTTTAATTGAAGCTATTAAAGAATTGGGTAATAAAAAATGAGTACATATTCTTACGAGTTCGGATACAAAATAGAAGACCGTATAAATTCAAGGTTTAGAAATATAATGTCTGCAGATATGATTGGGTCATCAACTCTATTCTATGGTATTCCAGGTTATACACAATACGGAATTAATGATTATGGGAAAGTGTGGTATTATGATGCAACTAATGGTTTTGCTGAATACGGAACTCTGGAAGCTCCTATAGGTTTAAATGATAACGATTTCCTCTTAGGAGGCAATTTTGGATTTTCAATAGCTGCAACTTCTAATGTAGGGCCTTTAAATGCATTTAACAATTTTGTTTTTATTAGTGAACCTAGCAGAAATTTGCCTGCTGTAGGAAATGCAGGGTGGGGTAGAGTGTATCTTTACGGTACTGATGATTTATCTACATTAAGCGAAGCTGATAATTATCAAACATTATCAAGCCCGGGGCCTGCAGGGAGAAACGGTACTAGATTTGGTATGTCTATTAGTTTGAGCGCATTTGCCTCAGATGCTTATTTGGTTGTAGGAGAGTTTAATAATGGTCAAGCTGGTGCAGCTTTTAGAGATGGAAATGCATATTTATATAGATTAGCGGGTGATAATAAGTCATTTAATTATTTAAGTACGTTGAGCTTACCGGCGGTTTCTTATGATGATCATAAATGCAATAATGTAAGAATTTATGATGATATGATTTTTGTAACTGCTAATACAGCTACTGTAGCAGGTAAGCTTCAAGCAGGAGATGCGTATTATATTACTTATAATCCGTCTACAGGTGCTACCTCATCTTATACTGCATTACCTAGAAATGCGGGCGATATAGATCAATATGATAGATTTGGTACCTCTATTTCTATGGATAGAAATATACTTGCGGTAGGAGCTCCTACGGATGATAGATACCCTGCTCCTAGTTATAGGGGTAAAGTATTTTTATATAGAAGAACAGGCTCATCAATAAACTTTTTACAAGTTTTAACCCCACCTGCTTCATTTAATGGATTTCCTATTAACAATACAAATACGTTTTTTGGCTCGTCAGTTTCTGTTGTTAGGGATCAGTTTAATGCAAATAGAGTAAATATTTTAGTTGGCGCATTAGGACTATTTAATGGGATGATAAGAAGGGGGTCAGTATTTGTTTACAGGTTCGACCTTACGACTAATACAGCAACTCTTAATAATATAATTACTTTAACTCCAGATGAGCTAGCCTGTAATCCTGGCAATCGATTTGGTGGGTTTATTGTTACCCCGGCTAAGCCTACCCCGGCTTACACTATAGTGCTAGCAGATTTTATAGGTAACGATTCAACGAATTGTGTTATAGGGGGACCACTTTTTCCATATGAAGGGTTTGTAGAACCTAAAGCATCTAATTTTGCATATATATATGAAGGCCAGAACTTTTTAAATACAAGTACCCCTGTAATGTATACCTCTGCTGTCTATATTACCCCGGGGCCATTTCTCAGAAATGAAACATTAGGTGTTAACTCTACTTTTGATCCGAGTAGTACGAGCAACAAAACCTTAAGAGTAGATTACGGAGAAGTGGTTTCCCTATCAGCTGGTAGAGTAGATAGTGACCCTGAATCAAATTTTTATTGGTATAAAAATTACGACCCCGCTATTGCAAACACCCCTGTAGGAACTGGGCCTTATGTAAATTTAGGAAGCGTTTCTTTTAGTAATGCAGGTACCTATACTCTTAGTGCGGTAAATCTTGTAGGTTCTGGATTAGCAGTCAACGCTTCTAATCAAACATATCAAAATTTATTAGTGGTACAGGGCGAGCCGTTTTCTGGAGGTAATAGAGTTATGCCTGATTCAGGAGATCTTTCTCTAGCTGGTGAATTAGCATATGATTCCTTAGGCAATCCAATTTATAGAAGTATAAGCTTTTTTATAAAAAATTATAATAGTATAGGCCTTACTACGCCAGCTTCACTAGATCAAAGAGAACAAGATTTTTTTACACCCAGTGCAAATTCAGGGACTATAAATGCACCGGTGCAAGGTCGTAAGCCATCTACAGGTGTTGACGTTGGGTTTACTTTATCCTATCTTTCTGCTATGTCAGGGCAGTTAGAAATGGGACGTACTCAGTTTACTAGTAATGGAGCGCCAGTAAAGTATAATTGGACCCCTGCATCTCCAACTACAGGATTAAGACCCGCTAGAATGAGTGAGTTTTATAAAGCATACAAATGGTATACAGTGCAAGGAACAGATAAATGCTTTACATCATCTAAGAGAAGCAATGCAGGCTGGCCAGGTGGTCCTGCAGGTCCAGGACCTGATAACGGTACTATAGTTGTAACGCCTGCTAATAATATGGTAACTAATAATTTTTACGTAAGGCTGTTGTCTGATAATGGTGGTAGCGTAGGTAGTGGTAAAAGTATGGGAACTTGGTATTTAGGTGCGCCGTCCGTACAATTTGATCAAGTAGGTACAGGTCCTCAAGGAACAAACGGTAAAAATTATACTATTTATGTAATGGACGAGAATGGTTACGGTTGGGCAAACAACATACAAGAACTGCAATCAACAATTACTTTAAAATACCCGTAATATGAACAATACTTTTGTTCCTGTAATTAATAACCTATCAAAAAAATGTGTTCTTCACATAGAATATAATAATATTGGAAATTTTAAAAAAGATATTTATTTTACTAATTGCGCTCCTGCGATTGATTATCTTTTGCAGTGCAAAAAAACTGAACCTAATTTTGAACTAAAAATTCCTAAAGTGTCGAATAATACGATAGTTGGGTTTGATTGTAAGGAGAAAAAATTTGTAAAGCTATATTCTGAATTAATTCATTCAGTTGGCTTACCTTACTTAGGCGAATTTAACCCTGCAGCTATTCAAAATTTAGAGTTAAATGAAGAGATGCAAAATCAGATTCTTGAAGCGCAAGCACCTATTCTTGATGGAACTGTTTGTAAGGTAGAAACATCTAAAGTAGCTATTAATTGCCCTGATTTAGAGTATGTAATAAATCTTGACAATGCTATTAAAATTTTACAAATAAATAAAACACAGATTCATACTAAAAACCCAAGAATTGTTGGTAAATGTAAAAAGCTTTGGTTTGAAAAGATAGAAGAACATAAAAAAAATATTCTTGAATATTTAAATAAAGAAAAAAGTTTAATTGAAAATAAACAAGATATAGATTTTATTATTGAAAAAATTAATAGTTTTGATTACAAAGAAATACTATTTAATATGCATACTCCAATGGAAATTGCGCAATATTGGCCTGAGATATTAAATCCTCGACCAGATTTTGTTCTTGGTTTTGATTCAATTAAGAGTGAAAAAGAAGTGCATAAAATGATTTTAAACAGACTTTTAGATTTTATAAACGGGGATATGGAATTTTTTAAATATAGAGTATTTGGCTTTATAAAAGGCAATTTTGTTCAGCATGAAAGAGCAATAGCTATAAAAGAAACTGCTGATGGAATTCTTTTTTATAGTATTCCATTAGATAAAAATACAGTTGTTTCAGGTGAATACGGTCTTTCAAACGTATATATGGTATATTATGTACATCTCAACAAGTATGAAGATAAAAAATACTTTTTTAATGCTAATATGCTAGGAGATAAAACGTTTGATTGGTGGATAACCTTAGGTGAGGAAGGTGCTTTTGAAATAAAATCAGATAGCGATGAATTTGAACTAAAATGTATTAGGATAGAAAGCATTCCTAACCCTCATAATCTTTTAAAAGATGTTATAGTTTTTGAAAATAGTTAATTAGCTTATCTAACTCATCAAAAAAATAGTTTGTATAAAAAGTCTTATTTACATTTGCAAGCTTATTCTTTTTACTAGAAAAGACTGATTCATCTTTTATAAGATAAAAGGCTTTAATAAGATCTTCTTTTCTAAAAGGATAATTACTGCAGTTACCATGGTTAGTAAGGGGTAAAAAGGCGTCAATATCGTCTATATACTCTTTATCTTCCTCTGATATTGACCCGATAAACGGTATTTCTGTAATATAAGATAAAAAAATTCTATTTGAATGCTTGCATGTGCTCATAGGATTTAAACAGTTACGGATAAAGAAAAATACATCATCTTCTGGTTCTAAGAAATTTTTACTAAAGTCTTTTTTTATAATAATACCGTCTTTTTGAAGCTCGTCACAAACATCATGCGATAAAAACGCTGGAAAATTATTTCGAATACCTAGAAATCTAAAATTTACAGGTGATTTAATGGTTTTAGATGGTGTAAATAGAAGATTTTTTGCTGGTAGAGGTTCAGGAAGAAAAAGAATGTTATTAAACTTTTTTAAGTTATAAAAAGCTTTGGAATTAGTAACATAATAATCCGCAAATGGAATAAGAGGTTTATCAGAAAGAATTTGTACATAAATTAAATCTTCTCTGTATTTTAAAGATATATAATTGTCGTGATGAAAAAATACAACGCTTCTAGCAGGTAAAGTATCTAATTGATCTACAATATTAATATTATGGCCTCTATTTTTTGCTAACCAATAAAGATAATTTGTATGTACATGCTTACCTTTAAAATTATACCCTTTAAGCTTTACTTTCAATCTATAATCCTGAATTTCATCTGAATTCATATAGGAGTAAAAATCTATATCGTCTAAATAATTTTTTAAAATTGTATCGCTATATACAAATATGTCTCTCATATACTCTCTTCAAATAAAATTTTATAATCCTGATTTCTTTTTAAATCAACATTACTTAATAGGCGTTTTGTATTATTAAAGTCTAGTGTAGTTTTAGTAGATAAAGCAATATCTATATTTTCCAGCCCATAATAAAGATTATATGGTGCGTCAATAATAAAATCTTTAGTTAATAGCGTTTTAATAGATCCTATTTTTGCACTATATAATGTTTTTAAATAGCTAGGCAAAACGGATATATGAAATTCTTTAGGAGAATCTAAAATATTTAAATATATAGCGTTAATATCTGTATAATTACTGAGCTTTTTAATAATCTTATCTAATGATAAAATATTTAACGCACTTACAGTTACAACAGGAATGCATGTAAAATGCGTTTTTAAGATGTCAAAATTTTTAAAAAAGATATCTGTTTTAAACCCTTGTCTTATATACGACCCTATTTCATCTATACCGTCAATACTAGGATAAAAAATAACTTTATTAAACTGTTTGAGAGCATTTAAAATGTCAGATTTAATAATAGAAATATTAGAAGATAAAAGAATTGTTTTATTTTTAGAAAGTAACTCTAAAAAAGTATAAAAGAATGGAGATAAGAAAGGCTCTCCGCCTCCAATATAGATTTTTTTAAATTTATTAATAAAAGAAATGTTTTTTAATATTAATGAAGATATATTTTTTTCTTTTATAGATGCATCTTCTTTTTTAAAGGCAATAGAATTCTCTCCGCTGCACATTCTACACATAAAATTACAAACATTATCAAATCTTATATCTAAAAAATAATAATCTTCAATACTGTTATTCCAACCTCTAAATGACTTTTCGTACTGTAAACATCTGTTACAGTAATCTCTACACTTACTACTATTTTTTTCTTTTATATTTTTATAAATATCTTCCAAACTAGTATTATATATACTACCCATATTTGCTGCTGAGAACGATGATGAAACAGTGCATGGAAATACATTACCATTAATATCTATATGCAGAGAGTTAGTTAAATAATTACAATTCATTTTTGATAAGCGCAAAATATAGGGTACTGTACATGAGCATTATTAATAAAAATTTTTTCGTGTATTTTACCAAAATCAGTTAAGTTGTTATTTTTATCATAGCAGTAAAAAGTATTTGTATTATAATAATCAGGAGTATAGATGTTATTTATCATATTTTCTATAAAAAAAAGCTCCTTAAACCCTTTATTAAGAAATAACGTTTTAAGCAGCTTTGAAAATATTGGAAAGTGAAAATAAACCTCTCTATGTATTTTTAATTTTTTTCTGTCTATTTCTGGCTTTCTACAAAAATCTAACAAAAATACTTTACCGCCCGGTTTAAGAACTCTATATATTTCTTTTATAGTTTCTGTTTTTTTTAAGCTATGCGAGAAGCTTTCAAGAAAATATATTTTATCAAAAAAATTGGAAGGAAAAAGAAGAGAATTAAAATCGCATTTAAATATACTAATATTTTCTGGAACATCACTTATTTTAGAAAGCTGATATCCATTTATATTAATTAAATAAAAAAAAGTAAAGGGATACTTTTTAGCAAAACTTACCCCCGGGTACCCTACACCACACCCCGCGTCTAATACTTTCTCTCCATCCTTAAAATCGAAATATGTTTCTAAAATTTTATCATGTTCTTCTAATTCTTTACTAAAGCTAAACCCCTCAATTCTGTTATTTCCATGAACGTTTATCCATGCATCTGTAGATGCATTATAATATTCATTAATTTTTTTATTAAGATAAGAATGGTTCATAAGAGTCCACTATACCATTAGGCTTCTCTAGATAAAAATATAAACTATATAAATCTACATCTTTATAAATACCAAAATTTCTTAATGCTAGTCTTTTATTTTCATGCAAACAATCTATAGTAGATATAACGGAGGGGTACTTTTTCTTATTTTTAACATAATTATTAATAAGAAAGTCTCTAAGCACATACTTTTTATTGCTATTATAACTTGTAATTACTTTACAATAGTTGTCAAATTCGCAATATTCTAACTCATCAAAAAATACTAAATTAGGAATATTAAAAAATTTACTTACTAAAATTTTATCTTTACTATCTTTTAAATTAATATAATTTTTTTTATCTCCGCGCTCTATTCCTATCCCGTATCTACAATTATTATTTGAAAATGTAAGGTTCTTAAAAGATAAAGGCGTCACTACTTTACAATGTATTTGGTATTTAAATATATTTTTTTGAGGATAATATTTTATGCAAAATGAAAATCCTTTATTATCTAAATTTTCAGTATCCCAAATATTATAAAGATAAGATATATCTTCTTTGTTAAGATACTGCTCTATGACTGATAAGTCTTGAATTTTCTTATATGTTCCGTAATAAAATTTTATAGAGTGAATAGAATCGCTAGTAGTGTTAACTGCTATAGCACTATGATAAGGAAAATCAGTATCATAAACATATATAGATTTAGACAGGTTGTAAAAGTCCCTAAATTCCTGTTTTTGTAGTGTTTTTACAATATCCATATATAATATATAATAAGGTATTTTAAATAAACTATGTGCTCTTTTTTAGTAACTAATAAAATAATTGACAATATAGATAATCTTAACCGTGATTTGTCGCGAAGAGGGCCAGACGGTACGAAAATAATAAAGATAGACGGTATTAATTTTGTACATAATTTGCTTCATATAACAGGTAAAAGAACAGATCAACCTATTGTGAAGGGTAATACTGTTATGGTTTACAATGGCGAGGTTTACAATTTTTGTGGTGATTCCGATACAACGTTTGTTTTCGATAGTATCTTTAAAAAAAATATAGATGTAATAAATTCTTTTGATGGTGAATATGCTTTAGCTATTTACAAAGATAATATTCTATATCTTGCAACAGATATTTTTGGTACAAAGCCTTTGTTCTTTGCAAAAGAAAATAACTACTTTGGGGTATGCAGCTATTACTCTGTACTAAAAGATCTGGGATTTAATAATATAGAAAAGCTATCTTCTAATACTATTTTAAATGTTAATACACTTGAAAAGACTAAAATACATGAATTCAACTTAAATCAATTTGAAGAAACGTTCGATGTTTGGGAAAAAAATTTTTTAAAAAGTATTGAAAAAAGAATAACTTCTAAGAGCTTTATTTGCTTGAGCAGTGGATATGATTCAGGCGCACTAGCTTTAGCTGCTAAAATACTAGGAAAAGAGCTACCCTATTATTGCATTCCTAATAAAGAGTCTAAAGAAATATTAGACTTAAGAGAAAAATTTTTAGGTAAAATAAATTATCTTAAAATAGATGAAAGGGAATATTCTAAACAATATAATAAAATAGCGAACTTTACTGATTCTTATACTTTTAAAGACTATAACTTTAAAGCAGATAAAGCATCTATAGGACTAAGTATTATTTTTGAAGCCGCTAAAAATGAACATTTAAATGTAAACTTATCAGGCTCTGGAGCAGATGAAATTTTAACTGATTATGGAATAGAGGGTAGAAATGTTTTCTTTATGGATACAACTAGCTCCTTAAGAGGTATTTTTCCGGATGATTTAACCTCTGTTTTTCCGTGGTATAATTTTTTTAATGGAAGGCAGGAAAGATATCTATATAAAGAAGAATCTGTAGCTGGTCTTTATGGAATAGAGACTAGGTATCCGTTTTTAGATAGAAATGTGGTTCAGTCTTTTTTAAGCTTAACTTCAGCTTTGAAAAATAGAGAGTATAAATCGCCTTTAGCTTATTTTTTTAAAAAACATAATTTTCCATATGAATCAAAAGTTAAGAGGGGGTTTAACCTTTGAATGCAATAGTATTAGTTACTAACAGTTTATTTAAAATTCCGCTTAACGTCGTACTATACGGGCTGAGTAAGTATAGTTTTTTTCATGATGTAATTATTTTTTACGATGAATATTTTACTGAATTAGAGCATTACAAGCAAATTTATAGTAATTTAAAAATAAATTTAAAGCAAATTAATACTAAAAACTACAATAATTTGAGGTGGACTATTCATAATAGAGATTGGACAATAAATCCTTTTTATAGATATGAAATTTTTAATTTATCAGAATATAGCAAAATTTTATATTTAGATTTAGATATTTTAATTTTATCTGAGTTAAATAGCGTATTCGAATATGAGGGGAATTTTTGCGCTGTAGAACTAGCTAAAGTTACTAATCTTACATATGTTCCTTATGGTCAAAGAGGCTTTAATGCTGGCGTAATGCTAATAGGTAAAAAATACTTAAATGATTGTACGAAAGAAGCTCTTATACAATTATCTCAAAATGGTGTTCAGAACGGTAATCAAAAACCATTAAATTTTTATTTTGCAAATAAAGTAAGTTTTTTAGACTACAAATATAATCTTACTACGGATTTGCTCACTCCTGAAAGAATAGACGAAGCAAAAATTGTACATTTTATAGGACAGCAAAAACCGTGGGAGAATAAAGGTATATATTCGTTCTGCGATTATGTTAGAAAAATTTCAGGAGATCATTTATTAATAAAAGTTTACAATATGTTTCAAAAAGAAAGTAAAGAAGCTTTGCAAAGATTGAAAATATGAGTTTTTAAATAAATAATTTTATATGCTAACAGAAGATCAAATAAACTTTTACAATAAAGAAGGGTATATTGTATTAAAAAAATTTATTGATGACGATTTATTGTCTAAATTAGATTTAGCTACAAAAAAGTGGTACGATGAAAGTTTGAGTTTTATAAACAATAATATACTTGAATTTAATAAACTAAAAGCCGAAATGGACGAGTACAACAAAAAGATGGAGGCGGAAACAGGTAAATTTTCGTATTTTAGTAGATATTTAAAGTTTGATAGATTTGACATAACTTTTAAAAAAAATCAAAAAGAAATTTATAGAATTTATGATTTAAGCGATTCTGTTAAGAAACAAAGAATTAGCTTTCAAGAAGATTATTTAATAAAAGATTTTCTTTTTAGTAAAAAGGTAAAAGATGTAGTAACAGCATTAGTAGGTGCTAATCCTCTATGTTGGGTTGATTTTCTTCTCTATAAAAACATAAGATCTAAAGAAGATGTTACTGATAATATTCTTCCTATGCACAGAGACTTTAGAGTACCGCCTTCACACCAAGCTATAACGTTTGGATTATATTTAGATGAAGCTAAAAAAGATACAGGCGCTGTTAGATGTATACCTAGAACTCAGCATGTTAAAGAATTCGGTAGAGGTGATTTTGCAGGAGATTATGAAGAATATAAAAAGTACGATAATAATACACCTGAATCAGCTAATAAATGGGATTTTGATGATGTTGTAATTCACGAGGTAGATCCTGGAGATGTGGTAATTCACCATGTAAGCTTATTTCATGGAAGCCCGGAAGAAATTGGTGATACAATAAAAAGGCGGCTATATTTTCAGTTTGGTAGCAATAATATGAAAGACATATATTTTTGTAAAGATAGACGCATAACATGGTTATAGGCGAAACATTGGATATTAAGAGATCTCTTGATGAAAAGGGGTTTGCAAAAATAGAAAATTTTATAAATGCAAATCTCTGTAAAGAGTTTTTAGCTAAATATACAGAAACATTAAAAAACACACTTAATCCTTTATTACCAGGAAACGAAAATGGAGGTAAAAATCTTAAAATAGGAAATGAGTTTTATGGTAAAAAAAATAATTGTTGGGAAATTTTTAAATTAAATTTAGAAGAAAAAAACGTTTTTTCATTTATTGATGGTTTAAGTATTTTTGATTTAGGTATATATAAATCTGCTCAGCTAGTAATTCGTAAAAAGTTTTTAGATAACGTTCTTCCCTGCCATGTTGATAATTTGTATGATAGCAATGTTACTTTTTTTAATTGTGGAATATATTTAACAGATACCTCTAATGATGATAAGGTGTATTTTGTTGAGGGTACTCATAAAATAAAAACATCTTCATATACTTTTGATGAAGATAAAATTAAAAAAACATATTTAAGCGCTAAAATCGGTGATCTCATTATTCATAATAGTTATGTTTGGCACGGGTCGGATAACGCAGATAAAGAGGGTAGAGTCACTCTTTATATAAAGTTTCAAAAATAAAAATGAAAGAATTAAGAGATAGGCTAAAAACGGAGGGAGTATATCTTGTTAAAAACGCAATAGATAGCTACGGTATAGAAGATATTAAAACTAGAACAGAACGGTGGAAAAAACAGTTTAATGATAATATTAATATGTTTATTAAGAATATGTCAACCGGAGTCACGGAAGAGTCACAACTACTAGACGGTCAAAAGAGCTATAAGTCTCGTAGAGCAGGTAACCTCGTCTTTAACAATAAAAATGAAATTGTAGGTATTCATAATTTAGATGAATTTTTTAATGGCGACATACTTTATATCACACGCAAATATTTAGCTCCTTATATTGCTGAATTATATTCATGTAAATGTAAAATTTTATATAGTAATTTTCTTATAAAGAGGCCTAATGATGAAGGTGTTGTTTTTTTTCATAGAGACCTTAAAGCTTGTAATGAATGGAAAGAATCATATATTTTTGGTATCTATTTAGATGATACTACAATAGATTCATGCGTTTATTTTATTAAAGGCTCACATTTAAATTATAATACAAACTATAATGAAAAAGATGCATTGCCAGTTATAGCTGAACGAGGTGATATATGTATCCACGATTCTCACGTTTTTCATGGTTCCTTAGGACGCCCTTTTGCTAATATAAGAGAAACGGTATATATAGGATTTACTTCATGTGAATCAATCTTAATTTAATACAAATGCAAATAGATAAATTAGTGAAAACATTAATGGGTAATGTTCTTAGAGCCTGCTCGCCTAAGAGTAAAGAATTTTTATTATACGGTAATACGCATTATTGGGTTAACGAACCATGTAACTTCGACTTAATGCTTTTTAAGAATAAAACCTCAAAGTTTTTATTTGATTACGAAGAAGATTATTATAATAAGAATATAGCTAATGACCCTAGTAACAGGTATTATTCTAAGGATTTTAGTTATACGTTAAATAAAAACGCGTTTAGATCTTATAATATTCCAGAAAAATCAGAAAAAATTTTTTGTTATGGTTGTAGCAATACTTTTGGTTTTGGCTTAGCAGACGATGAAACCTGGCCATATCTTTTATCATCTAGATTTAATTTCGAATTGCATCCTCACAATTATGGTTTAATAGGAGGAAGCGCTGATACTATTTCAAGACTAATATATCAAACCATATCTAATGAAAAGCCTAAAGCTGTTTTTATTTTATTTCCTGGCATGTATCGTAAAGAATATGTTACTGATGATAGTAGAGTAATAAATTTTAATGTTGCCACCGCTAATGGTAAAACACATAACAATAGTAGAAATTCATATTATGATAGCTGTAGAGAGCAATATTCTTGTTATTTAAAAATAACAAACCCTAACGAAAGTTTTTTTAATTTTGTTAAAAACTTTAAATTTATAGAATCATTACTTAAGGATATACCGCTTATTTGGGGTACAACTTGTAAAACGCTCTCTCAAAGCCATGATATACTTTCTAAATACCTTAATATTACTAATATGATAGATACAAGTAAGTTTAATGACATACCTAATAATTTTGCACGTGATGGAGAGCATTATAGTTATAATTATAATGAGTGGGTTGCAGATAGGTTTTATGAACTTTATAAAAAAAATAATCTATAAAATATACAGGTTTTTGCTTTTGAAAAGCATTGAAAACCAAGATCCTTTTAAATATTAAAACACTTTAAAATCGAAATAAGCGTCTGCTTTCTTATTTACTATAGGTTGTCCTTTTATATTTAAAGAAGTGTTAATCAAAAATGGAATACCAGTTTTTTCTTGAAAAATAGATACCACATCATACAAAAGCTTATTATCATGCTTGTTTATAGTTTGAACTCTTGATGTACCGTCAATATTTTCTATACTTTTGAAGCTTGTTTTATTTTTAAAAACTAATGTCATATACTTTGAGTCAAATGTTTTAGATTCAAAACAATTATGAAATTCATGTCGTAAGACCACAGGAGCAAAAGGCCTAAATTGCTCTCTATTTTTAATTTTATTTAAGATATATTTTGTAGATTCACCTCTTGGATCTGCCAATATTGATCTATTACCTAACGCTCTTGGCCCATACTCAGCTTTTCCGTGAATAACGCCTGCAAGTTTGTTTTTTAATATCTCATCAACCACCTCTTCTGCATTAATAACATTTTGTTGTTCTTCACCAAGATACGGAGAAAAATTAAAATAGCTCTTTTTATAATTTAAAACTGCTCCTAAACTATTTCCAGAATCACCAGAGTTCGGATAAATCCAAACATTTTTAAAAATATCTAAAAAGTTAGAGTTAGCCTTACAGTTAAGCGCACACCCCCCAGCGAAACATGCGCTATCAATATTGTATAGTCTTTGAAAATATTTTACATATATACATGCAACATATTCATAGACTTTCTGAACACTAGCTGCAAGGTCAAATTTATTTTTAAATTGAAATTTTATCCCTCTATGAAAATTTTTTCTTAATTTTATTTCTGGTAAGTTTATTTGAAACATATCTATTAAATCTTTAAAATAAATTGGATCGCCGTGTGCTGCCATGCCCATTAAAATATATTCTTCTTCGTTAGGTTTTAATCCCAGTAAATCTGTAAAAGCAGTATAAAAAAGACCGAGACTATTAGGATAATTTAATTTATGTAATAGGGTTAAATTATTATTTTTAAATAACCAAGAGCTTGTAGTTGTAAATTCACCGACACTATCAAATACAAAAACAAGACTTTCATTAAACGTACTAGTAAACGCGGCGCCTGCAGCATGGCATTCATGGTGATCTAAAAATTTGTAGTTTCTAATACCAAGCTTGTTAAAAAATATTTTGTGTGAATCAAGAAACCTTTCATCTAAAGTTAAAAACTGTCTAAGCTTTTTTTTAAAATTGTTTTCGGAAACTAAAACTAAATCCGGTTTTCCGTATGTAAGAGATTTTTGAACTATTTTATCACATAAGCTATATTCGTTTTTTATTCTAGAATAACGCTCACTATGAGATGAAAATAAATGAACATTATCTTTAAACACAGAAATAGATGCATCGTGATTTAAATTATTAACACCCCATATAGTCATTGTTTTTTAATGCTTTATTATAAATAATTATGTGAATGTTAATGAAATAATAGAGCAGTTTTTTGATCTTTCTAAACCGTGTCCTTCACAAATTATTGAATGCGACCAAATTAGAGCAAAGTATAAAGCGGAAGTAGATGCACTTACAGCTGAAGGCTGTTCGCAATGTAAAAAGAACGGGGTAAAAGCAAAATATTTAGACAATGTATGGAAATTAGCTATTTCATCTCTTACACAAAAGGACTCTTAGTAACCTGGACTATACTTTTAATCTGGTTTTATAGCCCATTAAAGGTTACTCTAGGTCAGCTTTTTATACACAAAAACCTTTATACTGACGATCAAGTCGAAACTGCTATTATGATAAAAAATAAATGGTTAGGAAAGCTGTTGAGTTGTTATATTTGTTTTTCTTTTTGGACCTCTCTTTTAATCGGACTTTTGTTTAAAGTGTTTGATAATTTAAACTGGCCTTTTGTTGCTTTATGTTGGTTTACCTATCCAAGTCTTTGCTATCTTTACAAAGCTTTTATAGATAAGAAATAATATATTCCTTATAATAGCGCATAAATCTTCTCACATACCTCTTTTCAAACTCTCTAGCGTCTATTTCATATTTGTCTAGTCTATATTTTTTGTTATTTTCTTCCATATCTTGATCTGTATATTTTAATTGTGAGTCTTTAATGCCCAAAATTTTCGACTGCATCCAATGTCTGAATTCATGTAAAAAGTGAAGAAATATTATAAATTTTCTTTGTTTTTGAGATCTTTCATTAAAATACGGAACACCGCATATATAAATTTTATTAGTACCAAAAATATATGTGCTTGAGTCGTGAGCATAATCAACTTGCAACGTTATAACCGTTTTTTTAATAGACTTGCATGGAGAGATGTCATTAAAAAGCAGACTTAAAGCATATTGAAGCGCGTTCTTATTAAGATTGTTCTTCTTTAGCCAAGCTATTGTTTTCTGAGTAGGTGCTATAGAAAACAGGTGCATCCTTCTATTATAATTTATTAATTGATATTTCAAATTCTATTAATATAATAATTATATGTACATAGAACGTTATACAATTCAGATTAAAGACATCTATTCAAAGAAAGCAAAGAAAGTTGTTGTAGATGCAAATACTGCAGAGGAAGCTCATTTTAAAGCTCTTCAACATTGTAATCAGTTAACTCAAGACATTACTAAAATTAGTGATTTTGAAAAAACAGTAGTATATACTTTAGAGGATGGATTTAAAGAATAATATGGAAAAACTAACAAAAGAAATATCAACAGAACTTACACTTTCGGATATGAAAGTAATAAATAATATTATAGATTTAGTATCATCGAAAGGACTAATAAGAGCAGCAGACTTTACACTTGTAGGCAGTATATACGAAAAGATAAATGCATTACTTAAGACTAATGAATCACATTCGAATCAATGAATAAAATTTCTCTTGAAAGAGTAGACTCTTCAAGTAGAGATATTACTCATGTTAAATTTCTTATAAACGATAAAGAAGTGGGTATTTTATATTTAAAGGATGAAGAGGTCGATTTACTTTTATCTACCCTTAAAAAGGGTATTTATTCTTCTGGGGTAAAATTAGAATCAAATTTGTTTGCTGACGAAGAAGATTTTGATGTCGATATTGATGACGAAAACGATTAAATAATTGTATGTATGAAATCGGTGTCGACATGCACCGCGGTTTGCGAAGAGTTTACCGATACAGTTTTAATTGACGGTAAACATAATAGTATTATTGTTAATGTGTCTGCAGAATGGTTTCCTTTTTTAGATAGCAGATTAAAAGAAATTGGGTTTAAGTGTATTCATAAATCAGAGATAGGTGAGGGATTTACTTGCGCCTATATTCCCAGAATTTGATTTCTTTATTATTGTTTATACAATAAAATAATGCTTAAATTCGATCCAATTGCCCATACTTATGTAAATCCCTATACTGACGAAGCTTATATCTCTACAACTCAGCTTATTTCAAAATTTAAAAAGCCTTTTGACGTTGAAAAGGCTTCAAAAAGGGTTGCAGAGAAAGAGGGAGTAACACAACAAGAAATAAAAGATAGATGGAAAAAAATTAACAACGATAGTAAAACGTATGGACAAAAAATTCATAGTGTTTTAGAAGATTATAATAGCGCAAAGATAGTTACAGAAGGATATGAAGATTTAATAAAATCATATAAATCTCTAGAAGTAATTTCGGATGATGATACTTTACTAGTAGAGGAAAAACTATATAATCATTATTATAAGCTTGCAGGTACTGCAGACATTATAAGATTAGAAGACAAAGGCGGTTTTAGTGTTTTTGATTTAAAGACAAATAAAAAGTTTAATCTTTTTAATCAATATTCTGAATATCTATTAACCCCTCTAGCCCATCTGTCTGCATGTGAATATATCACCTACGCATTACAGCTCTCTTTATATGCTTTTATGTATCAAGGTATAACTGGTAGAAATGTAAATCAGCTTGGTATTATTTACTATAATAAAGAAGAAAATAAGTTTCTTTATTACCCCGCCCCGTATATGAAAAACGATGTAGTTACTATGTTAGAATACTATGAAAAAAATCTCTTGGGATAAACACGCTCTATTACTTGCTTGGGCTGCAACTCGAAGAAGCGAAGACCCATATATGAAAGTAGGTGCATGTGCGTTAGGACATAGTAACGAGGTATTGGGAGTAGCATATAATGGGTTAGCGGCAGGGAAGGTTGTTAATGACGAATTTTGGAAAGATAGAGATAAACGCAGACCATTCATGATTCATGCAGAGGCAAATCTATTAGCTAGAATAAGTCATGGTCAAGCAAAACTATTAGCTATTACACTTCAACCCTGTACTCATTGTGCACAAGCAATTGCGGCTTATGGTATAAAGAAAGTAGTATATTCTATGAGATATGATTTTGACAAAGGAGGATTACAAGTTCTAGATTTTTACGGAATAGAACATAAATGTATAAGTAAAGACGAAATGCACGAGGAAATAAAAAATTTAGTATATGAAATTTATTGATATCATACTTCAAAACAGTCAGGCAAAAGAAGCAAAGCTTATTGGACCCGCATCTAAGGCTTCAACAAACCCTGAAACAGGAGTTACTATAGTTAATCCGGCGGCTTACCACGTAATTAAAGATTGCGCAAAGATGACAATTAAATATGTACCGCATTATGTTTTTGGTCTTTATGCAAATCCGTTTGAGCTTTTAAAAGGCAAGTTTGAGTATAATGATGTAGTTGAATTTGTTAAAGCTGCGTTTTCAGATATGGTATTAAATCAACTTCTTGTTTTAATTTTAGAAAAAATTAAAAAATCTTCTTCCTCACTTGGTGGGTCTGATTCTGATCCTTATGGAGATTATGAATCTTATAATTATACGGATAAAGAACAATCTGCTATTTCTTTGATTTGCGAAGCGTTTGGAGTAAATATTGCTAAATGAAATTAGTTGCACCTTTAATTAAAATTCAGGAACAGTTACGTATTTTTCACTGGCAAACCGAATCATACTCTCAGCATAAAGCTTTTGGTGAAGCATATGAAGGGTTAACTGAACTTGTAGATGATTTTGTTGAAATTTATATGGGTAAGTATGGTAGAGTCAAAGCAAAAATTACATATAATATTGAATTAGACAATCTTAGCGATAGCTATAAGGATTATATTGATAACTATGTTTCATTTTTAATAAATTTAGAAAAAGATCTTGACCCCACTAATGATACTGATCTTCTTAATATAAGAGATGAAATGCTTGCTCTTTTAAATAAGCTAAAGTATTTACTTACATTAAAGTGAATGACAGACTAAATACTTTTATGAGGGATTGTGCTTGGTTTAGAGCATTTCTATATTTTGCTATAGCCGCAATTCCTGCTCTTATTACAGATTTAAGCGGTTATAAATCTTATAATGACATTTCCTCAATAGCATTGACAATAATTATTGCAAACATGCTCTTACAAGGATTTATAGCAGTACGCGCATTTATTGATCAATCTATTAGCCGCACTCAAAAAGAAAAAAGAGAAAAGAAGGTTGAACTGCTAAACGAAAAGACTAATTAACTATATGAAACCCTTCTTACCTTTTATTTTAGTTCCGTTTTTACTAGTCGGCTGTGCTACCAATAATGGTCGTAACGGCGGATCTGATGTCGGTGGCACCACGCCCAAGCAGGCTGTTGAAAACGCTCTTCCTTATATTGCACCTGCTGTAACTCTTGCTTGTACAGTAGTACTCGAGCAAGCAGTATCTCCTGAGGATAGAGTAGAGAAAGCTAAGATGATTAACCATGTAGCAACAATTGTTGAGAGTCTTACGAGCGGTACTACACCTACTCCGGATCAACTTCAAAAAGCTTTAACAGATTATCTTCCTCAAGAAAAGACACATTGGGTAAAATATGTAACTGTTGTTAAGGATATTTACGCCGCACAGTTTGCAAAGCTCAACGGTGATGCTAAGCTT
>Ga0214923_10000908_pt1 | contig 43474 bp, 28 predicted proteins | sample LL1510_MetaG_FD_177993 | JGI IMG/M metagenome (GOLD analysis project Ga0214923, IMG submission 177993) | Freshwater microbial communities from Lake Lanier, Atlanta, Georgia, United States - LL-1510 | ecosystem: Environmental > Aquatic > Freshwater > Lake | place: USA: Georgia | collected... | reverse complement strand
TATTGGCCTTCAAATGGTCCAATACAGCCATGATTTGGTCGCGTTTTAAATTTGTATGAAAACGTAACTCGCCGGGCGTGTGTGTGACTTTCCAGGGGACGTCGTTTACTGTACCCTTGTGTATGATCATTTCTCCGAACGGCGCATAATCTGGGCTTAGGGCGTCATCGGAGTGGGGATATATAGCACTTTGTACTCTAATGCCTTTGTACTCGGTTGGCCGTAGTTCTTCTTCAGGAATTTCACGTGCTTGACTTTTTTGCACAATGTTGCCCATCATGGTGTCAAACTTTGTATCACCAGTGGCCTCCGCCACACCTTGCTCATCAAGATCACCCACACTGATTCCACCTTCTTCTTCAGATTCCTCGGGCAAGCGGCCAACTAAATCTTCAATCTCTACAGCAATTTGCTCAAGATTGTCAATCAATCCTGGCTCAAGCCCATGCTTGTGGCCGTCTGCTAAGAGATCTACATTTTGAATAATTTCTTGCAATAACTCGTGAATATGCTGACTAGCATTTCTAAATTCATTTGCCAATAGTGCTTGTTGCTGACCGTCAATTATATCTAAAAGTTCAACAGCAGGACCAAACATACCTTGATCAATCGCTGCTGCTGCCTGATCAATGTGCAAATAAAGTTGTTGAGCCTTGGCATCAATTCCTGTGCTTTCACGGAGATTATGTCTGCCATCTCTGCCTTCAGATATTGAATCCAAATTTCTGGCATAATCAGCCAGCATATTTTCAGCCACAGTGCCAAGTCTGGCCAGACCCTGTTGACGTTTGTTTATGATACTTTTAGCCATGTCTCGATATTCTCCTGTGCGTGCGTGTGGCGTCAGATCCTGCACTTGTTTTTGGGCTTTTTTCTTATAGCTGGCTTTGGTTGCATCACTGATTTCATTAATGCCTTCATACTGTTCCTGTCTGTCATACAACTGATCCAGGATGTATTCATAGGTGTCTTGGTCCAGAGGATATTCTGCACCAGTGTCAGTGCGTCGAACACTGTCAATGATGATTTCTGGGTATGATGCTGGTTCCAGACGAGTGGCTGGATAATAGTCACCTTCGGTGTAATATCCCACTTCCAGATCTATATCACCAGGACCATTGGGATTTTCGATGGTAATGGTGGCAAAGTCTGTGGGTCTTCTGGCTTCTGCTACTTGTTCCGATTCTTCGCCCATTATTTTTCTAAGGAATGGTATCACATACTCGCCTATGAGATCTTCAGCCTTTTGATTTAGTTCATCAAAAGTTGATCCCTCGCCCATGGCCCGCTCCAATGCAGGTATCACATACTTGCCAATGGCATCTTCGGCACGCTGGTTTAGGCGGTCAAAGGCACTGTCCTGTCCCAGAATCTTTTCCAGCGCAGGCAGCACGTAACGATTAAAGATGCTTTGGTCATGGTCTTCTGTCACACTTTGGCGTGGTTGTCTTTGCTTGCGAATAACAGCAATGGCCTGCTGGATGGTCTTTTGCGACAATTTGCCCTCACCTGCCATTAGACGTATATCCTGCATGGTGATACCATCTGCAGTTGGGATCTTGATCTCGGAGCCTTCCGCCACACTTGGCTGTTCTTTGGGATAGCTATATCCGTCGATTCCGTAGAAGTTGTCTAGTGCTTGAATTTTAGCCACAGCTTTTTGTAATTTTTCCTCTGAGGTAGTCCAATATTCTTTAGTAGACACTCTGCCTTCACGACCAGCGAATACTTTATAACGAACACCAAACGGTTTTCTGGAACCGTGTTCACCTTCTGTCACACCTTGTTCAGCAACGTGTTTCAATTGGTGAGTGGTGAATACAAATGTGTCTTTATGCTTGCCATCTTCACCAGCACGACCAGGATCATCCAGCTTGACTTTAACCCGACCATCCACATTGACATTCTTGGATGCCACAGTGATAGTGCCGGTTCCCAGGGGAGATTCCACACGGTCGCCCACATTGTAGGTGTTCTTAAAGCCTTCTGTCACATCTTGCTCTGCCGTTGGAGTATCTCTTCTTTTCCAAACGCTTGTGGGGTTGCTGATTCGTTTCTTTGAACCAAATGTTATGCTGCGTCCAGTGTGGGAGAAATACATTTTGTTGTTGTAACTTACCGCATCGTTGTAGTCGCTTGAGGCAAATTCCCCAGAAATTTGCCCAAGAGGTCGAACTCCAGGCTGACCCTGCAACCATTCCCAAAAATCATTGACTTGGGAAGGTTGACTATCGATTAGATCTTGGATCATTCCAGGATCCCGATACCTTGAACCATCGCCTCTGGTCCATACTCTGCCGCGGACAGGTCCTGTTACTTTTAGATTTTGCTTAAAACGGTCAATGCCAAATTCAGAATAGAATCGATCGACCAACTCATACGCAGTTCTAACTAAACTTAGATTTGGCGCTGCCTCCGTCACATCCCTTGCCAAACCAGCCAGGACATCTGGAATAAAATCTTGATCGTAACTCATGAGATGACGGATGTTTTTTCCACTCATGCCCTGTTGTTTCATTTCATCACCAATCATGTTGATGATTTCTTCTTCTTTGGCTCTGCTGTATGTTACGCCCTTTGCAGTCAAAGCGGCAGAAATTACATCGGCAGTTGTTTCTTCGTTGATGCTTTCTTTAGGCACACAGTTGGGCACAGTCTGACCATTCTTTTTCTTAGTGCCCACTGGGTGATAGCCTGACCAGCAGGGATTGTCTTGGGGATTTTTAAGACTGGGCTTGCGATCTTCGGTGGTGTCTTTCGCAGGCTGTAGTTTGTGTGGTGACATACGATAGAGTTGTCGAGACTGATCTCTGACTACAACTCGGGGACCATCATGACGAACCACTGTGACCGGTCCCAACATTCCGTGGTGCGCTTTATCACCAGGTTTAAGATCAGGCACGGCCATAAATCCCACAGTGTGACCCATGGTGGAGGCTTCTGCCATTTGCTGCTCGGCCTCAGCACTCTTTTTGTGTTTTACATCACCCTGACGATCGGCTTTTTTTTTATTTTTATGGGCACCTGCACCGGTGCGAGGAGCATTTTTGGCCACAAAGTTACGGGGTTTGGACTGGGATTCCTGTAGCCAGGATGTGGCAGCGTGCAATGATTCCTCGTCAAAAAATGGACCTTTGATCACGTAATTACGTTCGTAATCGTTACGAATCCAACGCATGATGTCGTTGGGCTTCAGATAACTCATGTAGTTGCTACCACTCCATCCATATGGTGCTTTGCCACTGACTCGTCGTTCTCTCCAACGACCATCTTCTTTGCTAATGGAACCCACAAATACTTCACCATCTTCGTCGGCCAGGACCACATAGAAGCTCTGATCTTCCTCGTCTTCTTCATCATAATCTTCTTCATCTTCATCATAGGTGGCATCGGATTCTAGGACATCGCTGTGTGTGTCGTGATACTGTCCGGATTCCAGAGCCTGAATCACTGATCTGACCCAGCCGCTGACATCACTGCTGCCAATTTCCTCCACATCGCCCACAAATGCTGCCTCATCTGCCGCTGCGTTCATAATGGCTTCTGGGCCATACTTGGCTAATGCATCTTTGTGCTGATGTATTATACGACGAATAATTGCAGCCTGTACTGCTTCATAGCTGTCATGACTTTCATTTACGGTGCCGTCCACACCCCCCATGGCTGATCCATGCATGTTTTTCTCCGGTTCCACTTGGTCTTCTCCTGCCAGATTACTGTATCCATTGTCCCGCAACCAGTGCTGAATCAGCGGTCTGGCATCTGCTTCAGGGTCTTGTTCTGCCAATTCAGCCAGATCATCATAGAGTTCATCATCACCAATGATGTCTGACAATGCCGCAGTGGCATTGGCTGCGTCTACCCCCACTTCCAGAGGTTCCGCCAAAAGTTCTTGCAATTTGTCCTGGGCTTCATCGGAATCAGGCACTGCCCAGACACCTTCTGATATTTTTGTTGCCCAGCCTTCAAAAGCCTGCAGGTAGGGATTGGTGTTGGCCTGCTTCATCTCATAGGCTCGATGCACTATGGGCAATGCTTCAGCCAGTCGGTCATCAAATACACGCTTGACAAATTTTTCTTTGAGACTTTCCATATCCACATCAGTCTCATTCAATGCAGGCTTAAAATTATCTTTAAATTCAGTATAGCCACGACGGCCTCTGAGCTTCTTCAGTGTATTCTTTAATAGGCCATGATATTCAAATGCTGATTCCACCATGTCATTGGTGGTGACATCTTCAAATGTGCGATTACGCATGCCAAAAACGAATGGGCGCAACGCTGTCATTTCTTTAACAATGTTGGCGATGTGACATCCCAGTTCATCATTGGGAACTCCACCCGCGCTGACGTGGCGAGCCATGGCTCTGGCACCAGACAGATTGGTAAACGGCAAACGGAAGCGCTCGCCCTGATCGTTTTCCAAAAATATCGCATCTATGTTGCGGCTGCGTGCACCCGGGGCCTCATCCACAATGGGCTTGCTGTGCTTGAGTTTGATGCGTACGGGACCAAAACTTTCGTAACTTCGATTTACAGTTCCGTACATGCGACTTTCAGACACAACTTCATCAGTGCCAAAGGTGCCATCGGCTCGACTCTGCTGATGTATATCACGATATTTGAGTGTGCCACGGGTAATGTCTCGGGGCTCGAAACTCAACAGATTGCGTCGGGCAAATTCTCTGAGTTCACGCAGAAAGGCATACCATTTTTGCCGGTCTTCGTCAGATAATTTTTCAGTGATATTTTTGCTGTAATAGACCTTGAGACTTTTTTCGTCTATCAGGCTCATGGTGATGTTACCGTAGTTTTCACCATCCACAGCATAGTCAAAGTTAAAGAATCTGGCAGATTCTGGATCATTGGTGGCTTTGGCGTTTTCGTCGCCCAAGCTGAGATCTTCGAATCTGTCACGAATTTTTTCAAATAGTCCCACCGCAATCTTGTTAATTTCTCTCATCTGGTATTTAGCACACTACAATAATATAAATGGCATGGGCTCGATGATCTGATCTACGCCATCTCGCATGGCAGTATCCAGATTGGCATCATACGTCTGCAATAACTGAGCCATACGTATGATCAATATCAGACTCATGACTAAATCGTCTGTTTCTCCGGGCTTGGCGGCATAGCTATTGGCATTGGCCACAAAAGTTTTTAATTCACTAATTAAATTCTTGCTGCAAACAGTCAGTCGACGAGTCTCTAATAGGTTTTTTAATTTGGAACATGCACTGAGTTTGGATTTGTTACTGGTGGTAAATCCCTTGCGATATCTGCGTCCAGAACCGGCGCGGGCAGGTTCACTGAGAAAGTTTCCTGGGATGTTTTCCTCGCCTATCTCCGCAATGGTAACCAATCCAGCCTCACCCAGAGTGTTGTTTTCTATACTGTAATAGATATTATTAGCTGACACCGTTTCTGCCAGATATCTGAGAATTTCTCGCATAATGGCTATCTGCTTTTGTATAGGAGTTCGATTATGTTGCCATTCAGCCACCTGAGTAAAACTGGGTAACTCAAATACCTGTATGGCTGCAGGATCACCACCAGTTCCCAGACTGGGATCCAACGCTACCAAATACGTCATGTTGGGATCGGGTCGACGCCACCATCTGACTTGACCTTGCTTTTCCATGGGATCTCGACCCTCTAGTTCTGTTAGAAACCCAGGACTAATCAATGTTTCATCCCAGATAATGAATTCACAGTTCATTTCTCTGCGGAACCGATCTTCACCAAGTTGTGCTCGTTGCTCATCTGCCCACTTCTCGTCTCGATCCGGATGTTCATTCCAATAACTACGGAATGCCTTGAACCCATTCTGCCCGATTTCAGTGTGGTTGCCATACGCATCCTGGCACCGGTTAGCGCCTTTCCACAATGTGGCAAACTGATCCTCGTCTGAATTGGGGGTTGAGGTAATAATACATTTACCACCAGTGGCCAGGGTGGGACTTATTGAAGTCCAGAATTCTCTGGCAATGGTGGGTCTGACGAAGGCAAACTCGTCGCATTGATGCGAATGTATGTTATTTGCGATAATAACATGATTAGTAGCGTTAAAAATTTCATATGTGTTAGTCAGCACACACTCTTGAATTTGACAAATTTCTTTAGGCCCAGTAACTGAATCCAATGAATCACCAACTCGTAAGTCCTGAACTTGAGTCTCTGATTTATTTTTAAAAAATCGATGTTCATTTGTGGCTATGACGAAAGATCCATCTGCAAAAATTATTTTTTGAGATTGCTTGTTTGCATCTTGATTAAGAAAGACACCGTCAAAATCTTCCCAACCCTGAGGTGTTAGAATTTCATATTCTGTATTAGGAGCGTAATATTGATTCATACCATTAGCAATTTCGTTGGATTTCTAACATCTGCGGGTTAGAATATGTGGTCGCCTTCGTTTAAATTCATTACACTTCCCATGGGCCCGGCCCACTAATATTGGTACCAAATCTTGCATGTATATCGTCAAGTGTTAATTTAAAAATATCACTACCTTTAGCCACGAATCTCACTGGGCCTTTCCATGTATCTGCACGCTCTGGATTGAAATACAATTTGGGCCAAATTGGATCGTCATTGTCCGGAATTTGGCACCAACATGATGTGGGCATTGGTATGTCTGTTCCTGGAAAATACTCAGGTGTATGAATATGATCATACTGTTCTCTATGCTCTGCTATGGGATAAGTTTCCACACCCACACCAAATAGTTCTTCTAAAAACTTTTGATGACTCGTGTCTTGTAAGTAGTCATTATCGTTTGTATAGAATAGTAATGGTCTCATCGTACATATTCCTGTTTTACTCCAGCCACCGCTGTATTTAAGTGATACTCGTCAACTTGGTATTTTGTATTTATGCAAATTCAAACTCATTATCCAATGGTTTTATTTGGTTCATATATCCGGTAATATAATTCTCGAAGTGTTATGTCTTCTTCAACCAATGTTTGCTTGTTTCTAATTCTTACCACTGTGGTGTCACCATCTAAACAGTACATTAGCGAAATACTCAGACCCCGACCAGTGTTTTCTGTGGTGGTGGTTGAAAGTATACGACTGCCATTGTCAAAATCTATACTGCCTTTGTTGTAACTCACTGCGCCTGCACGTATAAAATCAGGCACTGACTCGTAGGCGTATCTGATACGCTGCATAATTTCCTGTGAACCAGTATATTTGTGTGCGGCAATTAGTATGGTGGAATCGGGAACAAACATGGCATACCAGAGCAAATATCCCGCAGCACTAGTGGATTTGCCAGTCTGTCGGGGCATCAGAGCAATGCTGTATCGATAATTGTGGTAGGTGTGTATTAGTCGTTTCTGATAATCAAACGGCTCGTATAACATGCGCCCCTTGGTGGGATGCTGTATATAGAAATACTGACTCATGAAATATTCCGGTCCGGAGACTGGATCAGCACATTTGGCAAATTCCAGAATCTGCTGTTCTGTAAAAATTTCAGGCTGGTGCGCTTTTTTGACCAGGACGCCTTCTAATGATTTTGCCATACTGTTACTTATCTAAAAATAGTTGATCGGTATACTATCTATCAAACGGTGTGGTATTCGTAAGATAAGGCCGTGTGAACCACAGCCTAAACCATTCTGGTGTCCCTGGTTGAATATTATGTTGATGTTGATAGTCAACCTTTTCCTGGGCAGTCACGCTGGGATTGCTACCGGCAAATTTTTCGCCTCGATATTCTTGCAATCGCCCTGCATTGCCGATGCCAGCCATGACTCTGAGCTGATCCAATTCGTCCATGTGGTCAGGACTTTCTCTTGGTTTTCGCACCAGAATTTTGTGGCACTGGACTGGTCTTATGCACTGTTTCAGTTTCGTGGCTGCGATGGTCGCGAGTCACTTCTCGGCCATCAGTGGGCACTGTTTTCATAGCTGCTTGGGCCATGTTATGCTCTTGCTCGGTGTAGGGATGAATGGTGTTATACTTTTCAAACCAGGTATCAGCGGGGCTATCCACTGCCCGAGTGCTCTGTCCATCAGCCTTGGCCATGGCCATCATCAATCGATTCATGTGGTAGAAACGATCATACCCACCATTGTCTCTGCTAATATAAGCGCCGGGACCCACATCCTCGTGGTGTCGACGCATTTTAGTGGTTTTGTGTTCTGATACTATTTTACTGACTGGCTTGCTGGACCACATGCGGCAACTCCAATAAGCTGCTTTGGTGCGGTCGCTGGCACGACTGGTACCACAGCCATGTCTGGCTCTGAAACTTTTACGGCGTTCGGGATCGTCACGACGAATTTCCATGTTGGGGTCGCCAAAATTGACTTTCTTAACATTGCCAGTACTGGGATCCTTGACGTAGACTTTGAACTTTTTAACGTCGCCTTGCATGGGTTTGCCCAACTGAACCTCACGGCCCTGATACTCGGCTTCATTCATGGACGCCTGACTTTGCGCTCTGGATAAGCCACGTTCTCGACGGTCAGCCTCGCGTTCATGTTCTTCCGCTTCGGAATCTTCAGGACCATACACATACCTGCGTGTTTTGGCCGCAGCCGCGTGTCTGGCCATGTCTTGTTGAGCGGCTTTGGCGTAAGTGCTTTTAATTTTGGGGCTTAACTCTGCCAGTTGCTCAATGCTTTCTAATATGGCAACTGCAAACTCTTCCAAATCAACAACAACCCCATCCTCTGCCAACTCCTGGACGTCACACTCAATACACAATTCTTCATTGATAATAAAATCTATGGCATCACCCACTGCAGGGTTGCCCCAGTTATTTTCAGTTTCAGCCAGATAGTCCAGGAATGTTTTCATATTATTTTTTAACAGCAGTCTTCATTCTCTCATACTGTCGCCACAAACGATCTTCAGCAGATTCCTTCATGGCCAAGGGGTTATCACCACCGCGATAGTTGTGTTTAACCATGTCCTTGGACTTGTGAAGATCAGTACCGCTGGGAATACTTGCACTGATGGGAGCATAATGTTCTTCTGGTTGATTATCCCAGTCATGTTCACCATTGGCTTCCTGCATGATGTCATCACAACCACAGGGGCTGGCGCCGCAAGTGTCACAGGATTCTTCAGAGCTGTCAGCACTGATTGCAATCACTGGCATACCAGCCAATTTGCGAATCAGGTTCAGAGCGTCTTCTTCACCGTTGGCGCTGATACTCATGTTGACGTCTTCTCGGACTGTCTGAGCATGGTCCGCGTCGGTCCGGAGATTGTGCTCTTGGTCGCCGGGGTCCTTATCGGCCACACGTGAACCAATTTCCTTGCGGGTGTTCGCTGTGGCTGCGTTTCTTTTGTCTATTGCTTTTTTCAATATGTCAGCAAAATCGGGTTTATTCTTGCCCTCTCGAACTGGGTATGTTTCGCCGTCAACTTCAAATTCTTCAGCACCCTGAGCACGTGCTTTTGCCAATGCACCACTAAATTCGTTGCCTTCTTCCAGGCCCCCCTCAGCAGCACCTTCTCTCCAGCCATCTTCCCAGGCCATGGCTTTCATTTCATCCACGCCTTCGAAGGGATTGGAATTTTTGCTCTTTTGATATAGTGCTGCAGCTCGGTAACCCATCTCGTGTGGATCACCAGTCAAATCATCATGCTCCCCGGCACTCTCATACATGCCGCACTCTGCCAGGCCGTGCACAGGACATTCCTGACCTTCCATGGTCTGGTTGCATTCTGATTCGTCAACAACGGGTGCAGTTAGTTTGTGTTTGGGAAGACCAGCTAGTCTGGCAATTTCATCCAGTTCATGTTCTGCATCCATGATGGGAGTCTGTTGAGGCACCGCTGACAATGAATCGTCCAGCTGTTGTTCAAAATGATCGGCGTGTAACTTGTCGACTTCTTGTTCGGCCAATTCTTTTTCATAATGGTCCCAGGCAGACTGTGTGGTGTAGATGGGATGTTTACGAATATCGTGACTTTCATTCACATGCTGGGGCAGCCCCTTGTGCTTGGTCTTGGCAAAATCTTCGGCGGCACTCTTGCTCATACCCTTGGCCACCTTGGCAACTTCTTTACTGGCAGGCTTTTCACCTTTCTTAGCGGCATAAACCATGCCCATGAACTTTTGCTGTGCCTTGGATTTGGCACGCTCTTGTAATTCTTCTTCACCGTTGACATTGTGCCAGAAATCAGTCATTTCCTTGCGGTCTTCGTCGCGATGGCAATGTTTGTCCAGGAATGCCTTGAGGCTCAATTTTTCTGCATCTGCGTGCAGCATATGCTTCATCTGACCTTCTTGCAACTCATCTGCATCGTCTTTTTCTTTCTTATAACCGCGCTCGTGTTTGACACCATTCTGAGTTTTGGTAACTTTACCACCAGTCCGGGTGTAGTAGTAATCGCCAGTGTTGGCTAGACTATCAAACTCGTCCTTGTTCTTGAATTCTCTGGCTTCTTCCATTTCCTGCTGTTGATTAAACTGTTGGGGGTGAATAATCTCTTCTGGATCGGTGTCGCCATCTTCCAGATCAAAAATTCTTGCAGGGAGACCCAGTTGGTTGGACCACTTGATGGCCTTGGCTTTGGCATCAATGCGTGTGTGCGCTTTGGCATGGTGCCCATCAGCTTTGACTTTATAGTCTTCCGCCATTTTATCCCGGGCAGCTTTCTTCATGGGCTCTTTCTTGTCGCCGTCTTTATCCAAATCCAGGAAGTCTGGCTTGGCCGCCTCACCCAGTTTCTTGCCGGCAGCAGCGGCCTTCTGAAATTTCTCTTTACCGTATTTTTTGCGACCAATTGCAGCAGCCACGGCTTCGGGATCTTCTGCCGATCCGCCTTTCTTGATAGCTGCCACGGTTTTCTTCCAGCCCTGGTATTTTTCTTCCAGACTCTTAACCGCTTCCATGATATCACCACGTGACTCAACTGATTCATATACTTTTTCAGTTTTTTCTGATGTATCGGGTTGGTCAGCGGGCGTTAAACTATTAAGTTTGCCTAAAATATCATACATGTTGTTGTTACTCATTTTTTTATCCTAAAATTAGACAGTTATTTTATTTATCAGAATTAAATTATTTTAGCAACGAGTAAAATTGCAATACTTGACTTAATTTGTCTTTTTGCGTATTAACTCTATAAAATGACCGCCAAGATCAAATTTTCCAAATTTATATTTTTTTGGATTTTCGTGATGAATTTTATGATCCCACTCACCCGCAATGGGGAGAATAAATTCCAAATATGGTCGACTGACTGGAGCTTTTGTTACATTGGAATGTGTAAACTGCTGCAAAAATAACATTATAAATTGTGCATAGCCAGTTGGTAGCAAATACCCAAATATCAATGCATGCCACCCAAACATCAGATAGATCGCTGCTGCAATGCCGAGTGCTAGCAAAACACTGTACTTATGCGTAAACACATGAACGGGATCTTTGATTAAATGGGCAACGTAATGCAGATTTTGTTCTGTTTCTCTAAACCTTTTTCCTAACCAAATTCCCCAATTGGTGTAATAGACATCGTTGTCTGTGTCGGCATATCTGTGATGTTGTCGGTGCCCATGTGCCCAAATTAGCCCACTGGTTTGGCATGCTGCTGATCCAACAAGTGCGAAGATCCAATGCCACAGTTTATGGCATTCAAAAGATCGATGTGAGAACAATCGATGATACCCCACTGACAGAGATATACTGATTGAAATTATCACCAGGAAACTTAACAACAGCCACCAGGCAGATGCCTGGTCCGCCAAAATTAAGTATAACCCATAAAATACGAATGGTCCAGTGATATAGGTTGCCGCAATCTGAGTTCGAGGCATTCCAGAAAAATCCAACATTTAATATCTCCCAGTGAATTGAGATGCTATCACTAGGGGTATTTATCTTTTAACTTTTATTGGACTAGGAATCTGATTTTGTCGGCTACCCACTGGACTCTGTGTTCCCAGGGGTAACTCATTGGTGGTTTTGCCCGTGGCATCTTCAGCCCGACCACCGGCAATCTCAATGTCAGTCTTGGCTAACTCTTTCAATAGACTGGCCTTGGCGTATGCCTGTCCCGCTGCCTTGCCGTCAGCATTATCTTCGTAGGGCTTCAGCAGTTCAGCATCGCCCTGCTTGTATTCTTTAATATCACTGCTGCCATCTTCGTTCCAACGGCGCTGCTCTTCTGGATGATTTTTTGGCGCCACCAACACGTTGGCATGTGGAATACCAGCACGCTCTGCAATAATGGCCTTTAACTGTTGATCATTACAAGGATACTTTAACACTGCATCCATGAGATAGATTTGACAGTTCCTGAAGTTGGGGAAATCAATGTCACTGTCCCGGATGGGCAAACGTTTGACTGCAGACACACTCTCGCAATCATACGTTGACAACGCTGATTTGATTTGTTCCATGTGGTCAGCAGGGTCAATGTCAGCCATTTTAATACGAAATTCGTATGTCTTCTGACCTTCAGTTAGATATTGTAAGAAACTTTTCATACTCATTAGAATCCTGTGTAGTATTATTTATGTTGATTTAACAAATATCACTTGCTGGATTTGCCCAGGATCTGACTCAACAATTCGTTTCGATCCAGCACAACACCCTGCCCATCTTCAGCATCCACTAGTTTTTCGCCGTCATTTTTTTGCGACTGCTGATCCAGTCGAGCCTTTTTTAATTGCAATTCAACTGTTTTTAATTTACGATCAATTTTGGCTTGTTTGGCAGTGATGGCGTGCCCCAGCAGAGTTCCAGCAGTGGCTAAAATATGTCCGCTGAATCTGGCTTCAACATTCATGCCCAAATCTATGAGATCCTGAAATTTTTCCTTGGCCAGATCAGCCAACTCATCTAGTTCATGATCACTGGCATCCAGATCTCTGACAAAGGGCAAGGCCGAGTCAATTTTATCTATGGCAGCGTCAACTTCGGCAATAAAGGCGCGTTTGTCCTCGATGTCGGAGGCTGCTTCCTCTGCATCTACTGCGGGCAAATTGAATAGTTCTTGTAGCTTTTGTGTCATAATAGGTATTTAACGTTTGACATTTTTATACAGGTCAAATTCTGTCACGACACGGAATCGCATGTTATTGGCACGAGCCCAGTTGTCGGCTGCTGCCCATTTGGCCATATTGATCGCCACCATGAGTTTATCTTTGTAACTTTTGGCCGTCTCCATGGTGGCTTCTTTCAGAGGTTTGATTTCAATTATCTCTGTGTGTTGCCTCTGATTGGCATCTGTATAGACTATCAGAAAGTCAGGCACATATACAGTTTGTTTGCCTGAGACTGGATTTCTATAGGGAATTTGTATGGCCTCGCTGGCCCAGTGTAATACCGCAGGGTTGTTATCACAAAATTGACAGAAGGTGAACTCCCAACTGCTTCTGTAGGTGGGCAGTCGTTTGCCCATGTATTTTTCCAGATTCTTTATCTGATATTTACCCTGGGCATATTTGCTCATGGTAGTATGGCACGTTCCACGTATCGGCTACGGGGGGGCTCATTGGTTATACCCAGCAGACTGGTGTTGGCTCTGCTGAGATTCAGGAACATGGCCAGATATGCATTGACCTCGATAAAATTATTTTGTGTCATCATTGGGCCAGGAATTGCATATTTGTCTGAATTCTGCTGTTGATTGTTGGTATAACTCAATGAGTCAGTCGCTGTCTGATTGCGCCTAGCAAGTGCCTGTAATTCTTCAACAATTGTCATGGGATCAATATTTTGTGTAATTGCAGTATACAACACTGCACTGGCCAACACTTTTGCGCTTTCTTTATTACCAGTCACTGATTCAAAGATACCCAACACTGCATTATCAAGATTTTGTGCCACAGTGACATCAGGACCAAAATAATTGTTAAAATATCTGGTGGTGGCATTAGTATTACTGATTCCAGGTAAATTCGATGCTGTCATTTAATGAGCCCCAATATACTTTTGCCTTGATTGCTGGCCGGTAAATTGTTGTCTGGACCAAAAACTCTGGAATTAAGTATATTTAATCCAGGAGAGGCGCTTGACGCCCTGCTCAATGAGTCTGACACACTAGACCGAGTGGGCACAAAAACTGGGCTAAGTTGATCTTGCCCGCGTAATATGTTTCTACCGGTTTGGGTAAGCTCGGCCATGGCAGCACCCTTTAGATCTGTATTTCTGGCATTGTTTAGTGTTCTGATGCCACCCAGTGCTGCACCCAGATAATTGCCATTTGATAGATTGGTAATGGTGTCGCTGGCACCTTGTACTAATCCACCCGGGCCCAGTATACTGCGAGTACCACCACCCAGGCTGGTCAGTGGGCTGGGATTCTGATCATAGTGTATCTGCCCAAACCCAGTCACCTGGCCATTTCTGACTGTACCTTGTTCGTATTGCACTGCCTCGTAGGCCACTGTCATGGTGTGCTCTAATAGACCATACTCACCCGAAGTATGTTCTCCATGTTGAAACGCAGTTATTGTTGGTCGAATCAATATGTAAGAGCTGAACTGTTTCTGATGCAGACTGTAGATTCTGATGCTGCTAATATAATTTTTAGCCTGTGGTCCTGAATTGGGACTGAACCCCCAGTCTTGCGCCTGCCGGGAATTATACTTACTGGGTTGGTTATACATGGGCAACTGATGATCGCCGTCTCGGTAATAATACCGGTAGTAGTTGGACCAAAACTTTCTGACCACATCGGCGCTGTCGTCGTGAAATTTTATAGTTACAGGATCATAATTGACCTTTTCCTGATGTATGGTTTTTCTGTTATAGGCATTTAAGGTTTTGGTCTGCACACTGAATTTGGGCAACGAAACTGACTTGGCCAGCATACCAACCTCAATCAGCTCTTGCTGAGATGTTGATGCTATAGATGTGTCAATATCAATCCAGACGTGAAACAGCGACTGATATTTGGGCACCAGCCGATACATGCCATCGATGAAAGTTCTGGCTGCGTGCTGGTAATCTTTGATCTGATCACCATTGGCAATCTGATTTATAAATGAATTAAAAAAATTTGCCACTGTAAAATCCCATTTATATTATTTATCAGACAAAAAAGCCCGGATTTTTCCGGGCTTGGTTTTAGCAATGCCAGTATTAACCAGTAGATGCTCCACGTGCAGTGCGTGCAACAAGTTTGGCAACGTCAGTGCCGACACCAGTTCCAACTGGTGATTGGATGGCATTGTCGTAACGAATTGTTAGACCAATGGTCATGGGATCGTTGGTGCTATAGTTGTTTTCACCATAGTCCACACTGGTCAGGAAACAACCATACATTTCCCAGGTTTCCAGCACTGTGGGCTCCACTGCGCCATTGCCGCCGTCCAGGACCTCAACTTTGGTGATGAACTTGTAGTCAATGCCACTGGCAGCACTGCTTTGTTCCATGAAGTCAAATTGCTTCTGCAACTGCTCGCCCACTCGTCTGCTAACTTCACCGCTGGCATCATCGCGCAGGTTGCAGGACACGTTTTCCCACTTGGGTTTGCCGGCAACATACACCATGCTGTTGTAGACTGGAATTTCTATTGGATCAAAAGTCAGGTTGGGACGTTTGAAATCCACAACCTGTTTGGTCAATTCAGTTGATGGCTGACTAACACCAAAATTTTCAAATATCACGCGGAAGCGGAATTTAAGTTTGGGCATCAGCAAACCCTGTGCCGATGCGCTTTGGTTTGTGCTTAGTGGTACTGTAAATTTGTTTAATGACGATGTTGCCATTTTGATAATCCTTTTATATATTTACCCAAAACTAATGTCAGATAATGGAGAACTCAGTTCCCCATTATCTACTCATATTATAGTGCTGCCCCAGTGTTCAAAATACGAACTGGGATGTACACAAACTCGATGGCCTTGACTGGTTTGATGGCAATGTCCACATACAACTCGTTGCGATCAATTCTGTCAGGAGTGTTATTGGTGTCGTCACAAACCACCAGATAATCATACAATCCACGTTTGGCCACCACGTCATTCAACACTGCTTCAAATGCTGATTTGACCTGATTGCGAGTAATGGTATCATTGGGCTCAAATATGAATGGTCTGGCCACCTTGTCCAGCACCAATCTCAAGTAAACAATCAGTCGGGCAACGTTGACGCGATCTTGCGCACTGGTCATGGGTGATCGAGTTTTTTGTCCGTATGCCACCAATCCCACGCCTGGCAACACTGTGAGTGGATTGACACGATTCTCATAAAGTGTGTCACGCAGCCCCACAGTAACACCAATGCTGCGGAATACTCTGCCATCTGCAGTGTCAATGTAACCAATGCTGCTGGCATTGTCCACTACGCCGCGACGAACACCAGCTGGTGCAAACCAGGGGTAGCTGACATTGTCACTGCGAATATATGTGCGCAACATGATGTGACTGGCTGGAACCACCACACTGTTGCCGTCCAGATTGGTTGCAAATCCCGATGGATAGTAAACCGCCAGGTATTCGCTGGTGCTGACCAGACCCTGTTCACCATTGTCCAGTGCCAGGGCTGTGTTTTTACTCCAGGCTTCCACATTAGAAGATGTCAGATCCAATGGGCTATCACCAATGATAAACGCAGTCTGTTTGCGGTCATTGTTTAGAGCGATCATATTCTGGATTAGTTCGGGGTAGCCAGGGCAAACAATCAGGTTAAACTGTGTTTGTTCTTCACGTAATTCGGTGCTGGACTCAATGGCTGCCTTCATGGCTTCAACCACAGTGTTGCGTTGTGCTTTGTGGCCAAAATAAGGAACGCCCGCACTGTTGACTCCGCTGTGTGTGACCCAGGCAGATTTGACCGCAGGAACCACTGTGCCAGCAAATGCATCTGGGTTGTCGAACCACTTGCTTTCAAATCGCTTGACATTGAACCCAGTGCGTCGTGTATTGAACAACAAACTGCCACGTGGGTATAGACGGTAGTCTGGGCAATCATCATCAATATAATTACTGAGCAACATACCCCTAATGGCTGGGATGTCCCCAGTGATGGGGTCCACAATACCACCCACACTGTTGCCGGATTGGTCCAAACTGGCGTCCCAACGAGCATCCGCAAACACAATACCATCAACCCCGATGTTATCTGTATTATCAATTAGATCCCAGTTGATGCCGTTGAATCGATAAATCATCGGGTAATTTTCCAAATCACTGGTATCAATCCAGAGGTCACCCTCCACTATCTGAGTTGCCCCGTCGTTTTGTGTGTTTGGACGGCTTGCACTCAATATGGGACCAGCAGGATCGGTGATGGTTAGGTTGTATCCTCGGGCATCATTGCCTACAGTACGATAGCCTTTCCATCCACTGCCATCACTGATCATGATATCCACTTCAAGTGGATTACTGTAATACCATAATGTACCATCCCTGGGATTGGTATATGGTGCAGTGAATGAATAAGTGTAAGTCAATTCAGCGAATGGGCTTGCTTGATAAATTGTGGTACCGCCAATTCGAACTTCACGAACATGTGTGGCCGTATTTAATCCCGCAGTTGCCAATGGTGTCCCAACAAGTTGTTTCCAGGCAAACAAGCCCCCAGATAGATGTGTTAAACTTATGGCACCGCCTGCCTCAACTGCAGCTACAAAATTTGGTAGATTTGCGGCCTGTATCTGAGATACCAAACTAGCCGCAGTGGTACCAGTTAATGTTATTGTTGCCTCAGCCAGTTCAGATGTACCAGGCACAGTCACAAGCAGTTTGAAACTATCACCAACTACAAAAGTTAAAGGAACCGAAGGTGTACGCCCAGTAATTTTCAATTTTCCAGTGACGTTTTTACGCAATAGTTTTACTGTTCCTGTACCAGCAACCAATGCATCACTCAAAGCAATTACCTGACCTGCTGGAATTTGTGCACCACCGCCCTGTGGATCTAGAACATAAATCGCAGTACTTTCACCACTGAATACTGGTGCAGATTGTAAACCCCAAGACTGTAGATTGCTGTTGTATTCTTTGATACTAATATTGGTGCCATTACCAACTGCACTGGTTTTAAACCAAACACTGCCGTAAGGGCGTGGGTAATCATCACTGGTTTTCCAGGCTGGCACATTAACATAGCTACTGAACTGCACAGTTGGGCCTAGTAGAGTTTTTACATTAGATACTCCGTCTAATTGTGAGTCAAATAGTCCTAGCTTGACTGCGCAATCCACGCCACCAATAGTAGAGCCCTTGGCAATTGTCAACTGACCATCAACCGTTGAACCATTGCTGGTTGCATTGGCGGCACAATAAATTCTGATATCGCCAGTACTGGTCACATCGGCTCTGACCCCGGTGATGCCGGCTGAATTAATATCACTAGCAATCGCTGACACAGTGGTACCAGTTGCAGTAACATTTACATTATTGATTACTAGTTTATCGCCGATTGATAAGTTTCCAGGATTTGAGATCGCACCTGTAATGGTAGGAACACTAAATGTCCAGTTATCACTGCCAACCAATACCCAGTTGTTATCGGCATTTTTATAGTAAATTGGATTGTACGAACTGACTGCGACTACTGCATATTCACCAATGTTGCCAACTGACGTAAGGGGGGCACCAGCATTTAACTGAGTAACATCATCAATAATTCGGGGGTTCTGCAAGGTAAATTGATTACCAAAAACTCCCCACTCATAAATTCCCCATTGTGTACTGGTCAAATCCAACCAGTAAGTGCCGTCCGCAGGCTCCCCAGTGGGTCGAATGCCGGTTGGTGCTAGTTGTGCTAGATCAACGTCAGCACGCTGGACATAAACTCTATTGGAAACCCCCAGAGCACTATATGCAGCTAGCAATCCGTATTCATTACGCTCATCACCATGGATAGAATTACCGCTAGAGTCGGTTTGGAATGCCGGTGAACCAAATTTTTGTACCAGATCTCGTTGACTGGTTATTCCCTGTAGTTTACCTGCTGCCGCTTTGGTTGTGTAGGGGGCAGCGGCACCAGATGCATTTTTCTTGTCTTGTGCTGTCGCAATCAAAACGTAAGCCACGGTGCCCGCGGCGGTGGGGGTGTATTGACTTTCGTCACTGACTTTTACTTCAACTCCTGGAGATATCAATGCCATGGCAGTATTCCTCTATAATAAAACTGTTTAAATATTTATTATCTTTTCTGTTTTTTAGCAGGTTAACTACCCTTTTAAAGGTTTGCGTTTTCTGGGTGTGATAAATATCTGATGGAAAATCGTCCCCTATGTGCAGTTTGTGGTAAGAAGCCAGCCGCGGTAAATTACATTAAAGGTGAAAAAAGGTATTACCGCAAACGTTGCGACGGCTGTATACGCAAGAAAAAAAATTTACAAACAGCTATACCATTGTGGGTCAAATCAGGATATAAGAAAAAACCACACTGCGAACGGTGTGGTTTTAAAGCCCGATATCGAGAGCAGTTATTTGTATTTCACGTGGATGGAAATCTCAACAACTGTGCCTTGCCCAATTTAAAAACCATATGTGCCAACTGCCAGATCGAAGTGGCCAAGCAAGGGCTGGGATGGGGGCAGGGGGACCTCACTCCCGATCTTTAATCAATAGTTGTTCAACCTGCTCATACAACTGTTCCAGACTGCCACTGTTATCCAATACAGCATCGAATTCGTGTCCAACCCAGGAATACTCACTGGCATGGATGTGTGGATACTTTTGATGCATTAGCTCGTTGTGATCTTGTAAAATCCACTGTTGATCAGCATCAGTGGTATTTTCTTTAAGTGCACACGCATACCACTCTGGCAATGGCCCTCGTTGGATTTGTAGAATCACACCACCAGCATCACGAATTGCCGCAATCTCATTGGGAAATCGACAATCAGTAACCACGACGTCATCCTGTGCTGATCGTAATCTGTTCTCTAGACTGACCAACCAGATATCATCATGAAATCCATTGCGGATAACATCAGTGCCCCAGTGCTGCAGAATGTATCTGGGAGTAATAGTTTTACCTAATTTGTCGCTCCACCAGATATCTGGCTGCTCACGCCACTCTCGGCTCTGTTTGCTGCGGCCTTCCAGAAGTTCACGATTCCAGCCAAAAACCACACTGACTGCATCTTTGAGACTACTGGCAAAACTTTCACGTCGGAACCCATGAATATTAACCAAATAATCAGCAACTGTGTCTTTACCGGCACCGATAAACCCGCAAATTCCAATGATTTGTGGCATCTGAACTCCTGATCTAATCTAATATTTAAATACTAAAACCATCAGAAGTCAAATATTTTAGCCAATTATCCAGGTCATGGGCATGCCGCCGTCGACGAAGTTACGGATATCTTCGTCCAGTTTGTCCAACAATGCCTGACCTTCGGCCTTGAGGGCAGAGCCGTTTAAAGTAGTTCCGCCTTGTGGACCAGCAATAGTGCTGAATTTTTCACGAGCCTGACCTATACTCATCATGACCAATGCATATGCATAGTCCTGAATCCAGGGAAATGCAGTGTGATCGTTCAGCAACATCTGATCTGGCTTGTAATTATCTATGTGCAGCAACACACTTTCGCTGACATTTTCCTGATAATTTTGTCCAAAGTTTGGTATTTTTCTTACCAAAGTCAATTTGTGCGTGGTCTTGTTCCAGTGAAAATCTATGTAGCCACCAAACATGCGCATGGCCAATTCTTGATAGCCCACAAACAGTTCATAGTTAACCAACCCGCCCACACGACCCGCCACCAGCATGTAGGTGTTCAAATAACCACTGGCAAATGGTTCAAATTGACTGGCTGTGGTCCCAGTAACACTGCCAATACCACGACGGTATATGGCACGGATATTCATGATTTCTCTTGGTAGTATGTATTCTTGTGTTTCAGGATAGAGGTCCAAGAATGCATAACTTTCTTCTACACTGTTGGCGCTGCGCTGGCGGTATCTAATCAATGCCTGCTTGATGCCCATGTCAAAATGCTCTTTGTCAGCTTCCACATCCACCATGCCATCGCCCAATCTCAGGCGAATGTAGTCAATGATGTCTCGTTTTTGCTGATCAGTGGCAGTCAGCGCAGTGGGGTCAAACGCAATATGCCCAGTGCCAGTACCGGTATTGGCATTGAACAGTGAGTCGGTGATTATACTTCCACGTGGAGTTAGATTGCCAGTTGCTGTCGCCATTTAAAGTTGTCCTGTTACTGTGTATTTATATTTCAGTAACAGGATAATCAACTATGCAACTTTCAGCAGCACAGTGTCCTCATTGACACGACCATTGAGTTTAATTTCAGTGGTCTTGATTGCGTCCATGAACTTACGCAATTCCACTTTGCTTGACCCCAGAAACGCCCTGATTTGCTGATCTGGCTTACGCAGGGTCTTTTGAATACTAGTAAGCTCATCAAATCCCACGATGCTGGTGCCTTTGATGCCCAGGGTTCCCATGTGACTGTCAGCCACATACTTGCCCAGTTTACGAGTCTTGATATTATAAACCCAAAGTTCCCGGGCACCAATGATATCCACTGGATTAATTGATGCAATCTTGAGACTGACATCAGTCTTTAGATATTTGAGCTTGCCCACCTGCTTTTCCTTGGCTGGGGGCTTGCGAACAGCCGCCTTCTTGGTAGCTCGTTTGGTCTGAGTATAGCTGCCCAGATCGGCCAGAAGTTTGGTGTAGAATGAATCATACCGACGATAATCAGCAGCCTTCAGGTGCTCATAACCTTCGGCCAGTTGTTCACAATCACCAGCCTTGGCAGAATTGATTTCAGCGTATCTGGGCTCAAATACCGCAGCAATTTTCCCCACCATGGCCTGCGGTACTGCTTGCGCCATCAGGTATTCATATGCCTTGGGGTCCACTGACTCTCCTGCAATAACTCGGTCTTCCAGTTCTTCAAAATACAAAATATGCTTTTTAACAATTTCTGCCATGCGTTCCTGGATCGTCAGAACTTTGACAGTTGCGGCAGGTTTGGCAGCTTCTGTCGCCGGCTCTTCAGATTCCTGTTCAACAACCCGTTGAACCGCGCCCAGAATATACGTCACATGTTGATCACGCAAGGGCATGCCACGCTCATGTGCCTTGACCAATCCACACACAGTCATGGGAGTCTTGGATTCTGGGGTTCGAGCATACTTGTCAACAATGGTCTTTTCCAGATTATTGGTCGAACGCAACCAGGCCACCACAAACTTACGGAGATCTTTCGCAGAAAAATAATAGTTATAATAATTAAGACTGGCACGGAGATGATGATCAAATTCATCGTCGCCAAATGTCAGCGCACGCTCATGATCCCAGATGGGCTCGCCACCAGTATACTTTTCATCAAGAAACAAAGGGTCTCGAGTGACCTTTTCCTTCTTCTTAGCGCCTTCAATCTTAATTGCCATATCAACTCCTTTGCTGTTATTTAATTGCCAAGCAATGCACCAAAAGTTATCATTTTTTCATACGCATCGATCTCTTGGTTAATCTTGGCCAATATTTCACGATGACGTATGGTTTGTCTGCCGTGTCGGCGACAGTTGATTTCTTCTCTGCTTAATTCAGACACCATTTTACTAATATTGCTGACAATTGTCAAGAGTTTTATTCCTGCAGGCCCCAGTGCCCTGGCTTGTACTTCCAGTTGGGTTTTAACATCTGACCACTCTAGACTGTTGGAAATTGCGTGCATGCAGGCATTATAACAACAATCATGTAACCAGTCAATCTGAATAAATATCCGATATACAGGATTCAATGATGCCGCGTTTAAGTTTATGGCGAGAAAACAAAGGCAACGATTACAAGTTCTTTGACCGCCGCATTTCAGAAATGTTCACCGTGGGTGGCACTGATGTGCACATCCACAAATATCTGGGACCCATTACTGACGGCACCGGAACCAGTGCAACTGAACCTGGATATTTGAATGATAGTGTCAAAAACATACAAGATCTTCTGTTTTTGGAAAACCGTGATCGCAAATACGACACCAGTGTATATACTCTGAGAACAGTATATCGCATCAACGACAACGACTTTGATCTCACACAGTTTGGGCTGTTTTTGACTGGTGACACCTTGTTCATGGTATTCCACTTAAACGACATGGTGGAAACTCTAGGGCGTAAGATCATAGTAGGTGATGTCATGGAATTGCCCCACTTAAAGGATTATTACCCACTGGACGAGGACTTGCCCACCGCCCTAAAACGTTATTATGTGGTACAGGACGCAACTCGAGCAGCAGAAGGGTTTGCACCAACCTGGTATCCACATTTATGGCGAGTGAAAATCGCACCATTGGTGGACAGTCAGGAGTACAAAGATATTCTCAACGTCATCAAAGCTGGTGACGACACTGACACCACCATTGGACAATTGTTAAGTACCTATGACAAATACATAGAAATAAACGATGCCATCGTACAAAGAGCCGAAGAAGAAGTGCCTGCGTCTGGATATGATACTTCTACAATATATACTGAGCCGCGTCTGCCTGACGGCCGTCCCGGCAACCCCATTGGATCCCCAGAAAAGAAAGTTGAGGGTTATCTCACCAGTGATGCCACTCCGCCCAATGGCGCCACTGTTGCTGCTGGAATATCATTTCCCAGCAACGCACAAGCAGGAGATTTTTTCTTACGTCTAGACTATATGCCCAACAGATTGTTCCGTCACGATGGCCGTCGCTGGGTCAAGGTGGAGGATGCTGTGAGAACTAACCTTACCCCTGGGGCAGACAACAAAACCCAACGCAGCAGTTTTGTCAACAATGACAATGTCAGGTATACTGACGGGTTGGGGTATGATGCCATCCGAGTCTCCAACCCCTATGTTCCTGAAGCCAATGCCCGAACAATCTCATTTAGCATGAGTTCAGGCACAGTGATCACCAACATACCTTATGTCAGGACATACGGTGTGAAAACACAATTGAACAGCACAACAATAGTAAATACCATGTCCAACAGCAGTGGCAATATATCGTTCACAATAAGTCAGACCCTGACACCTGGTGATCTACTGGAATACACTGTGTACGCCAAGAAACATGTTGAACGGCAGGGACTATCACAAGCACTACGCCCCGAGGCAGATAACTGATGCAGAAATTCTTTTATGACGCGCAAATAGAGAGGTTCCTGATTCAATTTATTCGCATGATTAGCGAATTTCAAGTGGAATTTGGCAAAGACCGTACTGGGAACACCACCTTGCAGCGAGTGCCTGTGTATTATGGCGACAGCAGCCGCCAAGTAGCAGCAATCATATCCAATAACAGTGAAAATAAATTGCCCACTGTGCCTGCAATGACAGTCTACATCAATGGACTCACATATGACAGAGATCGGGTTCAGGAGCCCACATATGTGGGCAAAATGAGTATCAGACAGCGAGCGTACAACCAAGAAACCCAGGAATATGAGAACCAGCAGGGGTCTGCGTTTACTATCGAGCGTTTGATGCCGGTGCCATATACCCTGGAACTCAAAGTAGATATCTGGACCAGTAATACCAAACAAAAACTTCAGTTGTTGGAACAATTGATTGTGTTATTCAACCCGGCATTGGAAATTCAGAGCACCGATAACTACATTGACTGGACCAGCTTGAGTGCAGTTTTCCTTGAGTCGCCCAACTGGACATCAAGATCAGTGCCAATTGGTACTGAAAACCCTATAGACGTAGCCACGTTGACATTTAAATTGCCCATATGGATTAGCCCTCCTGCCAAAGTTAAAAAATTGGGAGTTGTACAAAAAATCATAGCCAGCATACATGATGCACATGGAGATCTAAACAGTGCCATATATAGTGACACCAATCTCCTGGGCAGCAGGCAATATTTTACTCCCATGGATTATGGAGTATTGCTGATTGGAAACACGCTGACCTTACTCAAACCCCAGGATATCGAAACGCCCAGAGAACCCACTCTGGGAGCTTCTGCAAAAGTGGGATCTGATGACAGTTGGATCAACCTGATAAATGTCTATGGTAAATTAGAAAACGGAATCAGTCAGATCAGACTTTTACAAGAAGATGGCATTACTGAAGTCGTGGGCACAGTCAGTTATCATCCCACCGATGCTACACAGTTAATTTTTAATCCCGATATAGACACGTTGCCTGGCAACACTCTGGACCCATTTAATGCCATCATTGACCCCCATAAAGTCACAGTGGATTCTGAAATATTATCCCCAGCTACAGGAACCAGATATCTGATATTAAAAGACATTGGTAGTCTGAATAATCCCAGTCAGACTGCAGCAGTGGCCTGGCGAGGTGCGGACGGTCAGGATCTGGTAGCCCGAGCCAACGACATTATTGAATATACTGGTCAACATTGGTCAGTGGTGTTCGATGCCAGATCAGCAACTGAAATTCAATACGCAAGTAATCTTACAACTGGAACACAGTATAAATGGAATAGAGATTTCTGGGTCAAAAGTTGGGAGGGTGAATACAGGAACGGATCATGGACTCTGGTATTATAGAAGGAGTTGGTACGTTTATCTACTGTACCCGAACCAAAAGATATTTGTTTTTACTGCGTTCTGATAGCAAATACGACAACACCTGGGGCATTGTGGGTGGCAAATCTGAAGTTGGGGAACTGTCTTTAACAACTCTATTTAGAGAAATGCAGGAAGAGTTGGGCGGTACCATACGTGACCCAAAAATAATTCCCCTGGAAAAATTCACCAGTGATCGAGGCAAATTTATTTACCAGACATTTATCACCCCTGTGGACGACGAATTTGTACCTGTGCTGAATGACGAACACCGGGGATATTGCTGGGTCGCACTTGAAGATCACCCAACTCCCTTGCATCCTGGTTTGTGGAAGACCATTAATTTTGATGCGGTTAGAGACAAAATAAAAACCCTAGAGCAAATACTCTAGGGTTTTTAAGAACTACTGACCTCTTACAAATCTGCTTCTATTACCATTTCTCTGTAACTGATCTGTCTTAGATTTGGGCAATATTTCCAACTTGCTGGAAGTCTCTGACTGCCAGTTTCTGACACATGAACAAAATCAACATCAGTATATGTGTCGAAAACCGCTTTCTGAGCTTTGGCCCACTTGGTACTATCAATTTTGGAATCCGCAGTGCCATATCCATTTGTGTCGGCATAGATATTGTAATTGAAATCCACAGTATCCTGACCGTCAAATCCCACAAGATAAACTCTCTTGTGCCCGTCAAAACAGGCCAAATAGATTGCTGCTGTACCTGCATCTGCATACAAGTCGTGTGGGATCAAATAGAATTTCTTGGGAAATTCCAGGGTGATGTCCACTCTGGTGTACACAATATTTTCGTTGATAAACGGAGTTCCTGCTACTTCTTTGGCAATATCTCTGCTGGTCACTACTAAAAAGTCTGGTGTGTAATCTCTGTAAAAAGCATTACATGCATAACTTTGTAATGTAGTGGCTGCGAGAAGACCACTTCGACGATTAACAACCCAACCTGGGTTAAAATGCTGTCTGTGTAGGCCATTGCCAAAAACTACTGCACGGTTGGATATCTGATTGTTGATAACATTGTTGGGGACATGCTCGGTAACAGTCTTCCAACTGCCGCCTTCCAATGTATTACTAGCAACGATATCTTCGCCGGTATAATCTTTTCTGTATAATTTCTGAATTTTTAGCATATGATGTTACTCTCAGGTTAATGACACAGCACCTTGCGGTGCTGTGTCCTACTACATTATGTTACACAATATATGTTGCTTGTACCTTGACACTGCTGTTGGTGGAACTTGCACTGGTGTACTTCAATGTCACATTACCAGCTGTAACTGTTGCTGAGAATGTACCCATTTCTGCACCGCTGGCAACAACACCATATGTTGTTACATATGCGTCAGTACCGTTCTGAACCAACAACACTTCGGCCACTTGTACATTTGAACCGTCCTTGACTTGCACAACATACTTGGCGCTGGTGTATGCTGAAGTCGCAAATGTGTCAATTGTGGTTGCACTTGTACTTGTTACTGAAGTTGCTGCCTGATCGTGTACAATCTTACTGGTGTACAACGCGTTCCAACGTTGTGCTGCACTACCTAGGTTGAATGTTGCATCAGCATTTGGTATCAAACCACTGTTGATGTCTGCATTGAACACAACACTATCAGCACTGTCAGTACCAATTTGGATGTTACCAGTTGTATCACCCTTGACCCACAAGTTGCCTTCGATAATCACATCCTTGGCAAATGTTGCTGTGCCATTGGGAGCAATTGTCAGTCTGGCTGTGCTACTGCTGGTACCAGACTTGATGTAAGCACCACCTGCATCTGCACTGAACAAGTTGTAACCATAACCAATTTCGTCCACAGTGAATGTTGTTGTCAAGCGACGTACATCAATTTCGTCACCCACTGCGGGAGTTTGTGTCATGGTCAATGTTGAGCCTGATACACTATAGGAAACACCAGGTATCTGCACCACACCGTTAATTGCAACAATGGTACTTGCAGTTGTTGCAACGTTGGCCATGCTGAATGCTGATGTGTTGCCATCGCCCAGGAACAAGTCACCAGTTATAACTGTGAACTCGGTGGTGGTGTTCAACCAACGTGTGCCATTGAAGAATTCCATGGCATTCAATGTTGAGTTGTAACGAACCATACCAGTCTGATCGGTGTGGCCACTCAATCCAGGACGCTGTGCAGTTGTACCAACTGGAATAATAAATGAATCTGTTCCGTTGATGGTCAGTGTTGCACCACTGTTTGGAGTAGCATTGCTGCCACCGATCTTGACAGTGTTGGTCGTTGCATCTGCGTAAATCAGTGTACTTGCAGTTGCACCCTTGACAGTGAATGTACTTGCGCCACTTTCGCTGTTGAGTGTAACGTTACCCTTGACATTTACGTCGCCCGCAATGCCTGTGCCACCGCTGACAATCAATGCGCCTGAGTTGTATGCGGAGCTTGCAGTGTTTGCAGTGATATTTGCTGTGGGTGTGTTTGTGCCAACGCCAACGAACAAGCTACCAGCAATGCCTGCGCCACCAGCAACAACCAATGCGCCTGTTAGTGAGTTAGTTGCTGCAGTTGTTGCTTGTACATTTGCGTTACCAACAGTTGCCACATCGCCACGGAATGCTGTTGAACTACCAGCAGCAGCAAAGTTCAATGTTGTTGCTGCACCAAATGCGTTGACTGTGGTTGCCACAGTGTTAGCAAATGTGATTGATGACTGGCCGACTGCAACGTTGGTTGCATTGGGCAAGTACACTGTTGCATTACGTAGTTCTGCAGTACCAGTTGTTGCGCCAACTGTTAATGTTGTAGCAGCACCACCCACATTCAGGGTTGTCACTGTTGCGTTCAACAAGTTGAATGTGGTTTCATCAGTGATGATGTCACCGCCACCCACGAACAAGTCCTTGGCCACTGCAACACCACCAGCAACTTGTAGAGCACCTGTTGATTCACTTGTGGTGTCATCTGTGTTGTCAACAGTAACCTTGCCATTGACATCCAGGTCATTACGTACTGTTGTGGTACCAGTTGCGGCACCCACTGTCAGTGCGGTAGCACCCTTGAATGCATCCACAGTTGTTGCTGCGTTCAATACGTTGACACTTGCAGCTGAACCAGTGATGTCTGTTGCGTTTGGCAGTGCCAGTGTTGCGTTGTTGATGGTTGTTGTACCTGTACTTGCACCAACATTTAGTGCAGTTGCAGCACCAGCAAAGTTCATTGTGGTTGCTGAAGTATTGTACAAGTTCTGTGTAGCAGCACTACCAACCACTGTTGGGTTACTAATTGTTGCGGTGCCAGTTGTGGCACCCAGGTTCAATGCTGTGGCTGCACCACCCACGTTCAGGGTTGTTGCTGTGGTGTTCAACAAGTTGAATGTGGTTTCATCAGTAATGATGTCGCCGCCGCCCACGAACAAGTCCTTGGCCACTGCAACGCCACCAGCAACTTGTAGAGCGCCGGTATTTTCACTTGTGGTGTCATCTGTGCCAGTAATAATGAAACTCTTACCAACGGTCAGGTTACCTTCGACATTTGTTGTTGCGTTACGCAGGTTAGCTGTACCAGTTGTGGCACCAATCACCAGTGTAGTAGCAGCACCAGCAAAGTTCATTGTGGATGCCACTGTGTTATACAAGTTTTGTGTAGCAGAACCGCCAACCAGGGTTGGGTTGTTGATGGTGGCTGTACCAGTTGCGGCACCCATATTCAATGCACTTGCAGCACCAGCAAAGTTCATTGTGGTTGTTGTGGTGTTCAACACATTGGCTGTGGTTGCTGTTGTGGTAACGGCACCACCGTTAACTGCCAAGTCGCCTGACAATGTTGCATTGGTTGCTGATGCGTTGCCAGTAACTGCTAGATTTAGGTTAACATCTAGACCATTGCGCACTGTCGTGGTACCAGTTGCGGCACCCACTGTCAGTGCTGTGGCACCCTTGAATGCATCCACTGTGGTTGATGAGTTAAACACATTGATACTAGCAGCACTACCAGTGATGTCTGTGGCATTTGGCAATGCCAGTGTGGTGTTGTTGATGGTGGTTGAACCAGTTGCTGCACCCAGGTTCAATGATGTAGCTGCACCAGCAAAGTTCATTGTGGTTGCGCCGGTGTTGTACAAGTTCTGTGTAGCAGCACTACCAACCAATGTTGGGTTGTTGATGGTCACTGTGCCTGTTGTGGCACCCAGGTTGAATGTAGTTGCAGCACCAGCAAAGTTCATTGTGGTTGCTGAAGTATTGTACAAGTTCTGTGTAGCAGCACTACCCACAACTGTGGGGTTGTTGATTGTGGCTGTACCAGTTGAGCTACCCAAATTCAATGTTGTGGCTGCACCACCAATGTTCAATAATGTTACATCAATATTGAATACGTTGGCTGAACCTGATGTTGATTTGATATCACCACCATTGACTTGTAAATTGCCTGACAATGTTGCATTTGTTGCTGAAATACCGCCAGTTACTGCCAGGTTACCACCAACTCCCAGGTCATTGCGTACTGTTGTGTTGCCAGTTGTGGCAGCGAATGTCAGGGCAGTTGCAGCCTTGAATGCATCCACTGTGGTTGCTGTGTTCAACACATTAACACTTGCAGCTGAGCCAGTAATATCAGTTGCATTGGGCAGTGCTAGTGTGGTATTACGTACTGTTGTGGTACCAGTTGTGGCACCAACTTCCAGGTCTGTTGCGCCCTTGAATGCATCCACGGTTGTGGCATTGTTGAATACGCTAACATTTGCTTGCGCACCATCAATAGTGGTTGCATTTTGCACCCAAACGTTGGCATTGCGGATTTCTGCTGTGCCACTTGTAGCACCCATAACCAATGCAGTAGCAGCACCAGCAAAGTTCATTGTGGTTGGTGTTACATTCAACAAGTTGAATGTTGTTTCATCAGTAATGATGTCACCGCCGCCGACGAACAAGTCCTTGGCCACTGCGACACCGCCGGCGACACGTAGGGCACCAGTTGTTTCGCTTGTGGTGTCAGTGGTGTCTGTAACACGTGTGATCTTGTTCAGGTCCCAGCTGGTTTCTGTGTTGTTGTATGTGAATGTTGCATTAGCACCAGCAATTGTCAAACCTGCGCCGTCAGCTTGTGCTGCAGTTGTTGAACCCTGAGCCAATGTCAGGTTAACGTCAGCAATGGTAACTGTGGTTGATTCAACTGTTGTTACTGTACCCTTGACGTCTAGGTTACCAACAACTGTGACATCCTTGCCCACGTACAAGCTCTTGGCAATACCAACACCACCGTCAACCACCAATGCGCCGGTGGATACACTTGATGTTTCTGTAGTACTCTTGACCGCTGCTGCGTTGGCTAGTGTCACTGCACTACTTACGTGCAATGTGCCGTTGACTGAAACGTTGGAACCAGCGTTGTCAATGTAAACAATACTTGATGCTGAATTGCCGTAGAATGCTGTGGCATTTGCGTTTACTGTAGAAACCAGAACACCGTCAACGTTACTTGTGATAACGCCAGGAGCAGTGCCGTCGTCTGTGATTTGAATGTCGGTATCGTCTGCACTAATGTGATCAACTGCACTTTGCAATTGTGACATCACCCAGGTCTTGTTGGCAGCATCGTTGTTGTCAATTGGATCAGCCAGGTCAGTAATTCTTGAATTGCTTACACTGATGTTTCCAGTGGGGTCTAGTGTCAAATTACCGGTTGCACTAACTGTGTTGGTTACGCCATCGATACCAACTGTACCAATTGTAACCACTGTGTTGGCTGCATCGTATGTGAAATTGCCACTGTCTGACAATTCACTGTTGGTACCAGCAAATGTAATACGGCCGTTGGTCAGGTGTGTGTCATAAACAGTTGTGAACTTGGCGCTGGCTGGTGTGACATTACCGATAACTGTATTGTTGATGTCACGTGCACTGACTGTCAGACCAACGATCAAGTTGTTACGGATACTGGTGTTGCCAGTTGTAGCAGCCATATTCAATTCTGTAGCTGCACCAGCAAAGTTCATTGTGGTTGCTTGAGTGTTGTACAGGTTCTGTGTGGCAGCATTACCCACCAATGTTGGGTTACTGATTGTTGCTGTGCCTGTTGTGGCACCCAGGTTCAATGCTGTGGCTGCACCACCCACGTTCAATGTGGTTGCTGTTGCATTCAACAAGTTGAATGTTGCGGCTGTGGTTGTGACGTCGCCACCATTGACTGCCAAATCGCCTGACAATGTTGCGTTGACTGCTGATATGTCAGTTGTTATTGACAAGTTGCCACCAACTGACACGTTGTTACGGATTGATGTGTTGCCAGTTGTAGCCGCCAATTCCAGATCGGTAGCTGACTTGAATGCATCAACTGTGGTTGCTGTATTCAACACATTAATACTCAATGCAGTACCAGTGATGTCTGTGGCGTTGGGCAGTGCCAATGTGGTATTGTTGATGGTAGCTGTACCGGTTGCGGCACCAACATCCAATGTTGTAGCTGCACCAGCAAAGTTAACTGTGGTTGCTGTGCTATCCACCAGGTTGAATGTGGTGGCTGTTGTTGTGACGTCGCCACCATTGACTGCCAAATCGCCTGACAATGTTGCGTTGACTGCACTGGCGTCCTTGGTAACTGTCAGGTTACCACCAACACTGGCGTCATTGCGTACTGTTGTGGTACCAGTTGCGGCACCCACTGTCAGTGCTGTGGCACCCTTGAATGCATCCACTGTGGTTGCTGTGTTCAACACATTAACACTTGCTGCAGTACCAGTGATGTCTGTGGCATTTGGCAGTGCCAGTGTGGCGTTGTTGATGGTAGCTGTACCTGTGCTTGCACCAACTGTTAGTGATGTAGCTGCACCACCAACGTTCAATGTTGTCGCTGTTGCATTCAACAAGTTGAATGTTGAGGCTGATGTTGTAATATCACCACCATTGGCTGCCAAGTCACCTGATAATGTTGCGTTGACTGCTGATACATTACCAGTCACTGACAAATCATTGCGTACTGTTGTGGCACCAGTTGTAGCACCCATTGTCAGGGCAGTTGCGCCCTTGAATGCATCCACAGTTGTGGCTGTGTTCAACACGTTGATACTTGCTGCTGAGCCAGTGATGTCTGTGGCATTTGGTAGTGCCAATGTGGTGTTACGCACTGTTGTGGTACCAGTTGCAGCACCCATTTCCAGATCAGTTGCACCCTTGAATGCGTCAACAGTTGCGGCATTGTTGAACACACCAATGGTTGACATTGCGCCGTCAACAGTTGTGGCATTCTCAACCCAAACGTTGGCATTACGGATAGCTGCTGTGCCAGTTGTGGCACCCACTGTTAGTGTTGTAGCTGCGCCACCAACGTTCAATGTTGTGGCTGTGGTGTTCAACAGGTTGAATGTTGTGGCATCAGTAATGATGTCACCGCCACCCACGAACAAGTCCTTGGCCACTGCAACACCGCCAGCAACTTGCAGAGCACCAGTTGTCTTGCTTGTGGTGTCTGTTGTTGAATCAACAGTCAGCTTGCCCTTGACGTCCACAGTTTCGTTGTTGATGGTTGCTGTGCCTGTGGCTGCGCCCAGGTTCAATGCTGTGGCAGCACCACCAATGTTCAGTGTGGTAGCAGTTGTGTTGAATAGGGCTTGTGTTGTTTCTGTACCGACCACTGTGGGGTTGCTGATGGTAAATGTACCAGTGTTTGCACCAAATGACAGTGATGTTGCAGCAGTACCCACATTCAATGTTGTGACATTGGCTGTCAACAAGTTGAATGTTGCGGCTGTGGAAGTGATGTCACCACCATTGACTGCTATATCACCGTTGGATACCACAGTGTTACCTGTCAATGTGTTGGCACTGAAGTTGCCACCAACAGTGACGTCTGCCACTGCTACCAAATTGCCAACTTTAAGAGTGGCGTAGCCAGATACTGTGATGGCACCGCTCTGTGAGCCGTCGGCTGATGTTGCGCCCAATACAAACTGATCGTCTGCTTCTTTCCAAACGATTGCCTGGTTGGTGTCGGTACCACGGTTGAATACGAAACCGATATCGCTGCTGTTGGCGCCTGAGAAAGCGTTGTTTAGAACGATGATGGGGTCGTTAACGTAGGTGTTGGTTGATGCAACTGTCAGGTATGTTCCACTACCTTGAACAGTCAGGTTACCAGTGATGGTGATGTCACTGGCAATGGTCAATGTGGGCGCAAATAGCGCACCACTGATAGATCCTGGCACAACCTTGACATTAGCCATAATGGTTGTATCAGTGATCTGGTTATTCTTAATACGAGTCAAATAATTAGACATTTAAGTAAGCTCCAGTTAGAGTAATTAAAATTTCGATCGGACCAGGGAAACCATGTCGTTTCTGTATCCAATCACATCACGTTGAGTAGTCAGTCTGACTGGTGCCAATATATTCCCAGAGACTCAGCACTATGTACGAATATCAGTATTTATTGGGATTCTTAAAAAGACGTCGCTAGGTGTGGTATTTTTAATACTATAGTATTAGCTAAACTGTCCGGATGCCAAACAAGATCCAGTTATAGCTATCGCTCCACAGATCCCAATATGGTGTCACTGATTGGGACAGAACCTTGGTGTTGCTGACTGAACCACTGGGGCCGTAAAACAATCCCGAAGGCGTTGCCAGTGTTATGTTGGCTGTGGTGTTTTGCCATATGGTGATTTTGGCGCCAGTATACAGCGACGGGGCGGGTAGAGTAACAGTATAGGGACTGGTCCCCGATAATTCTAAAAATCCACCCAAATATGCTGAAGTAATAGTCGTATCAGTTGAAATTATAGGTGGGTTGGCATTATAGATCCCACCAGTGGTTTTAAGGACACCACCGGTGTTAACATTACCAGTAAATGCCGTGGTGTCTGATGACGATGTGTTGATTATATTTGCGTAGGTGGTACCATCATTGGTTATTTGCCATCTGTCAACAGATTCATTCCAGCGCATTTGTACATTGGGCGCATCACCGCGGATTACCAATAAACCAGCGTTTTGTGTTGGAATTCCGGTTTGTGTGCTGGCAATATTGATAATATTGTCCTGCACATTTAAATTATTGACATTCAATGACGTTGTGGTGCCGTTGACTGTCAAATTACCGGTAACGGTCACGTCATCATTCAAACTTATACTGCCCGTTCCAGTGCCGGACAATGTCAATGTGCCGTTGACTCCGGAGGCAGTTATGGATGGGAGCACTACCCCCACTGTGATAGGTATGGGATCCCCGTTGGTGGTGGTAAAATTAAACGAAGGATCATATTGCACTGGGCCCTTTAATTGAATGGTACCAGAGCCCAGAGGATTGAGTTCAATATCCCCGGCTCCCAACGTTTGTATTCTGATTGCACCACTGTTTATGGATGTTATATTTCCAGTGCTTATGTTGGCAGTGACCGTTTGGGCTGTGACATTTGCCGCCAGTATATTCCCTGCATAAGTTGGCAAGTAGGCCGCAACCTGCGTATTTCCGTAACTGGCTGGCAATCCTGTCAGGTTACTGCCATCACCGTAGAACTTGGCAGCAACGACATTGCCAGTTGTGCTAATATTACCACTGGCACTCAGTGCAGTCAGATTGCCCACTGTGGTCAGACTTGAGTTGACCACAGTACTATTTAATGTTGTGCCTGTCAGGGTCTGTGCATTGGCTGTGACAGTTGCAGTTCCGCCCAGTGATGCACTTGTACCGTTAATTGTTATGCTGCTGTTGGACAGATATGCATTCTGAATTGGCGTCGCTGACCAGGTACCGGCAACAATATTACCCACTGCTGTAATACTAGTTTGTGATGCTGTGGTTAGTGTACCAGTCAATCTAGTTGCCGACACATTACCTGCAGTTACGTTACCAGTGACTGATAGCGAACTCAATGTGCCCACTGAGGTGATACCGGTCTGTGCAGATGTTGTTATGGTGCCACCAATGTTACCGGCATAGGTTGGCAAGTAACCGGCAACCTGTGTGTTGCCATAAGTTGCCGCTAGCCCAGTCAGGTTACTGCCGTCACCGTAGAACTTGGCGGCCACGACGTTGCCAGTTGTGCTAATGTTGCCACCACAGTAAATATGTTGCCAACGAACACTGGCAGTACCAATACTATATGCAGCATTGGCCGATGGGATTAAGTTGCCCGTGACTGCAATGTCTGGTCCTTGCAGAGCAATTAGTGAAGAATTTTCAGAACTAGATAGTCTGGAAATGTCTATGCTTGTACCACCAGCAGCAATATGTCTGACTTCGATGTTATCAGTGATCAGTGGTGTTTCACTAAAAGTTATATTGGTACCAACGACCGTATAAGCCACATATGGCTGTTGCAATGTGCCGTTGATACTGACCAAAACCCCATCTGAACTGGCCGACGAACTCAGGACATAGACATTACTGATGCCATCTGGTGTGATAACGTCGGATGTAACAACATATTCCCCGGGAATGTGCCATTCGCTACCATCATAGTACTCAATGGCTCGTCTCTCGCTGTTGAATCTGGTGTATCCAATCTCGGGATTATCTGGTCGACTCTCGTCATCGCCCACTGGCAGTCGCATTGCGAGATTGCCTGATACTTTTACTATACCAGAATTCTGTGGGTTCAGCGTGATATTTCCAGTCGAAGTAATCGTATCTCCATTAAACGTTAGATTCGCAATATTGACTGAATTTACATAAAAGTCAGCTGAATTTGCGGTTAGGTTTGCTTTGAGAACACCATCGACCACAAAGTTAATTTTTCCTGGCAAAACACCATCATCAACCACTTCAACTTTGGTGTCTGCAGCATATATCACATTGGCAGTGCCGGTTATCTGCCCCACAACATTGCTTATCTGATTGTTGAGATAGTTGAGATTTACTGCATCCTGACCACTTACTGGGTTAGCCACATTGCTGATAATACTGTTACTAACAAAAATGTATCCATTGGCTGGTGCCAGGGTCAGATTGGCATTGGTGCTAATGGTTGTGCCGTTAAACCTGATATTGCCAGTGACCCCAAACTCGCCCACATATCTTGCACCAGACACATAAACACTTCGACCAGTGACACCTGTGGCAATGCTGGCGGGCAAGTTGTCGCCAATAAAATGCAGCACCCCGCTCTGGTAGTCGAAAAACCATTCGTCGTTATTGGTTGACCCAGCAGCCAGCAATTGTGTGCCAGTGGTCTGAGGTGTCTGAGACCCAGTGACATCAACATAAACTTTGACCAGATATGTGGAACCAAACTCAGTGGTGATCCAGTCTGTGAGATTGGTCTTCCAGGTTCTGTTGTCAGTTGCAGTTATATCTTCCTGACATTCCACAGTGGCAGATGTATTTGCTGCATCGCTATATATGCGAACAATGTCATTGGACACAGCGGGTATAACACCTGGTATCTGGTCGGAATTTTTCCAGATTTTATCCCCACGAAGCAACAGTGGACTGGGGATACTTTCGTTGAAGGCCTGCTTTCTTGATGTGACATCGGTCTTGGTCAGCCCATATCCCAGCTTTTTAAACAGATAATCAACTTTTTGTGTATCGGAAATAGCCATTATGCTGCCACTCCTATGCTAATGGCCGTTATGCTATCTCCTGGAGCCAATTTAATTCTAACCAGACAATTTTTTCCAGTAGCATTGGATAAATTCTCTGCACCCAGTGTCAGGGTGTAACTGGTGCCACTAATAACACTGCCAGTGGGTATTCGGTCAGCATTGGTCAGTGCACATCCATTGCTACCATTGCCACCTGCAGCAGTGTTGGCACCTGGGACGCCGGCACCAGTGTAGGCAGTTGTTCCATCTATCCACCCATTAAGTGTACTGGTACTGTCAATTTGTGTGCCTGGTGCCGCAATCCATAGTCCACTGATTTTTCCCGACAGTGTTATATCAAAGTTGGCAGTAACCGCGCGTCTGAATGCAAATGTAAAATATTGTGCTCCGCTACGACCAGTGACCAAATCTGGGCCCACTGGCAGATATCCTGTGCTGAAATTAATGGTGTTCAGATGTCTGAGTGTGCCCCATCTGACAATGGCTTCATCTGTGCCAGCAACCGTGCTGGTGTTGGACCAGGCATTGCCGGTATAAAAATCTCGGGCGGTGTATGCGGGTGTGTTGCCGCTGAGCCCCAAATCCACACGCTTGCCGTTATCAGTGTAAGTGGCTCCCAGGGAACTGCTGACCGGAATGGTCATCTCATCAAACCCAGTCAAACTCTGACTATAAATTTGTATCCGAGTTGGTAATGTCACTGCGGTACTGGCACCATTTATATTATTCATAGTCAGTGTCAGATTGCCCACTGCTCGGGCACTGCCATCAATATTAACAGTGACATTGCCCAGGGTATATGTGGAATTGATGCCCACGTTGGCTCGGGGTATACCACTACTCAGCATAGTCACAGCCCCGTCAATTTGACTGTAGGTCCGGGTCTGTGAACTGATGATGGATCCAGTGGTGCTTTCGTCCAAGGTGCCATTTGCGATGGTCAGAGGACTGATATTTCTGTAGGTTTGTCCAATAAAATCAGTGACAGCCACGTTGCTGACAGTGATTTGTCCCCCAGTATTATAATAAGGAACTCCGGAAATATAACGCAGAGTGCCGGCCGCCGCTTGTGTCACTGCAACATTGGCAATATTCAGTGTGGGAACTGCAGTCAGGTTGTCTTTGACAAATCCAATACTATTGGTGTCGCCAGTCACACTATGACTTAAATGAGTATCATTGTACCCATATGCCAGACTACTGAATGCTATGGCGCTGTGTGCATTGAATACTTTATAAAATCCCGTGGGATAAGTGGCTGCACTGATGACCAAATGTGCATCTCTGTCATCGTCTACCACCAGATTGGTATAAGTGCCGGTTCTGTTGGTACTGATGCTGAAATTAGTACTGCCGGTACTGGTGCGATTGGTATAACAAATCAATGTTCCAGTCAAACTGGTGTTGGCACCGGTGATGGTATTGGTGATCAGCGTCGTGCCTGACCCATATCTAGTAACACTGGTACCAGCTGCTGGAATATTTCCTGTGGTATTGTCAGTGGCAGCGGCTGCCAGCAACGGCCCAGTGCCCTGACTTGCGGTGCTCATACTCAGTGTTTTGGTACTGAGTGCACCTGGTGCTGCTGGATTGGCTTTGATGTTGATGTAATTGGTTCGAGTTTTTCTGTTGGTCTGTGTCAAAGTGCCGGGAGTCCCTGTAGCATCCAGATACACAGTTTTTGTTCCCACACTGGTATAGGTGTGTGTGATGTTGCCGCCTGTGGTGGTTCCAGCAACATTTCCACTTAGTGGTCCGCTGGTTGTGGTGTCACCCCAGTTCCAGGTATACGTTGTGGCCAACTGACTGGCGTTGTTGCTGGTAAAGACGGCTCGATTATTTCCGTTGTAATCAGTAAAAATATACCCAGTTAATGCATCATCTGCAGTGGCATCACTGACAGTCACGGCCTGTGAAGTGAAGTCTGCTCGGACTTCAGGCTCCACATAGATTGCAGTATTGGCACTGACAAATGGACTCAGTGTGTGACCATTCAGGACTTCCAATCGGGCATAGTAGATTGCAGTATTGCCTGCTGCTTGATCGGCGGCAGACAATGCGTAGGGGTGCGTAATGGGAGTACCAGGATTTCCTGCCACTCCTGACTGTATGTTTACATTACTGGTGGTGGCATCGCCCCAGGTCCAGCGATAACGATTATTAACAAAGGTCGCAGTGGCTCCTGGGTTAGTTGCGGTACTGTTGGTGAAACTTATGGCACCACCGCCATTGGATTGATAATTGATGACTCTGACGGTGTTGGCAGAAAATACCGGTGTATGTGTACTATAAACATATTCGGTCGTTGGCGCGCTATTGACCACTACTGGCGCTGGACCAGCGGTGGTGCTGCTGCCAGTCAGTATAATATTGTAGGTGGCGTCGCCACCACTGTTGGTGTAAGTATGACTCAGTGTGGTCCAGACATTTGCCGGTGTGGCTGCAGTGCCATCTCCCCAATATACCTGATAACCTGTGGCATACTGGCTGGTATTAGTGATCGTAGTACTAGCAGTGGTGTTGATGCTGGTGGGGTTGGTAGTGAATGCTGGTATTGGAACTGGTGTGTACAGCAGGATATAATTGGATTTGTCTGCATAATCCACTGAGCCTCGGGCACCGGCATCAATATTGCCAGAGAACGTGCCATTGGTGTTGTATGCTTTAAAGCTAACTGAATAGGTACCGCCCGACACATTGCTGTAGGTGTGCGTCACAACATTACCAGCCGTACTGGTTGTGCCGTCACCAAAATCCCAGTAATAAGCATTGGGATTACCAGTGTAGATACCAGTGAATCTCACAGCCAACGCACTGGGACCGGCCAGGACGTTGGCTGTAAAATCCACATCACTGACATATGTGCCTTTGAAGACATTCAGTACCACCTGATTGAGATCGTCAATGCTGTCGGTCACAGAGGTCAGTGTGTTCCAGTGTCTGTAGGCACCATTGGCAACCAGACTGCCATCAATGGGTGTACCCAAAGGAATAACATTACCAATCTTGGGAATATTGGCGGTGAAATTGTTGATGACATCAGTGGCCTGATCGACGTAAAATTTAGTTGCAGCGTCCTGTGGATCTTCAGGGTCTTTAACCCAATGTATCAGGGTATTACCAAAATTCACATAGGAATTCGCCACAACAGTCAAATTACCAATGTTTGCATTGCTGGTGTTAACTGTGTTGGATATTGCATTGCCGGCGTATGATGTGCGCCACCAATGAGTGGTATTACCTAAATCGTACGCCAAATTGGCAGCAGTCAGCACATTGCCGGTGTTGACCAGAATATTTCCGTTAACAGTCAGGGGTTCTGACGGATTAATCCCATTTATACCAACATAGAAGTTGGCAAAATCCATATGCACCAGGGCATTACCGTCGGTGACGAACTTTAGATCAACTCCCTGGCGATCTAAATCTGACAATAATGAATACCCAGGAACGCGACTAATGGCCATTAAAAAATCCTCTTGCTATATTTATTGGATTTTTCAACCCACGATGGTGCTGCTGATACCGTGTATGATTGTGATATCAGCACCATTTGATGGTGGACTGGTAAATGTTATTTTATTAGTACCATCAAATGTGTAATTAGTGCCGGGTATTTGATACACTGTGCCCACGTGAACCAGTGCATATGCCTCTGTGCCCACAGGGTAGGGATAACTCATGGGACCGTATTCGGTACGGGTGCCATCTCCAGTGAAACTGTCTTTGCTCATTAGTGAGAACCCCTCACGGGCCACTGCATTCCAGGTTTCGTTATTATAAAATTCCAGTTTACCGGTAGTGGTATTATATCTGGCTTGCCCTGGTACTGGGGAATCAGGCCCAACACCACTGGAACTTGTGGGAAAACCCAATACATAACTAGCAGATTTAAAAACTCTATTTTTTAGCATATGTGCCATTGGTTAAATTCCCACATAGCTAACAGTGGCAGTGATGGCAAGGTTCGCTGATGCATTGGCTCTAATCATATCACCATTGCCCAAAACCAATTTTTCCATATCCACCACCAGAGTATCTCCTGCTGCAATTTGCACATCTTTATAAATCTGAACTGCTGCATTGGCAGTTGCAGTGCCCTGAGGCATAAGGTAGACGTTTAAATTTCTGGCAGCAGAATCTGTATTACAGAAATACATTACTGAAACCACGGTGTTTCCTGAACTCACATAGATATTTGCAGCCGCAAGAGTTAGCGAGGTATTAGATATTGTCATTATTGTTCCTATAATATTAGAGAGTAGCCAAATGCACGTGTTTTAGTAACTAGTTCCTGATTGGCGGCGGCCCCGTTGACTACATAAACCCCCGACGTGCCTGCAGCTGGGGTACTGGAATATACCACAGTGGCATTAGCTGCTGCTGTGGGTGGGGTTGGGGAGTTATTAATTTGTAAATTTCCAGTAAAATTAATATTTCCTATATTGGATGTTATATTCTGACCATTGACGTTTAAATTGCCGCCCAGGGCCGGAGCAGGGTCTTCTATGACTGCTGTCAGATAAGTTTTATTGCCAGAAGAAACCGCAATGTTAGCATACACACTGCCATCATTGGTGATTTGCCATTTCTGATAGGGCTCATACCAACGGAGTACTACATTGGCCAGCGTGCCACGATTCACCACCAATCCGGCACTGCCAGTACCGGCTGGCCCAACTCCAGATCCAGTCTCACCGTTGTTCAGATTAATCAATTTGTCGGTGATGTAGGTGTCTGTGGAGGTTACAGAAGTCTGCGCACCTTGCACAACAAGATTGCCTTTGATAATGGTCTGTGGACCATCAATGGTGTAAGTGGTGTTGAATCGTTTAACTGTGGCCATACTGAATATTCCAATTTTAATTATTTATACTAAAAAGTGCATAGAAAAAAATAGCGGCACCAGGCCGCTATTTTTTATGAGTTACTGTATTTACTCAGTGTCGCCTTCGATGTTGGTTGCACCAACCAAGACGTTAGCACCCGAAGTTGTGCCTGCCTCTTCAACCTGAGCAGCACCATCGCTCAAGCTGGCAGTAAATGTCCAGGGATAACTCACCCCACCAGCAGTGATGTTGTGTGATGAAATTTTAGTAACTTGCACAGCCGCGTTGGAATCCAGTCTGACAGTTATGGACATTTCTCCCACAGCCAAATCACCAGCTGCTTTGGCAACCAGAACACAGACTGCTTGGTTGCCATTTTTATCCTGACACAGGAATTTTTTAGCACCTTTTTGTTTGACGATAAAGCCCGGCACACTGGCTGAGCCATTGTTGAACTGAACTTTTAAATTATTGTTGGCATTTGAGCCAAATAATGATTTCTTTAATGGACGTCCCATGATTAATACCCCTTGGTTGTAGTGTTATGTGCAACAGTAAATGGTGTTGCTGAACCGCCGTCGTAGCCGTACTTGGTGGAACCTGTGCTGACACTGGCTCCCAATTGGAATTCTTCTGAACCACCCCACTCCTGGAACCATAGTCGAATTGGGTACCATTTGCCTGCCACTACAGTAACACCATCAGTGCCCCTTCTGTTACTGCCCGATTGAGCAAACAAGAAATTGTTGTTCGCTGGATTCAGTGCAGCATCGCCAATCCACAACACGCAATCATCGTCAACACTGGCGCCAATTCTCATGTTTCCAGTGATAGGTGCCTGTATATAGCCCTTCCACTCGAAAGCGTAGTTGTTTTCATCGGCCAAATCACTGCGATTACCAAAGCTCAAATATGTATCAACTTCGTATGCCGGCTCTGAAATTGGTCCGTGAGATCTAACACCAAAGAAACCCATGTCCAATGTCCATGGTGGTGTGGTTTGGTGCACGTAGGTGGTTGAGAAATTTCCCACATACTTGCGGCGATAAAGGCCATTGGCACTGTTGGGCACACTGTTCAATGCGCTGGAGGACAAATTGCGGAAAGTTATGCCTCCCGACGAGAAAGGTCCAATGAATGAGGACACTGCTCTGAACGTGCCGGGCACTGTATTGTTGCTGCCACCCGACCCCGCCAGTGGTTCATTGCGGTCCATGCCTGTAGGGATCACCACATCGTCACCTTCCAGATTGGTGGCAGATGTCAACTGAGTATCGGTGCCCGCTTCTTCAATCTGCACACGACTATCTGACGTGCTGGGATCAAAAGACCAAGGTTGCTGTACACCGTCTATGGTCACTTTATGTGCAGAAATCTTGGTGATCTGACGTGCAGTGCCGTTGTCATAAGCAATGGTTATGGACATTTCGCCAGCTGCTAAATCAGCACTGGCTTTGTCCACCAGATAGCAAGTGGCCTGATTACCATTGGCATCTTTGCAGATGAATCTTTTGCTGCCAGTTTGCTTTACAATATATCCGGGCACACTTTCTGTGCCGTTAAAAAACTGAACTTTGATATTGTCTGCCAGATTGGCACCGAAATATCGTTTGTTAATAGGTCTTCCCATTTTTTCTCCTTGTGTTAGCGTTCTATGCTCTACGCGGTGGGAGCCGCATA
>Ga0214923_10000907_pt1 | contig 43540 bp, 33 predicted proteins | sample LL1510_MetaG_FD_177993 | JGI IMG/M metagenome (GOLD analysis project Ga0214923, IMG submission 177993) | Freshwater microbial communities from Lake Lanier, Atlanta, Georgia, United States - LL-1510 | ecosystem: Environmental > Aquatic > Freshwater > Lake | place: USA: Georgia | collected... | reverse complement strand
CGATGTCAAAATCGGTCTTTGAGCGACTAGACGATCCTTTGAACCACTCGGCTCCAGCCACCATGCAGGTCCTGAGCAACGTCGACATGCAGGCGTTGATGAACGCCATCGACCGGGTGCAGGGCGTGGTGCGTCTCGACCTATCCGGCCGGGTGCTCTCGGCCAATGCCAACTTTTGCCAATGGGTCGGCTACGAGCCCGAGGAGATCGCCGGCCAACCGCACAGCCTGCTGTGCAAGCCCGATTACGTTGCGTCTGAGGACTACCGCGAGTTTTGGCAGCGACTCAGTTCGGGCGAGTTCCACGCCGGCGAGTTTGCCCGGCTTGCCAAAGACGGCCGCACCATCTGGATCCAAGCGTCGTACAACCCAGTGTTCGACGAGAGTGGCAAGGTGTTGAGCGTGGTGAAGTTTGCCACCGACATCACCGCCGAAAAAATGCGCACTGCCGAGTTCGAGGCCAAGTTGCGAGCCCTCGACCTGTCCCAAGGCGTGATCGAATTCTTGCCGGACGGCACCATCCTCTCCGCCAACGACAACTTTCTGCGCGCGGTCGGATATCCACGCGACGAGGTGGTCGGCCGGCATCACTCGATGTTTTGTGACGCTGAGTTGGTGGCATCGTCGGCCTATCGGGAGTTCTGGGCGCGACTCGGGCGTGGCGAATTCAGCGCTGGCGAGTACAAGCGCTATCGCAAGGACGGCAGATCGGTCTGGCTACAGGCCACGTACAACCCGGTGTTCGACGCAGACGGCAACACCATCAAGGTGGTCAAGTTCGCGAGCGACGTCACGCCGATCAAACTGCGCAATGCCGACTTCGAAGCCAAGATCCGCGCGCTTGAGCTGTCGCAGGGCGTGGTGGAGTTCGATTTGCAAGGACGCGTGCTCCACGCCAACGAAAACTTCCTGCGCATCATGAGCTACTCGCTCGATCAGGTGCAGGGGCGACATCACTTGATGTTCTGCGAGGAGTCCTACGTTCGTTCGCCGGCCTATGCCCAGTTTTGGCGCGAACTGGCGCAGGGACGGTTCAAGACCGGCGAGTTCAAGCGGATCGACAGCCTGGGTCGCGAGATATGGCTGCAAGCGTCGTATAACCCGGTGTTCGACCTCGAAGGTCGGCCGGTCAAGATCGTCAAATTCGCCGCCGATGTGACCGAAGAGAAGAAGCGCAACGCCGAGTTCGCTGGGGTGGTGACGGCCATCAAACGCTCGGTCCCAGTAATCGAGTTCGACCTCAAGGGCCGCGTTTTGGACGTCAGTCCGCAGATGGCGGCGATTCTCGAATACGTCCCCGATGACTTGATCGGCCAGCACCACACCACGCTGATCGACCCGCAGTCCTTCGATCAGGCCCAGTATTTGGCCCTCTGGGCTTCGCTGCGGCGTGGTGAGGCGCAGTTGGCCGAAGTCGAGCGGGTCGCCAAGAGCGGCCGCTGCCTGTTCTTAAAGGCGTCCTACACGCCGGTTGCTGATCCCGAAGGGCGCATCTACAAGGTCATCAAGTTTGCGGTGGACCTGACCGAGCGACACACCCTCAACCAAGCGCTGAAGGACGCGGTGACCCGGGCTGAGGAGGCCACGCAAGCCAAGACCATGTTCCTCGCCAACATGAGTCACGAGATCCGTACGCCGATGAACGCCATCATCGGCTTCACCGACCTGCTGGGGCAAGAGTCGCTCAGCGACAAGCAATTGCACTACCTCGACACGGTCGGGACTTCGGCGCGTTCGCTGCTGCACCTGCTCAACGACATCCTCGATGCGTCGAAGATGGAGCACGGCAGCATGCAAATCGAGCAAGTCGACTTTTCCTTGCACGCCGTCTGTGAGCACTGCCACGAGACCATGCTCGTGCTGTCGCGCAAGAAAAACATCGGTCTCGAGTTTGTGTACGAGGATGGCCTGAATCGTTTTTTCACGGGTGACCCCGAGCGCATCCGGCAGATCGTCGTCAACCTGATGAGCAATGCCATCAAGTTCACCGAACGTGGCTCGGTGTCGCTGCGCGTCGGTCGTGCAAGCGACGGGATGGTGATGATTTCGGTGCGCGACACCGGCATCGGCATTCCCGCCGACCGCATCGAGCAGATCTTCGAGCCGTTCTCGCAGGCCGATGGATCGATCACCCGCAGATACGGCGGAACTGGCTTGGGCACCACCATCGTGCGGCAGTTGGTGTCCCTGATGGAGGGGCGCATCGAGGTCAGCAGCGAAGTCGGCCGGGGTAGCGAGTTCAGGGTGATCTTGCCACTCAGGGCGGGCAACGAGCCGCTTGAGCGGGCTCGTATCGAGGCTCGGGATCTGCGTCCGTTGCGCATCCTCGTGGCGGATGACGCACCGGTCAACATCGATTTGCTGGTCAACGTGCTCGGCCGTGCCGGCCATCAGCTGGTGACCGCAGAAAACGGCCAATTGGCGGTTGATCGGTATGCCGAAGGGGTCTTCGATCTGGTCCTGATGGACATCCAGATGCCGGTGCTGACCGGTCTCGAGGCCACCCGCGAGATCCGCAAGATCGAAAATGAGCGCGGGTCGCCGCGCGTGCCGATCATCGCGTTGACCGCCGATGTCGATGCTGAGCTTCGGTTCGTTGCGGTCGACGCTGGCATGGACGGTTTCATCATGAAGCCGCTCGACATGGCCTTGCTCAAGGCCGAGATGACGCGGCTGGTTGGCGGCGCCGGTTCGCCAGCTGCGGCACTGCAGCCGCACAAGCGTGTCGCGGAAGCGGCGCCGCCGACAGCAGTGCCGATCGCCCGAGACAGCATCGACTGGAGCAGCGGCATCGAGCGCTGGGGCAGTGAGGCAGCGTTGGTGCGCGCGATACGCACCTTTGTGGTCGAGACCAAGCCCCTGTTGGTGACGTTGCGCAACGAGCCCAAGCCCGATGGCGAGCGGGTCAAACAGGTCATGCACCGATTCAGGGGGGCGTCGGGCAATCTCTCTCTGCCCAAAATCGCCGCAGTGGCGCGGGCGGCAGAACTTGAGGCCGCCGTAATCGATGCCGATGCTTACTTGGCGGCCCTCGCCACGATCGCCAGCGAAGTCGAAATCATCGACAGCCTGGTGGCCGCCAGCGCGACCACGCGATTGCCGGTCGAGGCGCCTCGCGGCGAAATCGACGAGGCGGCCATGGCCGAGCTGGTCGGACGGGTGGCGGCGACCCTCCGAAACTTTGAGATCGACGAGTCATTGCTCGTGGAGCTGAGCGCGGTCTGTGACCCGCGAACTTTCGGCGCGATCCAGACGGCACTCGATTCCTTTGACTTCGAAGCAGCTCTGCAAGCGCTTGAGGTCCTTCAGCAACCCGCTCAGGCCTGACATCCGATGACCACGTCCACCACAGACCGCCCGACCTTATTGCTGGTCGACGACGAGAGCACCAACCTGGCTATCCTCCGCGAGATTCTCAAGGATCACTACCGGCTGTTGTTCGCCAAGGACGGCATGCAGGCGTTTGACATCGCCAAGCAGCATGCTCCGGACCTCATTCTTTGCGACGTGATGATGCCCAATATGGGCGGATTCGACACCTGCCGCATGCTCAAGCAGGAGCCCCGCACCTTCGACATCCCGGTCATTTTCGTCACTGCGCTGACCGATGCGGTCAACGAGACCCAGGGTTTTGAGGTTGGCGCGGTCGACTATGTGACCAAGCCGGTTAGCCCGCCAGTGTTGTTCGCCCGGGTCCGCACGCATCTACAGCTGGTCAACGTTGAACAGCTGCAGCAGGCCAACGCCAAGCTAAATGACGCGAATGCCAAGCTGGCCGATGCAAACCGACGCCTGCGCGGGAATTTCGAGGCGTCGATTCGGATGATGTCGTCGATCATCGAGCAGCGTAATGGCCGTCTTGCCGGGTATTGCCGGCGTACGGCCATGGTAGGCATGAAAGTGGCGTCGGCCCTGGGCATGAGCGACGCCGAGCAGGAGGAGGTCTACCACGCTGGTCTGTTGCACGAGATTGGCAAGATCGGTTTCCCGGACGATCTACTGGATAAGCCGCAGCCCTCGATGACTCAGGACGAGTTGAAGCTGTACAAGCAGCACCCGCTAAATGCCGAGTTGATTCTGGTGCCGATCGAGGAGCTGGCCACTGCTTCGGTGTACATCCGCCATCAGCACGAACGGGTTGACGGCCTCGGCTTTCCCGATGGCTTGGTGGGCGATGCCATTCCGTTGGGAGCCTCGATTCTCGCGGCAACCAAGTTCTATCTCGATAAAGTGATGGGGCGCCGGATCGGCGAAAAGGCGACGCCAACGGCGGCGATAGCTGCATTAAAGGAGCAGATCGGAGGGCGCTTCCCGGGCCGGGTTGTCGAGGCTTTCGAGAGCGCGGCGATCACGATCCCGTCGGACGAGACCGATCTGGTCGAGCTGGATGCGTCGGAACTTCGGGGCAACATGATTTTGGCGCGTGACTGGAAGAACCAGAAGGGGGTTTTGCTGCTAGCGGCGGGCCTGGTCTTGTCCGAGACCATGGTGCGGCAGATTCAAGGCGTCGCCAAACGCGCCGGGGTGCCGCTAATTCTCGGCATCAAGCCGCTCGATGCCGAAGGCCAGCCAGTGCAGAAAGGGCCGACTTAGGCCGGTGTGCCGGGCGCGCCGCGGGGCGGTTTTGTGACAGAGGATGCGGTGGCGCAATCTGCCGTTTGAGTCTAGATTGCGGCTAATTCTGATCAAGTTGGAGCAGCCGTGGACGCAACCATCCTGTCGCGCATCCAGTTCGCGGCAAACATTTCGTTCCACGTCATCTTTCCGACCGTCTCCATCGGTTTGGCGTGGTTCTTGGTCTATATCCGTCAGATGGCCGATCGCGAGGGCGGGGGCGTCTGGGACGATTCCTACCGCTTCTGGGTCAAGGCTTTTGCGCTGACATTTGCTTTCGGGGTGGTCAGCGGTGTGACCATGTCTTTCCAGTTCGGCACCAACTGGCCGGGCTTCATGCAGACCGTCGGCGCGGTGGCCGGTCCGCTGCTCTCCTACGAGGTGCTTTCAGCGTTTTTCCTCGAAGCCACTTTCCTCGGCATCATGCTTTGGGGCCAGAGTCGCGTGTCGCCAGCGGTCTACCGCTTGTCTGTTTGGCTGGTGGCTGGCGGTACCACGCTCAGCCTGTTCTGGATCCTTGTGCTGAATTCGTGGATGCACACGCCGGCCGGTTTTGAGCTCGTCGATGGCAAGGTGGTGGCCACTGACTGGCTGGCAATCATCTTTAACCCGTCCATGCCGTACCGCACCGTGCACATGCTCCTGGCGAGCCTGCTCACGGCTGCGTTCTTCGTCATGGGGGTGTCGGCTTACCGGCTGCTGCAGGGCCACACCGGCGAAGACGTGCGACGTTCGCTCAAGCTCGGCGCGACTATGGCAGCGCTTGCCATGCCGCTGCAGATCCTTGCGGGAGACGCGCACGGCCTCAACACGCATGAGCACCAGCCGGCCAAACTCGCCGCGATGGAAGGCCTCTGGCAGACCGAGAAGGGTGTGCCGATGCTGTTGTTCGCCATCCCCGACGAGGCCCAGCGTACCAACCACTTCGAGGTGCCGGTACCGAATCTCGCCAGCCTCATCGTCACCCACGACCTTAATGGCGAAATCAAGGGCCTCAACGAGTTCGAGAATGCGCACCCACCGGTGCTGCCAGTGTTCTGGGGGTTCCGCGTGATGGTCGGCAGCGGCATGCTGATGCTTGCGCTGTCGTGGGCGGCGGTGTGGTTCCTGCGGCGCCGAGGTGAGTTGCCGCAGTGGCTGCTGCGCGTTCTGGTGCCGGCGACCTTTCTTGGTTGGGTGCCGACCTTGGCCGGTTGGTACGTGACCGAGATCGGCCGGCAGCCCTTCCTCGTCACCGGTGTACTGCGCACGGCCGACGCGGTGTCGACCTTGCCCGCCGTGACGGTGGGCGGCTCGCTGCTCACCTATTTGGCGCTCTACGCCGTGCTACTGGTGATCTACATCGCCACGCTGTTCTACATGGCGCGCAGCGGCGGTGGTCATCACGGCTACACGGTGAGCGCCGGCGCTGCGCACCCGGTCGCGGCCTGAGCCGGCCATGGACGCACTTGATCACGAGACGCTGGTCCTACTGTTCGGCGGACTGATGGGCGTGGCCATCATGGCCTATGTGTTGCTGGATGGTTATGACCTTGGCGTCGGCGTTCTGCTATCCCGTGCCGGTGGCCGCGAGCGTGACGAGATGGTCAATGCCATCGCGCCGTTCTGGGACGCCAACGAGACTTGGCTGGTGCTGGGCGCCGGCATCCTGCTGGTGGCGTTTCCGCTGGCGCACGGCATCATCTTGCGCGAGCTCTATCTGCCGGTACTGGTGATGCTGGTCGGCCTGATTTTGCGCGGCACTGCCTTCGAGTTGCGGGTCAAATCGCCGCCCGAGCATCTCGAAGCTTGGAACACCCTGTTCGTCGTCGGGTCGGCTACTGCTGCGTTGGCGCAGGGCTTCATGCTCGGACACTTTGTGGCGGCCTTCCGAGACGACCTCCCCGCGATCCTGTTCGCTTGTCTGGTGGCGCCCTGTTTGGTGGCGGGATATATGCTGCTCGGCGCCGGCTGGTTGCTGATCAAGACCGAAGGCGAATTGCAGCGCCGCGCCGCGGCATGGGGACGCAAAGCGCTCTGGCTGACTGCCGGCGGCATCGCGCTGGTCTCGATCGCCACGCCATTGGTCAGCCCGCGCATCTTTGATCGGTGGTTCAGCCTGCAGATGTCATCACTGATGCTGGTCGTGCCGCTGTTGGTGGCCGCCGGCGTGTTGTGGCTGTCGCGCTGGTTAAACGAGTTCGATCCGGTTCGCGATGACAGCCGCGCGTGGGTGCCGCTGGCCGTGACTGTCGGTCTGTTTCTGGTGTCCGGGGCAGGGCTTGCCTACAGCGCTTTCCCGTATCTGGTGATTGACCGTGTGACGCTGTGGGATGCTGCGGCGACCGACGAGACGCTGCGCATGATTTTGCTCGGGGTGGCGATTGTGCTGCCGCCGATCGTGCTCTACAGCGCGTTCTCGTACCGCATTTTTCGCGGCAAAACGACGCACCTCGAGGAGTCTTGAGTCGGATGCCACGATTGTGTGGCCCCGTAAGGCTTCGTTTGTTAGCGCGCGCTGCTCGATTGGCTGGATTTGCGCTTGGCGAGGATCAAGGCCGAGTTAAGTCCGGTCAGTAGCATGATCGGCCAGAGGAACGTGCAGACCATCACCCAGAACAGCCGACTGCCCAGCGTCGTTGGTGCGCTGCTTGCAGCGGTTTGCGGCCCCTCACTGAAGAGATGGCGGTGGGTAAAGCTTAGCGTCCCGAAGCAGGCGCCAAAGAGCAAAAATAGCCAGATGTACGTGTTCATTCATGTCGTCTCGGCGGGGTGTCAGAGAAAGTGTACGCCTGAGCCGTTGATTTGTGATGACGTTAGCCGCAATTCGGTTCGAGTCTAAGTTTGGGCTCCGGGGCTCGGCGCCACCGAGATTCTTCACTTGACTAAGCGGTGTTCGGCCGGCGAAAGTTTGCAGCGCATCAAGTCGTCGAACTTCAATTGGGGGAGCAAGTGTTCAATTTTTCTTTGCGTGGATGGATCTCGCTGATTGTCGTCGCCTTTGCCGGCGGGTTGATTGTGTACGCGGCCACCACGTGGTCTGCCTTGCAGAATCTTCAGGTCAATGGCCCGCTGTACCAGCGCATCGTCCAGGGCAAGGATCTGGTCGCGGATGTCCTGCCCCCTCCCGAATACGTTGTCGAGTCCTATCTAGTTGTCCTGCAGCTGAGCAATGCGGAAGAAAAAGAGCGCTCCGAACTCGTTCAACGGTTAACCAAGCTGCGCAATGAGTTTGAAGATCGACACAAATATTGGACCACTCAAGGCTTGGAACCCGAACTGCAGCAGGATTTTTTGCGGCTCTCCTACGCCGATGGGCAGGCCTTCTATTCCGCCGCGTTTGACAAACTGATCCCTGCTATAGCAGCCGCAGATCCGATTGCCGTCCAGACCGCGATGGCTGAAGTCTCCACGGCCTACGAATCTCAGCGTAAGCGGATCGATACGGTTGTCGAATACCTCGCAAAGCGCAATGCCCAAGACGAAGCCTCCGCCGCCGATCAAATCACTGAGACGCATATCGTTTTGACCACCGTGTTTGCGGTCGCGCTGGGGGCGGGTCTTTTGCTCGTGTTTTTTGTTTATCGAAAGATCTCGCGCAATGTGCGGGAGCTGCACTTTGCGACCGATGCCGTCGCTTCGGCCTCCGATCAGCTCACCGCCTCGGCGCAATCCTTGAGTGAGACGGCTGCTGAACAGGCCATGGTTGTTGAACGGACCAGCTCGGCGGTCGAGGAGATAACCTCGACTGTTGCCCAGAACGCCGAGAATGCGCGGGTCACCGACGGTATCGCCAGCAGCTCGTCGGTGGATGCCGAAGAGGGTGGGCGAGCGGTCAAGGAGACCGTCATTGCCATGCGCCAAATTGCTGACAAGATCGGCATCATCGACGACATCGCCTATCAGACCAACCTGCTCGCTTTGAACGCTGCGATCGAAGCGGCGCGAGCCGGTGATCACGGCAAGGGGTTTGCCGTTGTTGCCGCCGAGGTGCGCAAACTCGCCGAGCGGTCGCGCGTCGCGGCCCAGGAGATTGGCGATATGGCTGCGACCAGCGTGGAGATGGCGGAGACAGCCGGCGGGCTGCTGGACAAGATGGTGCCAGCCAGCCGCAAAACCGCTGATTTGGTGCAGGAAATTGCGGCAGCTTCGCGAGAGCAGTCGGTGGGTCTGTCCCAGATCGCCAATTCGGTGCAGGAGGTTTCGCGTTCGAGTGGTTCAAGCGCTTCGTCTTCAGAGGAGCTGTCGCAGACCGCAGAAGAACTGCATGAGCAGGCTGTGAGGCTGCAAGGCTTGGCCAGTTTCTTCCTTCCGCAGGGTGCGCAGGTTGCAGCGCGCTCGTTGACCCGGGCCAAATCAGTGGCACCGCGGCGCTCTTATGATTCCGATCGAATGGAGCGAGATTCTGTCGATGAATCTTCGTTCAAGCGGTTTTAAAGCGCACTGATTTGGTGGGCCCCCCGGGAGTCGAACCCGGCACCAACGGATTATGAGTCCGCTGCTCTAACCAGGCATGAGCTAGAGGCCCGAAAGGGGCGGCCGGCGCGGGTGCCGGCCGAGGCGGTCGAGACCCGGCTCAGGTCTCGCCGTCAAGGAAGCTGCGCAGCTTGTCCGAGCGGCTCGGGTGGCGCAGCTTGCGCAGCGCCTTGGCTTCGATCTGGCGGATGCGCTCGCGCGTGACGTCGAATTGCTTGCCGACCTCTTCCAAGGTGTGGTCGGTGTTCATCTCAATGCCGAAGCGCATGCGCAGCACCTTGGCCTCGCGCGGAGTGAGGCTGTCCAGCACGTCGCGGGTGGCGTCAGACAGGCTGCGATAGACCGCCGCATCCATCGGCGCCATGGTGGCGGTGTCTTCGATGAAGTCGCCCAGATGCGAGTCATCATCGTCGCCGATCGGTGTCTCCATCGAGATCGGCTCTTTGGCGATCTTCATGATCTTGCGGATCTTGTCCTCGGGCATCTCCATCTTCTCGGCCAGCGTCGCCGGATCCGGCTCCTCGCCAGTCTCTTGCAGGATCTGCCGCGAGATGCGGTTCATCTTGTTGATGGTCTCGATCATGTGCACCGGGATACGGATGGTCCGCGCCTGGTCGGCGATCGAGCGCGTGATGGCCTGACGGATCCACCACGTCGCATAGGTCGAGAATTTGTAACCGCGGCGGTATTCGAACTTGTCTACCGCCTTCATCAGGCCGATGTTGCCTTCCTGGATGAGGTCGAGGAACTGCAGGCCGCGATTGGTGTACTTCTTGGCGATGGAGATAACCAGCCGCAGGTTGGCCTCGGTCATCTCGCGCTTGGCGCGGCGGGCCTTGCTCTCGCCGGTGGTCATCTGCCGGTTGATCTCTTTGAGGTCTTTTAGCGGGATGCGCACCTCAGCCTGGATGGCTGCGAGGCGGCTCTGCGCTTCGATCAGCGCCGGACGCAGGCGCTTGACGGATTCGGACCATGCTGCGCCAGATGCAATCTCGGTATCGACCCACGCCGCGCTGCCCTCGTTACCGGGGAAGCGTGCGATGAAATGCGCGCGCGGCATGCGTGCGCGCTCGACGCACAAGGTATTGATTTCGCGCTCGTATTTGCGCACATCTTCGACAGTGCCACGCAGTTTGTCGCACAGCGCTTCGATCTGCTTGGCCGAGAAACGGAAATGCTGCAGCTCGGCCGAGATCGCCTCTTGAGTCTGTTTGAATGCCTTGCTGCTGTGGCCGTCCTTCTTGGCCAGCGCAGTGTTCATCTTGTCGTACAGGCCGCGGATGGTGGCGAAGCGCTCGAGCGCCTCGACCCGCAGCTGAGCCAGCGCGGCAGCAGCGAGAGCACCGCCGTCGCCAGCCTCGTCGCCATCTTCTTCCTCATCGGCAACATCTTCCAGCTCGTCCTCGGCAGTCTCGGCAGCTTCGACCTGGGGCGGCGCTTGATCGGCCCCGTTCTCGTCGACCAAGCCATCGACCAGCTCGTCGATGCGCATCTCTTCGGCTTCGACCTTGGCCACCATGTCAAGAATCTCGGCGACCGTATTCGGGCAGGCCGAGATGGCCTGAATCATGTGCTTCAGGCCTTCCTCGATGCGCTTGGCGATCTCGATCTCGCCCTCGCGGGTAAGCAGGTCGACCGTGCCCATCTCGCGCATGTACATGCGAACAGGATCAGTCGTCCGGCCAAACTCGCTGTCGGCGGCGGCCAGGGCTGCCTCGGCTTCCTCGATGGCGTCTTCGTCGGCCACCGGCGCGGGCGAATCCGGGCTTAGCACTTCGTCGGCGGCCGGAGCCTCGTCGAACACCTGGATGCCCATGTCGTTGATCATGCTGACCACGCCCTCGAGCTGCTCGGCGTCGAGCATGTTCTCCGGCAAGTGATCGTTGATCTCGGCGTAAGTCAGGAAGCCGCGCTCCTTGCCCAGCACAATCAGACTTTTGAGGCGTACTCGGCGGTCGTCGAGATCGTTGGATGAATCCGGTGTGGTCGGGGCGGAGGGAGTGGTGTTGGCGGTCATTGCAGAGCCATTAATCAGCGAACCCTTCATTATATCAGGGTCTTTTGCTCACGTCGGCGTGTTGTCTGGGGCCACCCCTTTGCGCTGCCGCAGACCGGCCAGCCAGGCGGCGCGCTCGGCTTCGCTCATGGCCGCGAGGTCGCCACTGCTAGGCGCAGGTGTCAGGCTCGCGCGACGGGCGAGGTCGGCGATCTCGGCGCCAAAATCGATGTCATCGGGCAGGTCGCGGATCAGTCGTACCGCCTTGCGACAGGCGTCGAAGTGTGGCGTCTCACGGAGGCGCTCAGCCAGCGTGTCGGCTGACAGGGTGGGCCACTGCGTCAGAGTGTCGAGCACGAATCGCAGCGCGGTTCCGGTCGGGTCGCTGGCGGAAGCGGGCGGCAATGTAGAGAGGTTTACTGCACCGGCGAATTGCGGCGCTCGCAGCAGTCGCGCCAGCAACAAGGCTTCCAGAAGGCCGGCGGGCTGACGCTGGTTGGTGGGTGCGTCGGCCTGGCGGGTGTCGCGCCGCACGGGTGCGGCACTGATCAGTTGGTTGACCTCACCGGTCGACAGCCCCGCGACTTCTGCGACGCGTTTGCGCAGCAGCAAAGCGAGGGCTGGAGCTTCGATTTGCCGCAACAGCGGTTCGGCGCGGTGCACCAACTGCGCGCGCGACTCGACCGAGTCGCCTTGGGCTTGAGCCTGCAACTCCTGAATCAAGAAATCCGCCAGCGAGAGCGAGCGTGTCAGCGCCGCTCGGAACCCTTCGGCCCCCACGCTGCGCACGAAGGAGTCGGGGTCTTCGCCCTGTGGCAAAAACAAAAACTTTAGCCGCACGTCGTCGCGCAGCACGCCGAGGCTGTTTTCCAGCGCCCGCCAGGCGGCGCGTTGCCCGGCAGCGTCGCCGTCAAAGCAGAAGACGACCTCGTCGACTGAGCGCAACAGTTTCTGCACGTGTGCGGGCGTGGTGGCGGTGCCCAGTGTGGCGACCGCGTTGGCGATCCCGTGCTGCGCCAGCGCGACCACATCCATATAGCCTTCGACCACGATGGCGCGGTTGTCCTTCTTCATGGCGGTGCGTGCCGGCCACAATCCGAACAACTCGCGGCCTTTGTTGAAGAGGGGCGTCTCCGGGCTATTAAGGTATTTTGGCTCGCCGCGGTCGAGGATGCGTCCACCAAAGCCGATCAGACGGCCGGCGCTGTCACTGATTGGAAACATGATGCGATCGCGGAAGCGGTCGTGGCGCTTGCCGGTGTCGCCGGCGATCACCAAGCCGCACTCGACCAGCGCGTCGTTGCTACGGTAATCGGGGAACACGCCTGACAGGGCGTCCCAGCCGTCCGGCGCATAGCCCAGGCCAAAGTCGCGCGCGACGGGTCCGGTCAGTCCGCGACGCTTGAGGTAGTCGATGGCACGCGGACTGCTTTTCAGTTGCAGTCGGTAGAAGCTGGCAGCGGCGTCAAGCAGGGGGCGCAGTGTCTCGGCGCGGGTGCGTGCGGGCTCCGGGGTTCCGCCCCGCTCATTCGGCACTTCAAGGCCGAGGGTGCCGGCCAAGCTCTCGATGGCTTCGACGAAGCCCAAGCTCTCGTACTCCATCACAAACCGAATGGCAGTGCCGTGGGCCCCGCAGCCAAAGCAATGGTAGAACTGCTTGCTCGGGCTTACCGTGAACGACGGTGAGCGTTCGTCGTGGAAGGGGCAGCAGGCGGTGTGATTGGCGCCGGCGCGTTTGAGCTGGATGCGCTTGCCCACCACGTCGACGATGTCGAGGCGGGTGAGCAGGTCGTCAATGAATGACTGGGGAATCATCGCGCGTCCGGTTCGGCGCCGCTGCGATGCGGCTCGGAGCGATGATTATGAACCCAGCGCGCCCTTGATCTGCGCCGAAACAGCGCCCATGTCGGCGCGGCCGGCAATCTGCGGTTTGACCGCGGCCATCACCTTGCCCATGTCCTTGGCGCCAGCGGCACCCGTGTCGGCAATGGCTTGACGAATGATGGCGGCGACGGCGTCAGCACTGAGCGGTTCGGGCAGATAAGCCTGTAACACTTCGATCTCGAAGCGCTCCGCGTCGGCCAACTCGGGCCGGCCACCGGCCTCGTACTGGGTGATGGCGTCGCGGCGCTGCTTGATTTGCTTCTCGACCACTGCGGTGATCGCGGCGTCATCGAGTTCGATTCGCTCGTCGACCTCACGCTGCTTGACACCCGCCATCAACAACCGGATGGCCGCCAAACGGGGCGCATCCTTAGCGCGCATCGCCGATTTCATGTCCTCGGCGATCTGCGTCTTGAGGGACATCAGTCTTAGTAGAGCTTTTTCGGCAGCATTTGGCTGCGGATGCGCTTGTAGTGGCGCTTCACGGCAGCAGCCAGCTTGCGCTTGCGCTCTGCGGTCGGCTTTTCATAGAACTCGCGGGCGCGCAGCTCGGTCAGCAGACCGGTCTTTTCGATGGTGCGCTTGAAGCGACGCATCGCCACTTCGAAAGCTTCGTTTTCACGGACTCGTACGCTAGGCATTTACACTCCGGGGTGTGGGTCTGCGACGTGCAGACCGGCTGAAAAGCCCGCGATTATACCCGCGGCGCGTAACTTGCAAACCCTTTTCTGCGGGACGACTCGATTGAACTCCGCCCAAATCAACTCCATGGCGGCGACTGCCTGCGTTCTGGGCATCGAAACCTCGTGCGACGAGACAGGCATCGCCATTTACCATACGGAACACGGCTTGCTGGCGCACGCGCTGCACACCCAAGCCGCGATGCACGCCGAGTACGGCGGCGTGGTGCCGGAGCTGGCCTCTCGCGACCACATTCGGCGGGTGGTGCCACTGGCGCGACAGGTACTGGCTGAAGCCGGAATGGCCGCCAGTGAGCTCGACGCCATCGCCTACACACAAGGGCCGGGGCTGGCGGGAGCGCTCCTCGTGGGCGCGAGCTTCGCGCAGGGGCTTGCGATCAGCCTGAACAAACCATTGATTGGTGTGCACCACCTCGAGGGGCATTTGTTGTCGCCGCTGTTGTGTGAGCGGCCACCCGCGTTTCCGTTTGTCGCACTGCTGGTGTCGGGGGGGCACAGCCAACTGATGCGGGTGGCGGGTCTCGGCCGCTACGAGCTGCTCGGGGAGTCGCTCGACGATGCGGCTGGCGAGGCCTTTGACAAGACCGCCAAGTTGCTCGGATTGGGTTATCCGGGTGGGCCGGCGGTCGCGGCTCTGGCGGCCGAGGGGCGACCGGATGTGGTTCGCCTGCCGCGGCCGATGCTCGACAGTGGCGATTTCGACATGAGTTTTTCTGGGCTGAAGACCGCTGTGGTCACCGCGGTCGCGAAGTTGCCTGAGGGTGACGCTGCCGACGCGAGGCAGGCGCGCGCTGACCTCGCCCGCGCCTTTGAGGACGCAGTGGCTGACGTTCTGGTTGCGAAATCGCTGGCCGCGGTGGCGCACTGCGGTGCGCAGCGACTGGTGGTGGCCGGTGGCGTGGGCGCCAACCGTCGTTTGCGGGCGCGTCTGGGCGCCGAGGCCGAACGGCGCGGGGTCGAGGTGTATTTCCCTGAGCTGCAGTTCTGCACCGATAACGGCGCAATGATCGCTCTGGCCGGAGCCTTGCGCGTATCGGCCGCCCGCAACGATGCCAGTGGTATGGCGGTGCGTCCGCGCTGGCCGCTGTCCGAGCTGGCCCCGGTGGCTTGAGCGGCTCACAGCCACAGGCGCTGATAACGTCCATCTGTGCAGCGCGCCACCCGCCCGTCGAGTTCCAGCGCGGTCAGCTCGGCCATGGCATTCGCCACGTCGAGCCCGCTGCGTTCGATCACCAGGTCAAGTGCCGTCGGGGCGTCGCCCAGCGCCCGTAGCAGCGGGTGGTCGTTGTGATCGGGACGGGCTGGCGTCTGCGTGTCGATCACGATCGATGTCTGGCACGCCTGCACGGGCGCCAAAGGCAGTGCCGAGAGGATGTCGTCGAGCGTCTCGACCAGCACCGCACCTTGGCGGATCAGCCGGTGGCAGCCGCGCGATTGTGGGGAGTGAATCGAGCCGGGAATGGCGAATACCTCGCGGCCGGCATCCACCGCTTCGCGGGCGGTGATGAGCGACCCGCTGTGCACCGCCGCCTCCACCACCAGGCAGCCGAGCGAGAGTCCGGCGATGATGCGGTTGCGGCGCGGAAAGCTATAGCGCTGCGCTGCCATTCCCGGCGGGTATTCGCTGAGTACGCAGCCGCCCGCGGCGATGGCCGCTTGCAGGCCGCGGTGCGCCTTGGGGTAGCTGATGTCCGGCCCCACCCCAAGCACGGCCACGGTCGAGCCCGGATGTGGCAGCGCTGCCGCGTGGGCCGTGCCATCGATGCCGCGCGCCAGTCCGCTGACCACCGTGATACCGGCAGCCGCCAGCGCGCCGGCAAAGGCGCGCGCATTTTCGGCTCCGGCTGGGGTTGGGTTGCGGCTTCCGACCACCGCCACTGCCGGACCCTGCAGCAGCGCGGCTTGTCCTTGCGCGAACAGCACCAATGGCGGATTCGGCAGCGTCGCCAGCAGCGCCGGGTACGCCGCATCACCGAGTGGGATGAGGTGTGCGTCCGCTCTTGCCAACCAGTCGCGCGCGGCGTCGAGTTGAGCCGGGTGCGGCGCCTCCTGGAGTGCGTCCACCAGGGCGCTGCCGCCTACGGCCCGCCAGGCGTCAGGCTCGCTACGCAGCAAGTTGCGCGGGCCGTCGAACTGGAGCAGCGCCGGCCGCAGACGCGCCGCGTGGACGCGCGGTCGCAGCGCCAGTTGCAGCCAGTCGTCGCGGTCGTCCGCCGTCGCGCGGGCTGCGCCGGAAAACACGCCGGGCGCGGCGCTCATGGCCGGCATCCGTATAATTGCTGCATGGCGATTCTCGACATTCTTGAGTACCCCGATCCGCGGCTGCACAAGATCGCCGCACCGGTGGCTACCGTAGACGAAAGCATCCGCGCGCTCATCGGTGATATGGCGGAGACCATGTATGCCGCGCCCGGCATCGGCTTGGCTGCGACCCAGTGCGACGTACACAAGCGCATCATCGTGATTGACGTGTCCGAAAGTCACGACCAACTCCTGACGCTGATTAACCCGGTGATCAAACAGGCCAACGGTGAGCAGGTCTTCGAGGAGGGTTGTCTGTCGGTGCCCGGCATCTACGAAGAGGTCATGCGCGCCGAACACGTGGTGGTGGAGGCGCTCGACCGCAACGGCATGCTGTTTACGCTGGAAGCCACAGGCCTGCTGGCGGTGTGCATCCAGCACGAGATGGACCACCTAATGGGCAAGGTTTTCGTCGAATACCTGTCGCCGCTCAAACGCAACCGGGCGGTGCAAAAATTGCGCAAACGTAAGCGGACTGCCTCCTGATGCGCGTTGGCTTTGCCGGCACGCCGGATTTCGCGGCGCGGGCGCTGCAGGCTCTGCTCGATGCCGGACACCGTCCGCAGTTGGTGCTGACCCAACCCGACCGGCCCGCGGGCCGCGGGCTCGCACCTCAGCCCAGCGCGGTCAAGACGCTGGCTTTGGCGCAGGGTCTCGCAGTGGCGCAGCCGGAGACGCTGAAAACCGCCGAGGCGCGCGCGACGCTCGCCGACGCGGCGCTCGACGTTCTGGTGGTGGTGGCGTATGGCTTGATTCTGCCGCCCGAGGCCTTGGCGCTGCCGCGCTGGGGCTGTCTCAACATTCATGCTTCCCTGCTGCCGCGCTGGCGCGGCGCGGCGCCTCTGCAACGGGCGATTCTGGCCGGCGACGCCGAGACTGGCGTCTGCATCATGCAAATGGACGTCGGGCTCGACACCGGTCCGGTGGTGCGTCGCGTGACGACGCCGATCGCGCCGGACGAGACCACCGACAGCCTGCACGAGCGGTTGGCGCGTCTCGGCGGTGAGGCGATCTGTGCGGTGCTGGCGGAGTCCGGGCCCTGGCTGGCCGAGTCGCAACCGGCTGAGGGCGTGACCTACGCCGCCAAGATCGACAAGGCTGAGGCGCGCATCGATTGGACCGCGTCTGCCGCGGCGGTCGATCGGCAGGTGCGCGCCTTTAACCCGATTCCCGGCGCGTGGAGTGAGGTCGGTCGTCACGGTATGGGGCTCGAGCGCGTCAAGGTCTGGCAATCGTCGCTGGGGCCGCTCAATGGCGGTGTTCCGGGTGAAATCTTGGCCATCAGTGGTGAGGCGTTGTGTGTGGCCACTGGGCAGGGCAGCGTGATGCTGGGCGAGCTGCAGCGGCCAGGTCAGCGGCGTGGTCCGGCACGGGCGTTTTGTCAGGGGCTCGGGTTGCAGGTGGGGGACCGGTTCGAGTAAAGGTCTCTCGGACCGCAGATTTCACGGTCGCCGCGGTTGAATTGTTCGCGACCGCGTGCATCTAAGATGCCACCGCCGCTGGCCGCGGCTTTCAAGTGAGGACATCGATGTTTGGAAACTGGATGAAGACCGGCCTGCTGATGGCCGCCATCGTCGCGCTGTTCGGTGCCGTCGGTGCGGCGCTGGGCGGGGCACAGGGCATGTTGCTCGCGCTGCTGATTGGCGGCGCGATGAATCTGTTCGCGTACTGGAATTCCGATCAGATTGTGCTGCGCATGTATAACGCTCGCGAGGTGGACGCGCGCAGCGAGCCGCGTTTCCATCGCATGGTGGCGGAACTGGCGCAGCGCGCCGAGCTGCCGATGCCGCGTGTTTACATCATCGACGAGGCGCAGCCCAACGCCTTTGCCACCGGCCGCGACCCTGAGCATGCCGCCGTGGCGGCCACCACCGGCATCATGCAGATCCTGTCGGAGCGCGAGCTGCGTGGCGTGATGGCGCACGAGCTGGCGCATGTGAAGCACCGCGACACGCTCATATCGACGCTCTCGGCAACCGTGGCCGGTGCCATCTCGATGATTGCCAACTTCGGCCTGTTCTTCACGGGCGGCCGCGACGAGAACCGCCCCAACCCGGTGGTGGCGATCGCGGTGATGATTCTGGCGCCATTGGCCGCCATGTTGATCCAGATGGCCATCAGTCGCGCCCGCGAGTTCGGCGCCGATGCGGGTGGCGCCGAGATCTCCGGCGATCCGGAAGCCTTGGCCAGTGCCCTGCAGAAGATCGAGGCCTATGCCCGTGGCACCCCGCTGGACGCCGCAGAGCAGCATCCGGAGACGGCGCAAATGATGATCATCAACCCGCTGTCGGGTGACGGCATGGCCGGTCTGTTTCGCACCCATCCGGCCACCGAAGATCGCGTCGCACGGCTTCTAGCCATGGCGCGGAGCTGAACCCGGGTGCCTGAGGTCAGCCGCATCGCCGCGGCCACTGTCGCGGCGGTGAGCGAGGGCGCTTCGCTCAACGACGCCTTGCCGCCGGCGCTGGCAAGCCATGGCCTGAGCGCCGGGCAGCGCGCGGCGATCCAGGATGCGGTCTATGGCACGCTGCGCTGGCAGGTGCGGCTCGATACCATGCTCGACCGCTTGCTGACCCAGCCCGGCACTGCGTCCGCGCTTCGGGCCCTGCTGCAAGTCGGCCTCTACCGCCTGTTCTACGGCCGATTGCCAGCGCACACGGTGGTCAATTTACTCGTGGAGGCGGCGCCGCCCAGTCGTAAGGGTTTCGTCAACGCGGTGTTGCGCAATGCCTTGCGTCAGCGCGCCGAGCTTGAGGTGGCTGCCGACGCTGGCTTGGGCTCGCGACTGTCGTATCCGGCATGGTGGGTGGAGACGTTGACCACCGCTTGGGGTGATGCAGCGGAGCCGGCGATGGCGGCCGGCAACACGCATCCGCCATTTACGCTGCGGGTCAACGCCCGTCGCATTGCCGTGGCCGACTATCTGGCCTGGCTCGATGACGCCGGCATTCCGGCGCGACACTTGGGCGGCGAAGCTGTGTTGTTGCCGACGCCGATGGCGGTCGATGCGCTGCCAGGCTTTATCGATGGCCTGGTTTCGGTGCAGGACTGGGCGGCGCAGTGGTCGGCCGACCTGCTCGACCTGCGTCCGGGCCTGCGCGTGCTGGATGCGTGTGCTGCTCCGGGGGGCAAGGCGGCGCACATCGCCGAGCGGTCCGACGTTGACCTGCTGGCCGTGGAGCTCGACGAGAAGCGCTTGCACCGCGCCCGCGACACGTTTAACCGTTTGGGGGTGACGGTGCCCACCCGCTGTGCCGATGTCGCCCAAACCGACACCTGGTGGGATGGTCGATCGTTCGACCGCATCCTCGCCGACTTGCCCTGCAGTGGTTCCGGTGTGGTGCGCCGGCATCCCGATATCAAGCGACTGCGGCGCCACGAGGACATTGAGGGCTTCGCTGCGCAGCAGCGGCGCATCCTCGATGCGCTGTGGCCGCTGTTGGCGCCGGGTGGTAGATTGCTGATGGTCACCTGTTCGATCTTTCCCGGGGAGAACCGGCTGCAGGCGCAGTCCTTTGCCGAACGCCACGCCGATGCGGTTGTGGTCGCGCTCGATCATCCGGCGCTGGTGGAGGGTCAGGCTTTGCCGTCGGCCGATCACGATGGCTTCTTCTACGCCGCTTTCGACAAACGCCGCTAGACGGTGGTCCGCTCGCGGGATTCTGCTGGCTGCTGTGGTGGCGTGCGTCGCCAGTCCTGTCCTAGCGGATCCAGCGCCGGTGACCACCCCGTCGCCAGCCTCGGTGGCGCTGTCGTCCAACGGCGCGATCGCCCCCGCGCCGCCGCTGATCCGCCGTGACGATTCCGGCTGGGAGCTCGACGCCGACCTCGACCTGCAACTCAATCCGACGCTGGAACAAGCCTTGCAGCGGGGCTTGCCCCTCTATTTCACGCTACGCCTGACCGTATCGAAACCCCGCTGGTACTGGCTCGACGCGGAGCTGGTGGACGCGCATCGCGAGTACCGCTTGTCTTACCACGCTTTGACCCGGCAATACCGCGTCTCCGGGGGCGGCTTGGGCCTCGGTTATGCCACCTTGGGCGAAGCCCTGCGCAGCATTGGCAGCGTGCGCGGTTGGGTCGTCGCTGATCCTGCGCGTTTGAAGCCAGAGCAGCGCTACCGCGCCCGCTTAGAGCTGAGGCTTGACCGCGGCCGCTTGCCAAAGCCATTTCAGATCAACCTGTTCGGCGGCGATTGGTCCACCGATACCGACCACGAATGGGAGTTCGGCGCGTGAGGCACTCCCTCGAGGTTCGCCTGATCGGTGCAGCGATACTGGCCGGCGTGGCGTCACTGGCGGTCTTGCTTGCAGCGACCCGCAACACTGGAGCCCTGTCGGCCGGTTTGCCGTGGCTGTTGAGCTTTAACGCCTTGCTCTTGGTGGTGGTGGCAGGGCTGGTTCTGTGGCAGTTGCGTGGGATGCGGCAGCGGTTGCGCGCGGGTGTGTTCGGTAGCCGCCTGATGTCCCGGATGGTTCTGCTCTTCACGCTGATGGCGGTGTTGCCTGGCGCAGTGGTGTACGGCGTGTCGGTCTACTTTCTCAAAGGCAGTATCGACAGCTGGTTCGATGTGCGCATCGAGCATGCGATCGACGGCGGTCTTTCACTTGGGCGTGGAGCCATCGACAAATTGCAGGGGGATCTGCACCGGCGTGGGGCGACTGTCGCTCTCGAACTCGCCGATTTGCCGCCGACGCAGCACTACGCGCAGCTCAGCGATGTTGTCGAGCGCAGCGGCATCCGGGAGGCAGCGCTGTTCGATGCGCGCGGCGGAGTGCTGATGGTGGTTGGTGGCGGCATTCAGCAGCTTGGCCCCAAGTTGCCGGTGACACCTTTGTTGGCGACCCTGCGAGCGCAGCGGCAGTTCAGCGCGGTCGAGGCAACCGATGGCGGCGGTTTGATGCTGCGCAGCGTGCACTGGGTGACGCCATCGCGACCGGGCGCCGAGCCGCGCATCCTCGAGCTGTTGCAACCGGTTCCGGCCGAGATCGCCGCCGACGCTGACAAGGTGGAGACCGGCTGGAGCGAGTATCAGTCGCTGACCCTGGCGCGAGGCGGACTCAAACAGCTGTTTTTTCTGTCTTTGACTCTGACTCTGCTATTGGCTGCCCTGATCGCGTTGGCGGTAGCGATTGTTCTCGCCGATCGCCTGAGTGCGCCGCTCGCGCAACTCGGGCGTGGCACCGCGGCCGTGGCCGGCGGCGACCTCTCGGTGCAGCTCAAGGCCCACAGTCGCGACGAGATGGGGCAACTGGCCGGCTCGTTCAATGGCATGACCCAGCAACTGCGGGAGGCTCGCGCCAGCCTGATTGACCAGCAGTCGGCGCTGGCGGCGGCGAATGCGCACTTGCAGGGCTTGCTCGAGAACCTCTCGTCTGGCGTTCTGGTGTTCGACCGGTCGCTGCGCCTGCGCTCCAACAACCCGCTGGCCGTCGAACGGCTGGGCCTTGGTGAGGCCACCACCGGCGAACTGGCGGCCTTGCTCGCCGCGCCCGATCACTCGCCCTTGGCGGTGCTGGGGGCCGCCCTGTGCGGGCAGCTGCGCGATCGTGGCGACCACTGGGTGCTGGAGCATCGCCTGCCCGGGCGTCAGGGGGAGCGCGTGTTGCTGCTGCGCGGCAGTCGCCTCGACGATGCCGCGGGCGGCGGCCACGTGGTGGTGTTCGACGACATCACGGACGTCGTCCAGGCGCAGCGCGACATGGCTTGGGCTGAGGTGGCAAGGCGATTGGCGCACGAGATCAAGAATCCGCTGACGCCCATTCGCCTCTCGGCCGAGCGACTTGAGCACAAGCTGACCGACCGCCTGTCGGCCGACGATGCGGCGGTGCTGCATCGTGCCACCCGTACCATCGTCAACCAGGTGGACGCAATGAAGGACATGGTGCGCGATTTCGCCGACTTTGCCCGTCCGGTGAGCGCGCAGCCGCTGGTCGCCGTCGACCTGGCAGCCCTCCTCGACGAGGTGCTGGGCCTCTACGGCGACCTCGAACCCATGCTCGAGCGCCGCATCGCCACTGGCTTGCCCGCTGTGGCGGGCCACCCGACGCAATTGCGACAGGTGTTCCACAATGTGCTAACCAATGCCAAAGATGCGCTGGAGGGTCAGACCCAGCCGCGCCTGAGCGTGAGCCTGCAGCCAGCGACAGAGGGCATCGAGCTGTGTGTCACCGACAATGGCAGCGGCTTTCCCGAAGCACTGATGACGCGTGCTTTCGAGCCGTACACCACCACCAAGGAGCGCGGTACCGGGCTCGGACTGGCGATTGTCCGGAAGGTGGTCGAGGCGCACGGTGGCTCCGTGGAGATCGGAAACATCGAGCCGCATGGCGCACGGGTGACGATCACGCTGCCGGTGGGAGCTGAGACATGAGTCGGCACATTCTGGTGGTCGACGACGAGTCAGGCATCCGCGAACTGCTGGCCGATATTCTTGGCGACGAGGGTTACCGCGTCACCCTCGCCGAGAACGCCACTGCCGCGCGGGCTGCGCGCGCTGCAGAGCGACCGGACCTGGTGCTGCTCGACATTTGGATGCCCGACACCGATGGCGTCACCCTGCTCAAGGAATGGCAGCGCAACGGCTTGCTCGACATGCCGGTGGTGATGATGTCGGGGCATGCCACCATCGATACCGCAGTGGAGGCCACTCGCATCGGTGCCGCCGAGTTCCTAGAGAAGCCGGTGTCCTTGTCGCGACTCCTCGAGACCGTGCAGCGGCAATTGGCCGGAACGGTGGTGGCTGGTAATGATCTGCTGTCGGCGCTGGCGACGGTGTCACCTGCCTTTGAGCGCGCCCGCGCTCAGGTGGAGGCCTTGCTGGCTCGCGGCCAGCCCCTGCTGCTGGTGGGGCCGCCGGGGGCAGCATTTGACGTGTTCCAGCCCCTGCTGAGACGGCCGCAAGCCCCGTGGCTGGCGCTGGAACGGCAGTCGCAACTTGCCGATTCGCCGTCCGATCTGGTGGACCGCGCCAGCGGCGGAACCCTGTGGATCCCCGACCTCGCGGCGCTCTCCAAACTGGAAGGCCGCGGGCTGTTGATTGTCAGCAATCGGCGGACTCAGGCCAGTCTGCGGCTGGTGGTGGCATCGACAGCAGACCCGGCGCGCTTGCTGGCGGACGGGCGGCTCGACGCCGCGGTGTTTGCGCCATTGGCGCCGGGCCGAGTCGACGTGCCGGCCTTGCTCCACACGGAGCACGACGTTGCCGAAGTCGCCGAGTGCCTGTTCGCCAGCCTCACCGATGGCCGGTCGCGTTTGTCGGCGGAGGCCCGTGATGCCATCGGCCGATCGGGATTCCTGGGCGATTTCGTCGAACTGCGCGCATGGCTGGAGCGCGTGGCGCTGCTCGGCGAGGCGGCTGTGGATTGGCTGCAGCTGCCCGCGTCCGGAGCCGTGCCCGCGGGGGTCGGAGGCGGTCGCGGCGGTTGGTTTGACGCGCCCTTGCGCGAGGCGCGGGACGCGTTCGAGCGAGCCTATTTCGAGCACCACTTACAGCGCCTCGGCGGACGGGTGTCAGCGCTGGCAGAGCACGTCGGCTTGGAGCGCACCCACCTGTACCGCCGGCTCAAGCAGCTCGGCATTCGCGGCAACGGCGGCAGCTAGAAGTCGCCCCACAGCGTCTGCATGGCTGCCAGCGCGGCCATGGCTGCGGTTTCGGTGCGGAGTACCCGCGGTCCGAGCCGTACCGGAGCAAATCCGGCAGCGACGATCGACGCCCGTTCGCGTTCGGTGAACCCGCCTTCCGGGCCAGCCAGCAGGTAGCCCATGCTGCCAGCGGCTGGGCGCGGTAGGTCGGCGATGCGTTGACCTTGATGCGCGCAGAGGAACCACTTCGGTGCATTAGCCGGTAGCCCGGCAAGCCAGTGCTCGAGCCCGTCGACTGCCCACACCGAGGGCACCCGCTGGCGCTTCGATTGCTCGCAGGCGGCGATTGCTACGCGTTGCCAATGTTGACGGCGCTTCTCCGCTCGCTCGTCGGCGAGTTTGAGTACCGCTCGAGCCGTTGCCAGCGGAGCGATGGCAGCGACGCCCAATTCCACCGATTTCTGGATGGTCATGTCCATACGGTCGCCGGTGGACAAGCCTTGCCCGAGCGTGACTTGCAGCGGCGATTCGCGCTGTTCGGGGAGCAGTTGCAGCACGTCTGCCCAAGCCGTGTGTTTGCCGCCGAACCGCACCGTGGCCAGCCACACGGGATCCCGGCCGTCGAACAGCGTCACCGAGTCGCCGTCTTGCAGACGCAGCACCCGGCCAAGGTGGTGCGCCAGTTCGGGCGGCAACTCGACACGAGCGCCGGGCGCGAGGGTGGCATCGACCCAGCAGTGGGCTTGCGGGGTGCTGGCGGATTTGGCGGGGGTGGCCATGAAGACAGACTCGGAAAGAGGGCGTTGCGGGTGTGACCGACGGGGCCTGGGGCGGTTATCATGCACTGCAGCAATTCGCCGGAACGACTGGGAGCCGACTGTCCATGCACGCCGAATGCCCCGCTGACCTCGCCCGTCTGATCGATGCCGTACGCCGCGTCGCGCACACCGAGATCATGCCACGCTACCTGCAGGTGACGCACGACCACAAGGGCGATGGCAGTTGGCTGACGGCTGCCGATGTTGCGGCGCAGTTGGCACTGTCACGCGAACTGGCGGAGATCGCCGACGCTCCCCTGCTGGGCGAGGAGATGAGCGCCGCCGAGCAGCAGGACGCGTGGGACCGTGGCACCCACGGCGTCTGGTGTGTTGATCCGATCGATGGCACCACCAACTTCGTCTTCGGACTGCCGTTTTTTGCCGTCTCGGTGGCGTTTATGCGTGAGGGTCGCAGCGAGTATGGCGTGGTCTACGATCCGGTCGCCGATGAGATGTTCTACGCCGCTCGCGACGCCGGTGCCTGGCTCAATGGCAAGCGCTTGCCAATCCGCCTGCCGCCCCCCGATCTGGCCGACGCCACTGCAAACATCGATCTCAAGCGCCTGCCACGCGCTCTTGGGCTGGCGTTGGCCAGTCGCCCGCCCTACGGCTCGCAGCGCAATCTCGGCGCGAGCAGCCTCGAATGGTGCTACACCGCCGCGGGACGCTTTAGCGTGTACGTGCATGGTGGCCAGAAGTTGTGGGATTACGCGGCCGGTGCCCTGATTTTGGAGGAGGCCGGCGGCCGCTGCGCCACCCTGGAGCAGGACGATTTCTGGACCTGTCGGCTGTGGGAGCGTTCGGCCATCGCAGCGACCACGCCCGAGTTGTTCGAGCCCTGGGCGAGCTGGATCGAAAGTGTGGTCGGTCCGGTGTCCGACAGACTCGCTTGAGGCGTGCTGGCCCAGCCTTGTCCGAACCGCTCCCCTCGGCGATAATCGCGCGCTTTACTGCGCCCGCCCGGGCCTCATCGAGTCTTCATGGCGACCACCTCCACACTTAGTAACGCCATTCGCGTCCTGGCCATGGACGCCGTACAGCAGGCCAACTCCGGACATCCGGGCGCCCCGATGGGCATGGCCGACATCGCCGAAGTCCTCTGGCGCCGTCATCTCAAACACAATCCGGCCGACCCGCACTGGGCCGACCGTGACCGCTTCGTGCTGTCCAACGGCCACGGCTCGATGCTGCTGTACGCGCTACTGCATCTGACTGGCTACGCGCTCTCGATCGACGACCTCAAGCAGTTCCGCCAGCTTCACTCCAAGACGCCTGGCCACCCCGAGCACGGTTATGCGCCGGGCATCGAGACCACCACCGGACCGCTGGGTCAGGGCTTGGCCAATGCGGTGGGCATGGCGATGGCTGAAAAGCGCCTGGCCGAGGAGTTCAACCGGCCGGGCCATACGGTGGTTGACCATCACACCTACGTGTTCGCTGGCGACGGCTGCTTGATGGAGGGCGTCAGCCACGAGGCCTGCTCGCTCGCCGGCACGCTCGGGCTCGGCAAGCTCATCGTCTTCTATGACGACAACGGCATCTCGATCGACGGGCACGTCGAGCACTGGTTCGGCGACGACACGCCGGCTCGCTTCGAGGCCTACGGCTGGCAGGTGATCCGCGGCGTCGATGGCCACGACGGCGACGCGATCGAACAGGCCTTGACGGCCGCGCGCGCCGAGACCGCCAAGCCGACGCTGATCTGTTGCCGCACCGTCATCGGCAAGGGCTCGCCTAACAAAGCGGGCAGCCATGACGTTCACGGTGCGCCGCTCGGCGCCGACGAGATCGCCGCGACCCGCGCCGCGCTCGGCTGGACCCACGGCCCGTTCGAGATCCCTGCCGACATCTATGCCGACTGGGACCGCCGCGCCGCCGGCGCCGCGTTGCAGTCCGACTGGGACGCGCGCTTCGCCGCCTACAGCCAGTCCCATCCGGGACTGGCCGCTGAATTCACCCGCCGGGTTAAGGGCGACCTCCCGGCCAATTGGGCCGACACCGTCGCGACCCTGTACGCCAAAACGCGCGAACAGGCGCAGACGGTCGCCACCCGCAAGGCCTCGCAACTGGCCATCACCGGGCTGGCCCCGGCGCTGCCCGAGTTCGTCGGCGGCTCGGCTGATCTCACCGGGTCGAATCTGACCAACTGGCCAGCTTGCACCGCGTGGCGCCACGCCGCGACCGGTAGTCACGTCAATTGGGGTGTTCGCGAATTCGGCATGAGCGCCGCGATGAACGGCATGGCGCTGCACGGCGGCTTGATCCCGTTCGGCGGCACCTTCCTGGTGTTCTCCGACTACGCCCGCAATGCGCTGCGCATGGCGGCGCTGATGAAGCAGCGCGTCATCTTCGTCTACACACATGATTCGATCGGCTTGGGCGAAGATGGTCCGACCCACCAGCCGGTGGAGCATTTGGCGAGCCTGCGCCTCATTCCGCGCATGGACGTCTGGCGGCCATGTGACACCTTGGAGTCGGCGGTGGCGTGGGTGGCCGCAGTGGAGCGCAAAGACGGGCCGAGCAGTCTGGTGTTCAGCCGCCAGAACCTGCCTTTCGTGTCGGGAGGCATCGACCCCGCGCACATCCGCAAGGGCGGTTATGTGCTGGCCGAGAGCGGCATCGGCAAGCTGGACGTGGTGCTGATCGCCACTGGCTCCGAGGTGGAACTGGCGTTGAAGGCGCGTGAGGCGCTTGCGCAGAGCGGTGTCGGCGCGCGCGTCGTGTCGATGCCGGCGACCAATGTGTTCGATCGCCAGTCACCGGCGTGGCGCAACGAGGTGCTCCCGGCAGGCGTGCCGCGCGTGGCCATCGAAGCCGGTGTCACCGACGGTTGGCGTAAGTACGTTGGCCTCGACGGCGCCGTGGTCGGACTCGACACCTTCGGCGAGTCGGCACCCGCTGGCGCCTTGTTCAAGCACTTCGGCTTCACTGTGGACAATGTGGTCGCCGCCGCGCGCACGCTGCTCACTTCGCATCTCAAGCAAAAGGACTGACAGTCATGGCGATTCGCGTCGCAATCAACGGCTACGGCCGCATCGGCCGCAATGTGTTGCGGGCCCTTTACGAATCGGGCCGCAAGGATGTGCAGATCGTCGCCATCAATGACCTCGGCGACGCTGCGATCAACGCCCATTTGACCCAATACGACACCGCACACGGTCGTTTCCCCGGCACGGTGGCCGCAGCCGATGGCGCGATCATTGTCAACGGTGACCGCATCGCCTGCTACGCCGAGCGCGACCCGGCGAAGCTGCCGTGGGGCGACTTGGGCATCGACGTGGTGCTGGAGTGCACCGGCATCTTCCGCACCAAAGCCAAGTGCCAGCCGCACATCGACGCCGGCGCCCGCAAGGTCATCATCTCGGCACCGGCCGACAAGAACGAGGCCGATGCGACCATCGTCTACGGCGTCAACCACGATACCCTGCGCGCCAGCCACACCGTCATCTCCAACGCCAGTTGCACCACCAACTGTTTGGCGCCGGTCGCCGCGCCGTTGCACCGCGAGATCGGCATCGTCAACGGCCTGATGACCACCGTGCATGCCTACACCAACGACCAGGTGCTGTCCGACGTCTACCACTCCGACCTCTACCGCGCCCGCGCCGCCGCACACAACATGATCCCGACCAAGACTGGCGCAGCGCAGGCCGTCGGTCTGGTGCTGCCAGAGCTCAACGGCAAGCTCGACGGCTTTGCGATTCGCGTACCGACCATCAATGTGTCGGTGGTTGACCTCACTTTCACCGCCGCGCGCGACACCAGCACTAACGAAGTCAACGCCATCATGAAGGCTGCCAGCGAGGGCGAGCTCAAGGGCGTGCTCGGGTACAACACGCTGCCGCTGGTGTCGTCCGACTTTAACCACAACCCCGCCTCGAGCACCTTCGACGCCACTCAGACCAAGGTCAACGGCCGGTTGGTGAAGGTGCTGGCGTGGTACGACAACGAGTGGGGCTTCTCCAACCGCATGCTCGACACCACCGTCGCGCTGATGCAGGCCAAGTGAGCGTCGCTGCGGTGAGCCGTTTCCTGCGCATGAGCGAGGTTCCACTGGCTGGACGGCGGGTGTTCATCCGCGCCGACCTCAACGTGCCGCAGGACGCCACCGGCGCCATCACTGACGACACGCGCATCCGCGCCTCGATGCCGGCGGTGCGCTTGGCGCTCGACGCAGGCGCCGCGGTGATGGTGACGAGCCACCTCGGCCGCCCGACCGAGGGCGAGTTCAAGCCTGAAGATTCGTTGGCGCCGGTTGCCGCGCGCATGGCTGAGCTGCTCGGCAAGCCGGTGCGGCTGGTCGCCAACTGGCTCGACGGGGTGCAGGTGGCGGCTGGCGAGGTCGTTTTGCTGGAGAACTGTCGCCTGAACCGCGGCGAGAAGAAGAACAGCGATGAGCTGGCGCGACAGATGGCTGCGCTGTGCGACGTCTACGTGAATGATGCGTTTGGCACCGCTCACCGCGCCGAAGCGACCACCCACGGCGTCGCCAAGTTCGCGCCAGTCGCGTGCGCTGGGCCACTGCTGGCCGCGGAGTTGGACGCGCTGGGCCGCGCCCTGCAGCAGCCCGCGCGACCGCTGTTGGCGGTGGTGGCCGGGAGCAAGGTCTCGACCAAACTCACCATCCTCGAGTCGCTGGCTGGCACCGTCGATCAGCTGATCGTTGGTGGTGGCATCGCCAATACCTTCTTGAAGGCGGCCGGCTACCCGATCGGCCAATCGCTGTGCGAAGACGATCTGCTCGACGCCGCGAGCCGTCTGATGAGCGCGGCGAAGTCACGCGGTGGCGATATTCCGCTGCCCACCGATGTGGTGGTCGGCAAGCGCTTTGCCGCCGACGAGCCGGGCGTGGTCAAGGCGGTGGCCGACGTTGCCGCCGATGACCTCATCTTCGATATCGGCCCGGACACCGCCCGTGCCTACGCCGACATCATCGCCAAGGCCGGCACCGTGGTCTGGAACGGCCCGGTTGGCGTGTTTGAGTTCGACGCGTTCGCGGCTGGCACCGAGGCAGTCGGTCGCGCCATAGCCGCCAGTCACGCGTTTAGCATCGCCGGCGGTGGCGACACCTTGGCGGCGATCGCCAAATACGATCTTGAAACAGACATCTCCTACATTTCCACGGGCGGCGGGGCCTTCCTCGAGTTCCTCGAGGGCAAGACCCTGCCGGCAGTGGCCATTCTTGCCGAGCGCGCTGCGCAGGCCTAGTCAGGACTCCCATGCAGACACCGTTCATTCTCCGCAAGACCAAAATCGTCGCCACCTTGGGCCCGGCGAGCAGCTCCGACGCCGTCCTCGGGCGGATGATGGACGCCGGTCTCGATCTGGTGCGCCTCAATTTTTCCCACGGCAAGGGTTCCGACCATGCCGAGGTGGCCGAGCGGGTGCGCGCACTGGCCCGCGAGCGCAAGCGTGCCGTGGGTGTGCTGGCCGATCTGCAAGGGCCAAAGATTCGCATTGGCAAATTCGCCGAAGGCAAAGTGAGCCTGGCGCCCGGTGACCGCTTCATCTTGGATGCGGCCTGTGAGATGGGGGATCAGACGCGCGTCGGCCTCGACTACAAGGAATTGACCGGAGACGTCGGCCCGGGCGACACCCTGCTGCTGGCCGATGGTTTCATCACCATGACCGTGAACGAGGTCAAGGGTCCGGAGATCTTCTGCACGGTGGTGCAGGGCGGCGTTCTGTCCAACAACAAGGGTGTTAACCGCTTGGGTGGCGGCTTGTCGGCGCCGGCACTGACCGACAAAGACCGCGAGGACATCAAGACGGTCGCCGCGATCAAGGCCGACTACGTGGCGGTGAGTTTTCCCCGCAGCGGCGCCGACATCGACCAGGCGCGCGCCCTGCTGCGCCAGACCGGTTGGGATGCGCGCATCATCGCTAAGATCGAACGCGCCGAGGCCATCGATGCACTGGAGGAGATCCTCGACGCGTCTGACGGCATCATGGTGGCGCGGGGCGACCTGGCGGTGGAGATGGGCGACGCGGCGGTGCCTGGTTTGCAGAAGCGCATGATCAAGATGGCGCGGGCCAAGCGCAAACTGATCATCACCGCGACGCAGATGATGGAGTCGATGATCGACAGCCCGATGCCAACCCGCGCCGAGGTGTCCGACGTCGCCAATGCCGTGCTCGACGGCACGGACGGCGTGATGCTGTCGGCTGAGAGCGCTGTCGGCAAATATCCGGTCGAGACCATCTCGGCCATGAATCGCGTGTGCATCGAGGCCGAGAAGGTCGCTGAGTTCGTCCCGGAAAAAGACTTCGAGGGCAAGGATTTCAGCTCGGTCGAGCAGTCGATCGCGCTGGCGGCGGTGTTCATCGCGGCGCATTACCCGCTGCGGGCGATTGCCGCGCTGACCGAATCCGGCACCACCGCGCTGTGGATGTCGCGCTTCAATCTCGACATCCCGATTTACGCGCTGTCGCCCAGCGTCGAGACCCGGCGTCGTGCCTCGCTGTTCCGCGGGGTCTACCCGATCCGTTTCGAGGAGGCATCGACCGACCCCGAGGTGGTGCTGGAGCGCGCCGGTGAAGAGCTCAAGCGCCTCGATGTGGTCGCAGCGGGCGATCTGGTGGCCATCACCATTGGTGAGCCGATTGGCCAGCCGGGCGGCACCAACACCCTCAAAATCATCCGTATTCGGTAGGACACACGTTCATGGCGCTCATCTCTCTCCGCCAGATGCTCGACCACGCCGCCGAATACGGCTACGGCGTGCCGGCCTTCAACGTCAACAACCTCGAGCAGATGCGCGCCATCATGGAGGCGGCACACAAAACTGACGCGCCAGTGATCGTGCAGGCCTCGGCTGGCGCTCGTAAGTACGCGGGTGCGCCGTTCTTGCGCCACCTCATCCTCGCCGCCATCGAGGAGTTCCCGCACATCCCGGTGTGCATGCACCAGGACCACGGCACCAGCCCGGCCATCTGCCAGCGCTCGATCCAGCTCGGCTTCTCCAGCGTGATGATGGACGGCAGCCTTGGCACCGACGGCAAGACGCCGACCGATTACGACTACAACGTCCGCGTGACGCGCGAGGTGGTCGCCATGGCGCACGCGTGTGGCGTCTCGGTCGAGGGTGAGTTGGGCTGCCTCGGCTCGCTCGAGACCGGTACTGCCGGTGAGGAAGACGGCGTCGGCGCGGAAGGTGTGCTCGACCATTCGCAGCTGCTCACCGATCCGGAAGAGGCCGCCCACTTTGTTGCAGCGACGCAGGTCGATGCGCTCGCCATCGCCATCGGCACGTCGCACGGCGCCTACAAGTTCACCCGTCCGCCGACCGGGGATATTCTGGCCATCGAACGCATCAAGGCGATCCACGCGCGCATCCCCAACACGCATTTGGTGATGCACGGCTCGAGTTCGGTGCCGCAGGAGTGGCTCAAGATCATCAACGACAACGGCGGCGACATGGGCCAGACCTATGGGGTGCCGGTGGACGAGATCGTCGAGGGCATCAAACACGGCGTGCGCAAGGTCAACATTGATACCGACTTGCGCATGGCCAGCACCGGCGCGATCCGGCAGTTCTTCAACCAGGACCGCAAGGAATTCGATCCGCGCAAGTATCTAGCCAAGGCGACCGCCGCCATGCGCGACATCTGCATTGCCCGCTACGAAGCGTTTGGTGCGGCTGGACAGGCAAGCAAGCTTAAGCCACTGTCGCTTGAGAGCATGTTCCAGCGCTACGAGAAGGGCGAACTCGCCGCTGTGGTGCGGTAGCGGCGGCAACCCACTGCCGGCCTGGCGCTGCCCGTTCCAACTCGGACCCCGACGGCACTACTGTCTGGCGAACACCCCGTCGCCCGCCTGCACGAAGTTCTCCAGCGTCTTGCGGATGAATTCGCCATCGAGGTCGCGCTCGATGAACACGAGCCGGGTACGACGGTCGTCGTCGGGCCATGCCTCGAGCGTCTCGATCGGGTAGAGCGTGTGCTGCACCGCGTGCACCACCAGCGGTGTGTCGTGGCCGATGGCGTTGACGATGCCCTTCACGCGGAGCAGGTGCTCGCCGCGGAAAGCGCACAGCATCTCCAACGCAGCGCGAAGGTTGTCGCGCTGGACCGGCTCATCGAAGGTGACGCAGAACGACTGCACACGGCCATCGTGGCGGCCACCCTCAGGTGCGGGCGGCGGCGCCACTCCGCCGATGCCCTTGACCGCGGCGAAGCGACCCGCCGCCAGCCAGCGCCGCGCGTCGCTGCCGACGCCGGGGCGACGCTGCACGTGCGCGATCAAGTTGGCGGGAGACTCGCTGCGAGCATCGGCGAGTGCGACGCCGGGGTTGATCTGCGCGATGCGTTGCGCAAGGTTGTCTTGCGCCACGGGATCGGCCAGGTCGCGCTTGCTCAAGCCGACCACATCGGCCATCGCCACCTGTTTGACCGCCTCGAAGTGCGCGTCGAGCGTCGTCTCGCCAGCAAGCGCGTCCACCAGTGTCAACACGCCGTCGAAGCGGTAATAGGTGTCGAGGAAGGCGTCGCGGGATAGCACGCCGACCACTGGGGCGGGGTCGGCCAGCCCGGTGGTCTCGATCAGCACGCGGTCGAACTCCGGGACCTCCATGCGGACGCGCTTGAGATAGAGGTCACGCAGGGTGTCGATCAACTCGCCGTTCATGACGCAGCACAGGCAGCCGTTCTCCAACACAGTGACGTTGTCGGAGGCGTGTCGCACCAGTTGGTGATCAATGCCGATCTCGCCCAGCTCATTGATGACCACTGCCGTGTTGGCAAAGCCGGGTTCGCGCAGCAGCCGATTGAGCCAAGTGGTTTTGCCGGCGCCGAGAAATCCGGTCAAGAGAACGGTGGGTATGCGCGTTGTAATCATATTTGACGATAATACTCAGGCTAGACATACACCTCGCCCCCATACACGGCGATTCAGACAGGAGATGTGATGTTCGAGAACCTCAACCTCAGGGTGCAGATGCAGTTAGTAGCCTTGGTGGCGTCGTTGCCGATGCTGGCGATCGTGGCGGTGGTGTTTGTGTTCAGCGGTGATTCGGTGCTGCAATCGATCTCGGTGGCCCTGCTTGCAGTTGGGCTAATCCTGTCGCTGGTGTTCGCAACGGTGCTGGGCCGACGAGCTGGCGATCGCGCATTCCGGCTCGCAACAGCCCTGCAACAGATGGCGGGTGGCCGATTCGATCGCAAACTGGCCCTGTCCGGCAAGGATGAGTTCGCCTGGATGGCGCACGAAGTCAACATCGTTCGCAAGTCGGTGGTCAGCATCGTCAGCGATATCCGCATCGCAGCCGGTTCGCTGTCCGACGCTGCCTCGGAGTTGGCCGAAGTGACTGAGCGTGGCGGCAGCAACGTCACCCGCCAGCACGACGATACCCACGGCATGGCGATGTCGATCGACCTGATGACCCAGCACATGAGCCAGGTCGCTGACCACGCCAACGCTGCGGCGACCGCTGCCGCCGACGCCAATCAAGAGGCCGACGCCAGCAAGGCGGTGGTGCTCAAGGCGATCGAGGCGATCGATCTGCTGGCCACCGAGGTGAGTCGCACGGCAGAAGTCATCAACGGGCTGCGCGTCGATAGCGAGCAGATCGGTCGGGTGGTGGACGTCATCAAGGGCGTGGCCGAGCAGACCAATCTGCTGGCGCTCAACGCGGCCATCGAGGCCGCGCGTGCGGGTGACCACGGTCGTGGCTTTGCCGTGGTGGCAGACGAGGTGCGGACCTTGGCCTCACGCACGCAGCAGTCAACGCAAGAGATCCAGGCGATGATCGAGCGCTTGCAAGCCGTCGCGGCCAACGCTGCGCAGGTGATGGAGGCGGGTCAGTTGCGCACCCACGAGAGCGTGCAGCACGCGGCCGGTGCCGGTGATTCGCTGTCGCGCATCGTGAATGCGATCGCCACCATCAACGACATGAACCGCTTGATCGTCGAGTCTTCGGCAGCGCAGAACGAGGTGGTCGCCAACGTTGCTACAGCCATCGAACGGGTGCGTGACGTCGCCAATGACACGGCGCAAGGGGCGCATCAGATTGCTGCATCGAGCAATCAGCTGCGGACCACTGCGGACCAAATGAAGACCTTGGTCGAGCGCTTCCAGATCGACGGCGCGGCAGTCGCAGCCAGCTAAAAGACGCTGACTTGCAAGGCGTCGGCCAGCGCAGTCACGCGGTCGGCGCACAGGGCTTGAGCGCGATGCCCATCGTGGCAGGCGGCACCGCGAAAGCCCAATACGTCGGCGCCCAGTGGTAAGAGATCGGCGAGGTCGGTCTGCCGCAAAGACCCGGCAAGACCGCATTGCAGATGGTGCTTGCGCGCTTCCGCGACAAAGCCGGACAGACTGCTGACTGAACTGTGGTCGGTCAGGCGGCGCCCGTCCTTGCTGGCGGTGTCAAGCATCACGCCCCGGAAACCTGCTGCAGCGAAGGCCGCGAGCTGCTCAGTCGGATTGGGCGTGCGGTCGGCCAGCAGCAGGGCAATCAAGGGCGTGCGTTGGGCCAAGGGCGCCAGCGCTGCACGGCAAGCGTCCCAGTCGCCACCCGGATAGAACCCCACTTTGACCCAATCGACGCCGGCGGCGGCGACGCGCTCGGCGGCCTGTAACAGCACCTCGGGCTCGGCCGGCCAGTCGCCGATCGTGGCTGAGACGGGTACTCGCCCCGCCACCGCCGCGACGATGTCGCGCAGGGTGACGTCGGGCAGGGCAGCCAGGGGTCCAGCGGCCGCATCCTTGCCATCGACGATGTCGGCGCCGGCTGCGAGCGCCAGACACGCTTCGGCGGCCGTACTCACGCTGATCAGCAGGCGGGTCATCGCGGTGCGGTCTCCGCATCCGCCAGATGCGCTTCGATCTTCTCCAGCAGCCAACCCCAAGCTTCGCGTTCGGTCGGGCCGGCGGTCTTCTGGATTGCAATCGTCAGGTAGAGAAGCTCGGCGCGAATCTTGTCGGCGGGGAGCATGTGCAGGCGGCTGGCCAAGATGGCGCACTCGAGCACCGCGGCGCGCGCCCGGTTGAAGCCGAGGAAGGGGCGATGTGCTTCTTCGCGCATGACGCGGCAGCGCAACTTGGGGCGTTGCTCGTCCTCATCGACTCGCTCCAGTTGCAGCTCCTGATGGCTCACCGCCTCCCGCAAGCGCAGCGTGCCGCGCGTCTCGCCCGCGATCAGCGGCCAGTCGTGGCGCCCAGTCAGGCATCCGGCGAAGATGCGGACGTCGTCACAGGCGTTGACCACCGCCACGCTGCGCGCGAGGACGTTCTCGAGCGTGCGCGAAGGGCGGAACGGCGCCAGCGTCACCAGGCCATCCTCCTCCCAGACGCCCATCGGCGCGATGTGCGGCAGACCCTCGGGCGACTGCGTGGTGACGATGACCTCGCGGATGAAGTGATTACTCACCCTCAGCCTCCGTATCAGGATTGCTGACCGGCTGGGTGCGACCTTTGTTCTGCCGTCGCAGCGGCATGGTCGCGCCCATGGCTTTCTGGTGGGTGAGGTCCTCGACCACTGGCGGCAGCGCTGCGCCCCACTTCAGGTCCTCATCCTGGTCGTAGCGCTTGCCGAGCTTCCACGCCATGTGGGCGCGCGCCAGCTCGACGCCCAGATAAAACGCATGACCAGCGTCACCGCCCAGCGCCTCGCGCAGTTTTGGGAAGAAGTCGTAGGGGTCGCCCTCGGTGAGCAGACCGTCGCGGTTGTAGAGGTGCACGCCGGCTTCCGACACTTGGATGCGGTAATTGGCGTCCTTCACCGCCGCTGCGAACTCGCCGATCTCGTCCGGGGTGTAGGGGAAGGGGCGGCGCTCGTGCAGGTTCATCAGGCTGTCATCGACATCCTTGGGCAGGCGGTTGCGTTCGCCCGACCAGAACATGATGCGCCGCGCATGGTCAGCCTCGCGAATTGCACTGCGCGCGTGTGGGCTCACCTCGGTCGCCAGGACGGCGTCGACGCGCAGTTCGGAGATGATGCCGAACAGCAGGGCGTTAATGCCGGCAGTATCAGCGTCGGTGAGTTCGGTGAGATTGCCGACGCCCATCATCATCGGAACGTCCGGGTATTTGGCGCGGAAGTCGCGGTAGCGCACGATCGACTCGGTGAAACCAAAGTGGATCGGCTCGAGGATGGGGTCGCAGAGCATCGCCCGACCACGTTTGTCTATCGCCTCCATGGCGCGCTCCAGGCTGGCGAGGTCTTGTGCCGGCTGGCCGACCAGAATCGGCGTGCTGGCCACTTCGTCGACCACATGCAGGGTGCCCTCGTGCAGCGACAGCAGGTAGTCGGCGCCGGCGCGCCCGCCGCGGATGAGGTCTTCCGGCGCAAGCGAGTCCACACTGACACGCAGGCCCATGCGCTTGAGCTCGGTGATCGCTTCTTCCAGATGCTCGAAGCGCTCGCCCGGCAGAAAGCCCAGATCGATGACGTCGGCGCCGCAGTCGCGGTAGTAGGTCGCACGCTCGACGATGCGCGCCACGCTCACCTGCGCCGCCTCGACGATCTCGCCAAAGATCAGCACGCGTTGTTGCGACAGATCGGGTCGGGTCGCGGCGCGGCCGAAGAACTGCGGCATATCTTTGAGGTCGTCCGGGCCGCGTTCGACCGGGATGCCGTACTTGGCCGCCAGCGGCGCCAGTTCGCCACGGCAGCGACCCGGTAGCACCATACGCGTCGCGCCCATGGCGTTGTCCAGCCGGCGCAGAATCATATCGGTGGTCATCAGCCCCGCCACCGAGATGCCGATGTCGTGCACGGTGTAGTCGAAGCCCGTCGGCGCCATGCCCTCGAGGACCTGATGCAGGCTCTTTTGGGCCAATTTGCCGGTGAGAAAGAGGATGTGCTCGCTCATCAGCGGCGGCCGTCTCCGCCGCCTTCACCACGACCCTCACCGATGAGGGTGTCGAGGTCGCGGTGGACATCGCCGAGTGTCGGCGTGGGTGCTACCCGCAGACGCTGCTCAACCGCGATCTGCAGCGCTTCGACCGAGTGCAGCACGGTCACGCCGTCCATTTCGCCAACGCGACGGGTGTATTCGAGGTCGATCGGGCGCGGGTAGACCTTGACCCAGTCCTTGGGGGCCTCGGTATCCATCTCGGGCTCGGTGTCGCAGGCATAGAGGTAGATCGGTACGCGCGTCTTGCCGGCCTGCGCAAACAGGTTGCTGATCAGGCTGTCGGACAAACCCAGCGCACATTTGGCGACGGTGTTGCTGGTGGCCGGGGCGATCACCACCGTGTGGTAATGGCCGTAGTAGAACAGACCCACCGGCACTGAGCTGGCGGTCGTGTCGCGATAGACACGCGCGCGGTCCTTGAGGCCGTTGAGGCTGATGCCGTACATCGGCAGGATCTCCTCGGCGGCGCGACTCAGGAACAGGTCGCAATGCGGCAGCGACAGCGCGATGTCGAGTGATTCTTTGAGGAAATGCCCGGATCCGGTGATGCCCCAGGCCAGGCGGGGTTTGACGTCTTGCATGAAGCACTCGCCGCGCAGCGGTTCCGGTCAGCAGGGTCGCCGATTCTAGACCAGCGCAGGGGTGGGGCAAAGCGGCACGCAGCCCTTAATGGCGCGGGCGCCGTCGCCCTGCACCACCGCCACCGCCCTCTGGCACGCCGTATTCGATGCCGATGTTCTCGGCACTCAGCCACTCGGTGAGCGCGCCCAGCAGTCCGGGCGACAAGCGCACCCGCCAGTCCTCGCCAAGTTCGATCTGCGCGGTCGCCTCGTGGTTGCGATAGTCGATGCGGATGGCTGTGCTGCCGCTGGTGTGGGGTTGCAGCAGGCCGCGTAGCCGGTCGAGGTCAGAGCCGCCGTTCATGCGCAAGGTGACGCGACGGGCAAAACGGCTGCGCGCAGCGTCGAGGTCGAACACGGCGTCGGCCACCACGCGAGTGCTGTCGGAGTACTCATCGTGGCTGGCGCGGCCCTCGATCACCACCAGACGCTCGTCGAGCAAGTGGCCTTGGCTGGCGTCCAGGGTCTCGCCGAACACCGTCACCTCCACCACCGCGGTGTTGTCGTCGAGTTGCACGATGCCACGCCGCCCCCGCGCGCCCATCACCACCTTGAAGCCGACCACGATTCCGGCCAGAACTTGCGTTTCGCGAGCCGCTTGCAGGTCTTTCAGGCGCGTCTTGACGAAGCCCTGCAGGCGCGGCCAGGCCGCGTCGAAGGGGTGCCCCGACAGGTAAAAACCCAGTACCGCTTTTTCGGCACTCAGGCGCTCTTCGTCACTCCAGGGCGGACAGTCGACCAGTGCATGGCTCACCGCGGCCATCGGCTCGTCGTCGCCGAACAGGCTCACCTGGTTGACGTTGGCGGCGGCCTGCTCGGCGGCCTCCATGGCCAATCCGACCGACGCCAGCATCGCCGCGCGGTCGGCGTGCAGCGCGTCGAAAGCGCCACCGCGAATCAGCGCCTCCAGAGTCTTGCGGTTGGCCAGTCGGCGGTCGACGCGGGCGCAAAAATCGAACAGGCTGGTGAAGGCGCCACCGGTCTGCCGCGCGGAGATCAGGCTTTGGATGGCGCCCTCGCCAGCGCCCTTGATGCCGCCCAGACCATAGCGGACCGAGCGCGCGTCCACCGGCACGAAGCGGTAGTCGGAGGCGTTCACGTCGGGTGGCAGGATGGTGATGCCGTTGACCCGCGCGTCCTCGAAAAACACCCGCAACTTGTCAGTATCGTCCAGCGCCGAACTCATGTTGGCAGCGGCAAACGCGGCGGCGTGGTGCGCCTTCATGTAAGCGGTCTGGTAGGCCACCAAGGCGTAGGCGGCGGCGTGCGACTTGTTGAAGCCGTACCCGGCAAAGCGCTCCATCAAGTCGAACAGCTGGGTCGCGCGCTGCTCTGATACGCCGTTTTTGGCGGCGCCCTCGGTGAAAGTGACGCGGTGCGCGGCCATCTCCTCGGGCTTCTTCTTGCCCATCGCCCGGCGCAGCAGGTCGGCGGCACCCAGTGAGTAGCCGCCGATCACCTGCGCAATCTGCATCACCTGTTCTTGGTAGACCATGATGCCGTAGGTCTCACCGAGGATCGGCTTGAGCCGCTCGTCGAGGTATTCGACGCGTTGCTTGCCATGCTTGCGCTCGATGAAGTCGGGGATCAGGTCCATCGGCCCGGGGCGGTAGAGCGCCACCAGCGCGATGATGTCCTCGAAGCGATCGGGTTTGGCGCGCTTGAGCATGTCCTTCATGCCCCGCGATTCGAGCTGGAACACAGCCGTGGTGTTGGCGCTGGCCAGCAACTCGAAGGTGGCACGGTCGTCCAGCGGCAGGGCGCCGAGCTCGAAAGCTGGGTTGCCGCCCTGCTCTGGCGGCAGGGCGCGCGTGAATTTTTCTGCCGCGGCAAGGATGGTCAGCGTGGTCAGGCCGAGGAAGTCAAACTTGACCAGACCGGCGGCCTCGACGTCGTCCTTGTCGAACTGCGACACCGGCGCGCCGCCCTCGGCGAGGTAGAGCGGGCAGAAATCAGTGAGCTTGCCCGGCGCAATCAGCACGCCGCCGGCGTGCATGCCGACATTGCGGATGGTGCCTTCCAGCTGCTCGGCAAGCGCCAGCAGCTCGGCGGTCTCCTCGTCCCGCGCCTCGCGCGCCTCGAGTTCCGGGGCCTCTTCCCGGGCGTAGAGCGTCTGCTTGTCGTCCGGGTCGGTGCGGCGCTTGAGCGTCACCGCCTTGCCCGGCGGGTTGGGCACCAGCTTGACCAGCTCGTCGGTACGGTTGTAGCCCCACTCGAGCACCCGCCCGACGTCGCGCAGCACTGCGCGCGCCGCCATCGTGCCGAAGGTGGCGATTTGCGACACCGATTCGTCGCCGTATTTGCCGCGCACGTAGTCGATGACGCGGTCGCGACCCTCTTGGCAAAAATCGATGTCGAAGTCGGGCATGGACACCCGCTCCGGGTTCAGGAAGCGCTCGAACAGCAGGTCGTAGCGCAGCGGGTCGAGGTCGGTGATGCCCAGGCTGTAGGCGACCAGCGAGCCAGCGCCGGAGCCGCGCCCCGGCCCGACCGGCACGCCGTTGCGTTTGGCCCAGCCGATAAAGTCGGCGACGATCAGGAAGTAGCCTGGGAAGCCCATCTGCACGATGGTCTGGCACTCGAAGTTGAGCCGCGCTTCATACCGTGTGCGCTCTCGTTCGCGCTCGGCGCTGTTGGGGTAGAGCTGCAGCAAGCGCTGGTTCAGACCGGCGCGCGACTCATCGACGAGAAACTGGTCCAGCGTCACCCCCTCGGGTGTCGGGAACAGTGGCAGCTTCGACTTGCCCAGCGTCAGTTGCAGATTGCAGCGCCGCGCAATGACGACGGCGTTTTCCAGTGCTTGGGGCAAGTCGGCAAAGCGCGAGGCCATCTCGTCTTGACCCATGAAGTACTGCTCGGGGCTGTATTTGCGCGGCCGTTTGCGGTCCGACAACACGTGGCCCTCGGCGATGCAGACCCGTGCTTCATGGGCTTTGAAGTCGTCGGGGCGTAGAAACTGCACCGGATGGGTGGCCACCAAAGGTAAGCGCAGCCGACTCGCCAAGCGCGCGGTCGCCCGTGTGTGCGACTCGGCGTCGGCCGAGCCGTCGCGTTGGACCTCGAGATAGCAGGCGCCGGGGAAGCGCGCCGACCACTCGCGCGCCAGCGCCTCGGCGGCATCGCTGTTGCCGCCCAGTAGCGCCCGCCCGATCTCGCCGTGGCGGGCGCCGCAGAGCAGGATCAGGCCACTGCAATCTTCGTTGTCGAACCACTCGCGGCGCAGCGTCGCGCGGCCGCGCTCGAGTCCCTCGCGGTAGGCCCGCGTCATCAGTCGGCACAGCGCCAGATAGCCACCGTGGTCCCGCACCAGCAGTAGCAGGCGTGACGGTTCGGTGTCGGAGTCGCTGGCTAGCCAGAAGTCTGCGCCGCAGATCGGCTTGATGCCGCGGGCCCGCGCCTGTTTGTAGAACTTGACCAGTCCGAACAGATTGCCCAAGTCGGTGAGTGCCAGCGCGGGCTGGCCATCGGCGTGCGCCGCGTCGATGGCGTCGTCGATGCGGGTGACGCCGTCGCTGACGGAGTACTCGCTGTGCAGTCGCAGGTGGACAAAACGCGGTGCGGGCATATCGAATCGCTGCAGTTGGCTGCGTCGCACTGGCGGTATCATCGTCGTGCAGACCACATTTGGGTTTGCCCAGTTTACTCCGACCACCACCCCACCGAGATGACCGACTCCACTGCGTCCATGACCGCCCGCAATGTGCTGGGAGGCGAACTTCAGCCGTGCAGCGTCCAGCCAGTCACTGGTTTTTTCCGTGACGGCTGCTGTCGCACCGGCCCGGGAGACGTCGGCCTGCACGTGGTGTGCGCCGAAGTGACCGACGAATTCCTGCAGTTCTCGCTGAGCCAGGGCAACGACCTGATCACGCCGGCGCCGCACTTTGGCTTCCCCGGTCTCAAACCCGGTGACCGCTGGTGCTTGTGCGCAGCGCGCTGGAAAGAGGCATTGGCCGCCGGTGTCGCGCCACCCGTGGTCCTTGAGGCCACTCATTTTTCGGCGCTGGCCTACCTCAGCCTCGACGACCTGCGACGGCACGCGCTGGTGCCGCCTGCCGGGTGAGGATCTTGCTGGTCGAGGACGACCTGAGGTTTGGCGGCACGCCAAAAACCCTGTTCGGCTACATCTGGACTGCGTTTTAGGGCGCTCTGAGTCCGGGCGTCTCCTCGTTTGGGGCGGGTATAATCCGCCCTTCTTTTTATCTGCAGCGCCATGTCTCCTTCCGCTGATCTTCGGCAGCGCCTCGCTGAGGCCCTGACCCGGGCGCTGGCCGCGACCGGCGTCGACGCCGGTCAAACCCTGCCTGTGCTGGATCGGCCCAAACAGGCAGGCCATGGCGATTTCGCTTGCAACATTGCGCTCACCTTGGCCAAGCCGATGGGGCGCAACCCGCGCGAGCTCGCGCAGTCCATTGTCGCTGCGCTCGACGCGCCGGGCCTCGTCGAGCGGGCCGAGGTCGCCGGCCCCGGCTTCATCAACCTGTTCGTCGATCCGGCCGCGCGCAACGGCGTGGTGCATGCGGTGCTGGCGTCGAGTGGCGCGTTCGGGCGTTCGCAGGCGGGGCAGGGCGAGAAGGTGCAGGTCGAGTTCGTCTCGGCCAATCCCACCGGGCCACTGCATGTCGGTCACGGTCGCGGTGCAGCGGTCGGCGACTGCCTCTGCCGCCTGCTTGAGGCCACCGGCTGGGACGTCACTCGCGAGTTCTATTACAACGATGCCGGCGCGCAGATCGACAACCTCACCTTGTCCGTTCAGGCGCGCGCCAAGGGCCTCGGACCGGACCATCCGTCGTGGCCGGCCGACGGCTACCGCGGCGACTACATCGTCGATGTCGCCCGCGCCTTTTTGGCGAAGCAATCGGTGGTCGCCGATGACCGCAGCGTCACCGCCAAGGGTGATCCTGAGGACGCCGCCTCGGTGCGCGAGTTCGCCGTGGCTTGGCTGCGCCACGAGCAGGACCTCGACCTCAAGGCTTTCGGTGTGCGCTTTGACGTGTTCAGCCTTGAGTCGGCGCTGTACGCCGATGGTTCGGTGGAGCGCACTGTGCAGGCGCTCGTCGAGTCCGGTCACACCTACGAGGACGACGGCGCGCTGTGGCTGCGCACAACCACCTTCGGCGATGACAAGGACCGCGTCATGCGCAAGCGTGAGGGCGGCTACACCTACTTCGTGCCCGATGTGGCCTACCACGCCGGCAAGTGGAGTCGCGGCTTTGGGCGCGTCATCAACGAGCAGGGCGCCGACCACCACAGCACCATCACCCGCGTCCGCGCCGGTTTGCAGGCGCTGGGTGTTGGCATCCCGCTAGGCTGGCCAGATTACGTGCTGCACCAGATGGTGACGGTGATGCGCGGTGGCGAGGAGGTGAAGATCTCCAAGCGTGCCGGCAGTTATGTGACCTTGCGCGACCTCATCGACGAGGTCGGCGCCGATGCGACACGCTACTTCTTGGCGGCGCGCCGCGCCGACTCGCAACTGGTGTTCGACATCGACCTTGCCCGCGCCCAGACCAACGACAACCCGGTCTATTACATCCAGTACGCGCATGCGCGCATCTGCAGCGTCCTCGAGCAGTGGGGCGGGGACACGGCCGCCTTGTCACAGGCCGGTCTCGGGCCGCTTACCAGCGAGCACGAGCGCGCCGTGATTAACCGGCTCGAAGCCTTCCCGCAGATGGTGGCCGACGCCGCTGCCGACCTTGCCCCTCACAGC
>Ga0214923_10000906_pt1 | contig 43551 bp, 37 predicted proteins | sample LL1510_MetaG_FD_177993 | JGI IMG/M metagenome (GOLD analysis project Ga0214923, IMG submission 177993) | Freshwater microbial communities from Lake Lanier, Atlanta, Georgia, United States - LL-1510 | ecosystem: Environmental > Aquatic > Freshwater > Lake | place: USA: Georgia | collected... | reverse complement strand
CTGCTTCGCCAGATTGTCCTGTTGCTCCTTGCATACCAGTTGGTCCTTGAGTACCAGTAGCTCCTGTAGCACCTGTATTCGCTGCTTCGCCAGATTTACCCGTAGCTCCTTGCATACCAGTTGGTCCTTGAGCACCTGTCGCACCTGTGTTAGATGCTTCGCCAGATTGTCCTGTTGGTCCTTGCAAACCTGTATTTCCTTGAATGCCTTGTAAACCAGTTGGACCTTGTATACCTGTCAAACCTTGTAAACCTTGCATACCAGTTGCTCCTTGAGAACCTGTCAATCCTTGAATGCCCTGTAAACCAGTAGCTCCTTGAGCACCTGTCAAACCTTGAATGCCTTGTAAACCAGTAGCTCCTTGAGAACCTGTCAAACCTTGTAAACCTTGTAAACCAGTTGCTCCTTGATAACCTGTCAAACCTTGTAAACCTTGTAAACCAGTAGCTCCTTGAGAACCTGTCAAACCTTGAATACCTTGTAAACCAGTAGATCCTTGAGCGCCTGTCAAACCTTGTACACCTTGCAAACCTTGCAAACCTTGCAAACCTTGCATACCTGTAGCACCTGTAGCACCTGTATTTGCTGCTTCGCCAGATTGTCCTGTTGCTCCTTGCATACCAGTTGGTCCTTGAGTACCAGTAGCTCCTGTAGCACCTGTATTCGCTGCTTCGCCAGATTTACCCGTAGCACCTTGTAACCCAGTTGGTCCTTGAGCACCTGTCGCACCTGTGTTAGATGCTTCGCCAGATTGTCCTGTTGGTCCTTGCAAACCTGTATTTCCTTGAATGCCTTGTAATCCAGTTGGACCTTGTATACCTGTCAAACCCTGTTCACCTTTCATACCAGTAGCTCCTTGAGCACCTGTCAAACCTTGTAAACCTTGTAAACCAGTAGCTCCTTGAGAACCTGTCAATCCTTGAATACCTTGTAAACCAGTAGATCCTTGAGCACCTGTCAATCCTTGAATACCCTGTAAACCAGTTGCTCCTTGAGCGCCTATGAATCCTTGTTCACCTTGCAAACCAGTTGCTCCTTGAGTACCTGTTAATCCTTGAATACCTTGAATACCTTGTAAACCAGTTGGACCTTGTATACCTGTCAATCCTTGAGCACCTGTAAAACCTTGAATTCCTTGAAAACCTTGCATACCAGTAGCTCCTTGTTCACCTTGCATACCAGTAGCTCCTTGAACACCCGTCAATCCTTGAATACCTTGTAAACCAGTTGCTCCTTGAGAACCTGTAAATCCTTGTTCACCTTGCAAACCTTGCATACCAGTAGCTCCTTTAGCGCCCGACGATCCTTGTTCACCTTGTAAACCTTGCATACCAGTAGCTCCTTGAAGACCTGTGTATCCTGTTGAACCTATAGCTCCAGTGTTACCAATAATACCCTGTATACCCTGTGAACCTTGAGCACCAGTAGCTCCTTGAGCACCACTAGCTCCTTGAGCACCAGTAGCTCCTTGATCACCAGTAGCTCCAGTCGAACCTTGTTCACCTTGTGAACCCCGCATACCAATTGGTCCTTGAGCACCTGTAGCACCTCTCGAACCTTGTTCACCTTGCATGCCAGTAGCTCCTTGAGCACCAGTCGAACCTTGTTGACCTTGCATACCAGTAGCTCCTTGATCACCTGTAAAACCTTGTTCTCCTTGTAACCCCCGCATACCAATTGGTCCTTGAGCCCCTGTAGCACCTGTATTTGCTGCTTCGCCAGATTTACCTGTAGCTCCTTGTAAACCAGTAGGACCTTCAGCACCTGTCAAACCTTGTTCACCATGTAAACCAGTATCTCCTTTTATCCCCTGTAAACCAGTATCTCCTTTTATACCCTGTAAACCAGTATCTCCTTTTATTCCCTGTAAACCAGTATCTCCTTTTATCCCCTGTAAACCAGTTGGACCTTGTATACCTGTCGATCCTTTTTCACCTTGCAAACCCCACATACCAGTATATCCTCGAGGACCTGTATATCCTTGTTCACCTTGCAAACCTTGCATACCAGTAGCTCCTTGAAGACCTCTAATACCAGTGTATCCTGTATATCCTGTATATCCTGTATATCCTGTATATCCTGTATATCCTGTATATCCTGTATATCCTGTATATCCAGTTGGTCCTGTATAACCAGTATCTCCTGTATAACCAGTCGCTCCTGTAAAACCAGTTGAACCTGTAAAACCAATATCTCCTGTGTAACCAGTTGCTCCTGTTACACCAGTTGCTCCTATAGTTCCAGTTGCTCCTATATTTCCAGTTGCTCCTGTATAACCAGTGTATCCTGTATAACCAGTTGCTCCTGTATAACCAGTTGAACCCTTTATACCAATAGCTCCTGTGTAACCAGTTGCTCCTGTTACGCCAGTTGCTCCTATAGTTCCAGTGTAACCTTTTTCTCCTGTATAACCAGTATAACCTGTACTTCCAGTGTTACCAATAATACCCTGTATACCTTGTGAACCTTGTGGACCAGTATATCCTGTATAACCTGTTGTTCCTGTATAACCTGTTGTTCCTGTATAACCTGTAATACCAATTGGTCCAGTGTAACCAGTTGCTCCTATGTAGCCAGTTGGTCCTGTAACACCTTTTGATCCTGTGTATCCTGTGTATCCTGTATAACCAGTTGATCCTATATAACCAGTTGGTCCTGTAACACCTGTTGAACCAGTATAACCAGTATAACCAGTATAACCAGTATAACCAGTAGATCCCAAATAACCAGTAGCTCCTGTAACACCTGTTGAACCAGTATAACCAGTATATCCAGTTGATCCTGTAACACCTGTAGCTCCTGTATAACCTGTATAACCAATAGCTCCTGTATAACCAGTCGCTCCTGTAAAACCAGTTGAACCTGTAGAACCAGTTGAACCTGTAAAACCAATATCTCCTGTGTAACCAGTTGCTCCTGTTACACCAGTTGCTCCTATAGTTCCAGTGTATCCTGTATAACCAGTGTATCCTGTATAACCAGTTGCTCCTGTATAACCAGTTGAACCAGTTATACCAATAGCTCCTGTGTAACCAGTTGGACCCAAATCACCAGTATATCCAGTATATCCAGTATATCCAGTATATCCAGTATATCCAGTATATCCAGTATATCCAGTTGAACCCATGTATCCTGTAGATCCAGTTGATCCTGTTACACCTTTATCTCCAGTGTAACCAGTGTATCCTGTATAACCAATAGCTCCTGTGTAACCAGTGTATCCTGTATAACCAATAGCTCCTGTGTAACCAGTTGAACCAGTAGATCCATTATAACCTGTTGCTCCTATAATACCAGTAGCTCCAGTATAACCAATAGGTCCAGTATAACCTGTTGAACCTGTTGAACCTGTTGAACCTGTATAACCAGTTGAACCAGTAGATCCAGTATAACCTGTTGCTCCAGTATAACCTGTGTAACCAGTATAACCTGTTGCTCCAATATAACCCGTTGCTCCAATATAACCCGTTGCACCTGTATAACCCGTTGCACCTGTATAACCCGTATAACCTGTTGAACCCGTATAACCTGTAACACCTGTATAACCTGTAACACCTGTGTAACCAATTAATCCTGTATAACCAGTATAACCTGTATAACCTCTAGCACCTGTATAACCTGTATATCCCGTAAAACCTGTCGAACCTGTATATCCTGTATAGCCAATAGCTCCTGTGTCACCAGTTGATCCTTTAATACCTGTGTCACCAGTTGATCCTGTATAACCAGTTGGCCCAATATAACCTCTTGATCCTGTATAACCCGTTGGCCCAATATGACCTATTGATCCCGTATAACCAGTTGGTCCATAATCACCAATAACCCCTTGTAGACCCATTTCTCCTTTTTCTCCTTTTGGTCCAGTATAACCAGTATATCCAGTATAACCAGTTACTCCAGTATAACCAATTGTTCCTGTCGGTCCAGTATAACCAGTTGATCCAGTATATCCAGTATATCCAGTATATCCAGTATATCCAGTATATCCAGTATATCCAGTATATCCAGTATATCCAGTTACTCCAGTATAACCAATTGTTCCTGTCGGCCCAGTATAACCAGTTGATCCTGAATAACCAGTATATCCTGTAACACCTATATCTCCCTTCAAACCAGTATAACCAGTATATCCTATTGCTCCAGTAGGTCCATCTGCACCAGTATATCCTGTAACTCCTGTATAACCAGTATATCCTGTATAACCAGTGTATCCCGTTACTCCAGTGTATCCCGTTACTCCAGTGTATCCTGTATAACCTGTATAACCAATTGGTCCAGGTAATCCTGTATAACCAGTAAATCCTGTAACTCCAGTGTATCCTGTATAACCAGTATAACCAATTGGTCCAGTATATCCAGTAACTCCAGTATATCCAGTATACCCAGTATGTCCAATATATCCTGTAGGTCCAATATATCCTGTAGGTCCAATATATCCTGTAGGTCCAGTTTCTCCAATATTACCTGTGTAACCAGTATAACCAGTAAAACCAGTATAACCAGTAAAACCTGTTGGTCCGATTTCTCCAGTATATCCTGTATATCCAGTATATCCAGTGTATCCAGTATATCCTGTATATCCAGTGTATCCAGTGTATCCAGTGTATCCAGTGTATCCAGTGTATCCAGTGTATCCAGTGTATCCAGTGTATCCAGTGTATCCAGTGTATCCAGTCGTACCCGTATCTCCAATTTTACCAGTATATCCAGTATATCCAGTATATCCAGTATATCCAGTGTATCCAGTCGTACCTGTATCTCCAATTTGACCTGTGTATCCAGTATATCCAGTTGCTCCAATATAACCTGTATAGCCCGTTGGTCCTATATCACCTATTTGTCCAGTATATCCAGTATATCCAGTATATCCTGTATATCCTGTATATCCTGTATATCCTGTATATCCAGTATATCCTGTATATCCTGTATATCCTGTATATCCTGTATATCCTGTATATCCTGCATTTCCAGTCGGACCAGTATATCCAGTATAACCAGTTGAACCAGAATAACCTGTTACTCCAGTTGGTCCTGTTAAACCAGTGTATCCAGTATATCCAATCGAACCTGTTGGGCCCATATAACCAGTAGGTCCAGTATCTCCTGTATAACCCATTTCGCCAGTTGGTCCTGTGTATCCTGTATCTCCTGTGTATCCAGTATAACCTGTATCTCCTGTGTATCCAGTATAACCTGTATCTCCTTTATTACCTTTTGACCCTTGTATTCCTTGTATACCTGATATACCTGTTGGACCTGTGTAACCAGTATATCCAGTGTAACCCGTATAACCAGTTACTCCTGTGTCACCAGTATATCCAGTATAACCTATAGCACCAGTAACTCCTGTTGGACCTGTTGTGCCTCTTACACCAGTATATCCAGTGTATCCAGTGTATCCAGTGTATCCTGTATAACCTGTTGTTCCTGTCATTCCGATAGTTCCAGTTGGTCCAGTATAACCTGTATAACCAGTAGATCCAATATAACCAGTAGCACCGGTTAAACCAGTTGCTCCAGTATAACCAATTTCTCCTGTATAACCAGTTGGACCAATAAAACCAGTTGGACCTGTTACTCCTGTTGAACCTGTATATCCTGTTGCTCCAGAATAACCTGTATAACCTGTATACCCTGTATACCCTGTAACTCCTGTATATCCAATTGCTCCAGTTGCTCCAGTTTCTCCAATATTTCCAGTATAACCTGTTACTCCTGTATAACCAGTGTATCCAGTGTATCCAGTGTAACCAATTGATCCAGTATATCCTGTGTATCCAGTTACTCCAGTATACCCAGTTGGTCCAAATGATCCAGTATAACCTGTTGAACCAGTATAACCTGTAGCTCCAGTATAACCTAAACCAGTTGCCCCTGTATATCCAGTAACTCCAGTTGCTCCACGTGAACCAGTTGCCCCTGTACCACCCGTACCTATACCACCTGTACCACTAGATCCACTAATATTCCCTATACCGAATGTACCATTATATCTCCAAAATGAAATAAAAGGTGTAAAATCTGTTTGTAGATTAAAAAATGTCAAGTATCCAGAAGCAGGATCAAAATACCACGGGGTATCTGGATCATTACTTGCTATTGGTTGACCACCAACTAACTTATAAACATTTGTGGCATAATTTGCGTTAGCATCATAACTAACTGGTATTGCGTTTATTAGTACATTTGTTGTTATTGGCTGCAAGTCGTTTCTCGATGCATCGTAAAATCCAAGATTATTGCTACTTTTTAGTTGTAAATTTTCATATTTTTCTATATATGGATAAGTAACTGATACATATTTTTTTCCATTTCCATTATAACCAGTAACTAGTACCATGTCTGTTGGCGCACTACTTGGTATTGGCTGAGTCATAATATTCGATGCAGGAATCTTGAATGCCGATGACCCTGCAGCTTCTAATGTAGGAAGCAATTGTACGTTTGTAAACGGAGATTGCAATATTTTTTTAATAAGCAAATTATTTATTTGAGCTTGTGTTGGAGGACCAGGCATTATATACTATTTATAGTAAAAGTAAGGAAAACTACAATAATACCTCTTGATCCCTAAAGTAATATTGATTTTTTCTGCACTAAGAAATTTTTACTAAAGTAAAATAAATGTTCGTTTATTTTACTTTGTTAGTTTTTATGTGTTATTTTATTCAAGGTTGTTCATCTGAACTTAATAAAGCAGTTACATGTGAAAATCCTACATCTTCATTCATAGGTAACCCAATTCTCAGATAAAGATATATTTTATCCTGTTTTTCAGGATAAACTCTTGTTTCAGGAAGTAAGGCATATGCAGAGTAAACATTCCCACTATATACACTTTCTTTTGTTTTGGCACTATTTGCTCCTGCACATATACGTGTTGGAGTATATCTGTTATCACCATAAGTTGTTAATGTAACTAGTGGAGGTTGACCAAGTACATTCGTCGCGTCTATCCAAGTAGTGTTTAAGTATGGTTGATCAAAATTACTTGAAACATTTGTTGGATTATCAATATCTTCTATTCTGTAAAACATGTAGTATTTTGATAGATTTTTTGTAAGGCCATGTATCTTGAACAAAACATGAGCATATGCTGACGTAGATGGTTCAAATTTCCAAGCGAAAGACGCGTAGCGGAAATCAGAAGCTGTACCTGGTATCCCAGAATAATTGAACGTATTTAGACTCGCGTTGTTATAAAGATATGTTCTATAATCTAAGTAACAAGAACCGCCTCCTCCACTATATGCTTTTGTTACATATAAACCATTAGCAATTTGCAGTTCTTCATTTCCAGTTAAAGATATATTTTCGCTATGATTATATTTTTCAAATGAAGGGGAACCACTTGGTGTAGGTAATGCATTTACGTATGAACCAGCAGTTGTCCCTGTTTTTATTCTATAACCAGGATTTGTTGAGTTTGTTGGGCCTGTTGCTGGTACAGATGGTATAGACCCTACAACTTCAGACCGATATTTCGTTGTATCTGATAACAATGCTACTGACAAAGGATCAAAAATAGCTATTATATTTGAAGATACCTTGCTAGATGGTGTGTTTACCCAATTAAATGCACTTACAGATAATATAAATATTTTTGAGTATGATTGACGAATAGTATAATTTATCGCAGGGGTGGCTTTATCGTTTATAAATGTAACTGATGTTCTTAATTGTGTATCTGATGATATCTTATCAGATGATATAATATTACTTATGTCAGTCTCGATTGCTAATTTTTGTTTAGTTATATCACTCTCATTTAAGTCCCAGTATATTAGCGTCTGATCCTTGTTATAAAAATAATTGCCTAGGTTTGATATATTTGTTGTAGCGTTTAATCTAAGTATTCCAGATAATACCCATATTCCTGAAACTTGGGTTGCTGTTACACTTCTTATGGTTGCTGTAAATGTATTAATTACTGGTGTATTAACAATTGAATCGTAATAAAAACTAACACTGGTGGGGATATCTCTATAAACACTTGTACCATTTTTCTCATATTGTATTTGTCTACAAGTTACGTTCGTTTTATCATTTGAACTAATAAAAAAACTATCGTTTAGTGTTATGGTATTATTGCATGTTAAATAAAATCCTCGGAAAGCTTCACTATATGATGAGTAATAATCTGTGGGAGTATTTGTTGTTATTGTTATGCCATTTGATGAAACATCAGAAGGTTTTGTTATAGGGAACCCATTATACGAAACTATACTAGAATTTGTAGTGACTATACCTCTGACTATATTACATTGTATATCTAATAATCTTGTTGAATCTGCAGTAAGTTTACCTCGACTTTCCCTATATTGAATAGGTGAAATAAATGTCTTACTTGACAACGGCGCTGGATTTATATAAATTATATCACTTATTAGTGTTCCAGAAGCTTGACTTCCAGAATTTGTCGAATTAGCACCAACCAGCTTTGCTGTTATTTTACCATCCAATGTAAATTCTAATGAACCTAGTGATAGATTTGGATCTAAACAATCTGTTGTAAATGTTGCACTTGGTGATGGAGTACTATATGTTGAGTTTGTTGAATTATTTTGAACTTGTTCGAAACAAGTATACGGCGCATCTGGATATAAACCACTTGCAGGTGTATATGTTTTACTTGGACTTTCTACAGATAACGCTGAAGCAGGTATCGGACCACCATACCTTATAGGTGATCCTATTGGTGATTCATATGTATATTTATAACTTTTAATACTATAACTATTGTTGTTGTTTGATGAATCAGTATAAAGTGACCCCCCTATATCTTTAAACGATCCACTTATGTATGGAGTGTTAGAATTGCCAGTGAAAACAGGTGGCTGTAAAGGCGCAGATGGTGGACCAGCCGAAAGAAATATAGAAAATTGAACGGAACTTGATATTGAATTTGGATTATAATTACTATAATATCCCGTAATTACGTTGCTAGGATCATTTTGCAAAGTAGAAAAATAAGAAGAATAATATACGTAACAATATCTCGAACCAGATATATCTTGTGGAAACTTGAGAGTCTTAAATCCTGTATCCGCATCTACATTTGTTAGCACAAGTCCTGTGATCCATTTATCACCTCCACCAGGAAATTTGTTAATAGTTGTATTTGTATATTTAACGCAGTTTGTTGATGCATCAGTTAGAGCTGTAATTGTTTGATTTTGCTTAATCGTTGTTGTATTGATTTTTGCAGTCCAGGTGCATGTCAGTGTATTAATAAGTGGCATATAAATGTTAAATGAACCCATAATAATCTGTGCTGGGTATGTCCAAGGTATATAAATATTTTTCGAGTCTGATATTGTTTCTCCGAATACTATGATTGGTGGTGAATCTAATATTTGATTTAAACCTTGACCTGTACCTGCTGGTCCAGTTGGTCCAGGAATACCAGCCAAACCTGTATATCCTGTATAACCCGTATATCCAATTGCACCTGTTGGACCTATAGTACCCGTATATCCAGTGTATCCAGTATATCCAGTTGATCCAGTTGATCCAGTATATCCAGTATAACCTGTATATCCAGTATACCCTGTTGATCCTGTATAACCTGTATATCCAGTTGGTCCAGTATAACCAGTATAACCAGTATAACCAGTGTAACCAGTGTAACCAGTGTAACCAGTTTCACCTGTATATCCAGTGTAACCAGTATAGCCTGTTGGTCCTGTGTAACCAGTATATCCTATTTCTCCTGTTGGACCTGTATAACCAGTAAAACCTGTATAACCTGTGTTTCCTGTATAACCTGTGTATCCTGTATATCCAGTATCTCCTTTTGGACCAGGTAAACCAACTCTTCCTTCTATTCCTGTAGGTCCAGTATATCCAGTATATCCTGTATATCCCTGGTCACCTTTCAAACCTTGTGGACCAGTATAACCTGTATATCCTGTATATCCTGTATAACCTGTAACACCAGTTGGTCCAGTATATCCTGTATATCCTGTATATCCTGTATATCCTGTATATCCTGTATATCCTGTATATCCTGTATATCCTGTATATCCTGTATATCCTGTATATCCAGTAGGTCCCGTATATCCAGTATATCCAGTATATCCAGTATATCCAGTATATCCAGTATATCCAGTATATCCAGTATATCCAGTATAACCCGTTGGTCCTGTATATCCTGTATATCCCGTATATCCCGTATATCCTGTATATCCTGTATATCCTGTATATCCTGTATAACCAGTGTAACCTGTTGCTCCAGTATTACAACAATCTCCAGGCAAACCCATTGGTCCTGTATAACCAGTATAACCAGTATAACCTGTGTAACCTGTGTAACCTGTATAACCTGTGTAACCTGTGTAACCTCTATAACCTGTGTAACCTGTGTAACCTGTATAACCTGTGTAACCCGTGTAACCCGTGTAACCTGTGTAACCCGTGTAACCTGTCGCACCAGTGTTAACTGCTGTTCCTGGTATTCCAATTGGTCCAGTATAACCAGTTGGCCCAGTATATCCAGTTGCTCCTGTATTAACTGCACTTCCATCTATTCCATCTTCTCCTGGCATACCAGTTGGACCAATTAAACAACCGAATAATTCTATTTCTCTCTTCCTAGCCAAGTATTCACTTGATTTAATAGTTAAATTTTCTGGTCCTATCCTTGTTGACATATTAAAATATACAAATAATAAAAATAAAAACTCTTAGTAACAATGTAACTAAACCAATCGCTAATGATATTATGCAGTTTTATTCGTTAACTTGTATGCAGTGTATTTGTTACTAAAGAGTAGCATATCTCTGGTTTTTTGTACAAATATTGTCATATATAAAATTGATTGTTTAATAAAATTGTTTGTAAAATATAAAATGACGAAGAATACTATATTGTCTATCAAGAACAAACACGAGCGCGATGAGTTTTTAGAGTTTTATGAAAATGATCACAAGTATATAATTACTAATGATAAGGGTAGTAATTATACATCAGTTACAACATGGAATCATACACACTTCTCAAAATTCAATGAGGATGAAGTTATAAACAATATGATGAATGGAAAAAACTGGAAAGTTGGCAATAAATATTGGGGATTAACAAGTGATCAGATAAAGGAATTATGGAATAAATCTCGTATTAGTGCGTCAACTCTAGGAACAACTATGCATTATGACATTGAGTGTTTCATGAACAATGAGACTATTCCTTACCCGTATACCCATAAGGAGTTGTATGATGCAGCTACGATGAACCCACCCCACAATACATCGGTCGAATGGAGTTACTTTATGAATTATGTAAAGGATACGGCGCATCTAAAACCTTATCGAACCGAGTGGACTATTTATGACGAAGAGTTGAAGATTGCTGGGTCGATTGATATGGTATATGAAAAACCTAATGGAACTCTTGCGATTTATGACTGGAAGAGGTCAAAGGATATTACAAGAGTCAATAATTTTAATAAGTTTGCACTAACAGAGTGTATTTGTCATATGCCTGACTCTAATTTCTGGCATTACTCGCTTCAACTAAACACATACAAGGCTATTTTAGAACGAAAGTATAACAAGAAAGTAACTGATCTGTATTTGGTTCAATTGCATCCAGATTTGTCATGTTATGAATTGATAAAGGTTCCTGTATTGATCGAGGAAATAACTGATCTATTTAACGAAAGGTTGTACGAGTTAAATCATTTAAAATAATAACGATTAATAATTAAAATGGAGTTAGGTTTGTTTGTTGAATTTTCACGAGGAATTATGATTTATTTTTTACTTTCGTTTCTATATTGGTCTGTTCACAATGAACAAAGAAAATTATTAGATTATGATTTTTCTGATTCGGATTCTGATGATGGTTTAGAACCTCCACGATACGAAGACAAGTATCTATTAGAATTAGATGAGCTTGAAGAAGTAGCTCTCGATACAGATAATCTTTTGAATTGTTTTGTAATGGAAACAACACCGATTGGTAATGTATTGATGAATTACAATAGTAAGAAGGAGACATTTGATTATTTCAGTGACATGAGCATACCCTATCGTTATTTGTTAGTCGTTTGTCGTAAATATGTAATGCAGTTTAATTGTGTATCATTGTATGTAAAAAGTGAGATTAAAGAGTTGGTAAAAAATGAATCTGATAACAAGAATAAGAGTCAAGATACGGACGTTAAAAAAAAAGGTGTTTTCGCGAAATTTAAGAATTATAATGTCGATAGTAAGGTGCCTTTAGCTGGACCTGGACCTCCAAAAAATAGTATTCCCCAACCAGCTCAGCAAACAGGACCTATTTTACTCAAAGACAAGATTAATCGGTTTTCTTATCAAGGAAAGTTCAATAATTTCTCGATTCTCAAGAAAGTTGACAGGAAACTGGTAGATAAAAAATTTGCAATGACGTTTGCAGAGTTTAAAAAACTAAAAAATTTATAATAATACTAATTTATAGTATGAATCAAGTACCAAATACACAAAATACAGAAGGTCCAGGTTTCTTTAAGAATATAGCGAAAGATATAGGCAGAGCAGGTTTAACAGCTGGTTTGCAAATACCCGGATTAGTATTCAAACAATTAAGCAATCAAGCGAATGATCTTGGTGTTTATTTAATTGGTGGACCAATTCAGGAACTGGCACAAAATGAAAATGCTATCTTTGCAAAAGTAAAGGGTTTGGTTTTGAAGTTAGATGAAATCGATAATCGTTTGGGTAGTGACGAACAGCTTTCTCAGATACGGAAAAAAATAACTGAAAAATTCATAGAGGTTGTTGGTGGTTCTATCGATGATATTGTAAATAGTCCAAAATTGCAAAGTACATTGAATAATTTATTAGACGGACTAAAAAAATCAGGTGTAAATACTGCAAAAGTCTTTATCACAGGTGCTAAGGATATTGTTCTCGAAGTGCCTGGTCTTGGTGCAGCTGTTGCGATTGTCGACACTGGAACCAAGGCAGTTATTGCTGGATCTTCCGTAGTTTCTAGTGTTATTGCTATGGCGGAAACAGGTGCAATAGTTGCAAAAACAACAAATGAAACAATACAAAAAATAGTTGATGTTCTAAATGAAATCAGTATACCAGATCCAAACATAAACCCATCAATATCACTTCCGACAATAGACGAAATGAGAGAAAGTAACAAGGAGGTTTCAAACGCAGCACAATCAGTCGACGATCTTCCACCGACATATCAGGAAGCTATGGCTGAAATGCCTCAAAATATCTCTGATACTCAAGAGCAGACACAAACTAACGCTTTACCAGTCGCTAACGCTTTACCAACGATTGATGAAATGAGACAAAGAAATAATGGACAAATTGGTGGAGCTAAGTATCTAAAAACACTGACAAAGCGAAAGAATACTATTGAAAAACGCATAAGTGGATCAATTGGAAAATTTATGAATAATAAATTAACAAAAAAAAGAAGGCGTCATAAATATACACACAAACGTCATGCGAGACGATAATATCAATCGTAATATTTGGATTACAAGTATTTTATATAAAGTATTTTATATAAAATTATTATTTTTTGTTGTTCTTGGAACTTTTCTTGCTTCTGCGAGATTTTCTACTTCTATGTTTTTTTGTGTATTTCCTGGTATATCTTCTGCGTTTTGTTTTCTTTCCACCCCATAAACCTAATTGTTTAGTTGCAACTGCTGCAAGTGCTCCAGCAGTTAATGTAATTGTCATACATTTACCTAATGTAGAACAAAATGTTACTTGATCCCCTTCAGCTTTTTTTTCAGCTTTTTCTATAGTCCACTCTTCACCTTCCGCTTCTTTCCTTTTTTCTTGTTTTGCTTTTTCTCGTTGTTTGGTTGAAAACCAATAATCTGGATCAGGTAATTCAGCTTTTGAAGAAAAACCAATTTTTGTAGTTAGCCTATTCTTCTTCTTTCCAGGCGATACTTGTGGTAAGTACGGGGAACCATCTTCATTTACTATTTTTCTACCGAGTGAATCTCTAGGAAATCGAAAGTCAACCTCTTGTTCTGCACCACTTGTTTCACGCCTGTGTTTTCTTTCTGCTACCTCTTTAGCAGCTTCGTCTAGGTTTTCTAAAGAAATCGGATTATCCATACTTTCAAGTCTATGCCTTTCAAAATCAACCCTTTTCTTTCTATCGGCTTCTTCTTTTGTTGTTTCTTGTTTTTTTTTTGGATGAAAAAGTGAGTGAGATATACCTTCTTCAATATCACCCAGTAGTGGCGAACTATCTACACTTGAATCCATAATGATGTATATATTATATTTATATAATATTACCTGTAAATGTAAATACTTAAATTAATCATTTCTTAGTTTTCAACCAATCCTTATACCCATTACTTCGCGTGATATCAAACGAAGTACCTAAATGTCGTTTTGCAATATTATATGCTTTGAGTTGCTGTTCATTGAGTGTCGTTAAATACAGATCTATCTCGCTCTGAGTTTGCTGTGTCATTTTTATTGTGATTTAATATAAGCCCTATTAAAATACTCAATTTTTATATATTATAAACGCAATCAGTTTCTGTTCGCTATCAATCATATTTTTATTTGAATTCAACATTTTTGTTAGTTCTGTATCTATTTCATATCCATTCGATGCTAAAAATGTAAATAACTCTGGTAGTTCTTCGAGTGTCATTACTTCATTATAGAATTTAAAGGATCTAAATAAAATCGAACATCCTGATTCTCTCTGTTTGAATGGGCTTAGTGTTTCGAATCTCGATTTCCGTATTAGGTTCGATAGTTCTCCTTTTGGAGCAGAGCTAATAGTTATAATGTTTTTGTATTCCTTCGTGTAAGGGTCCAAGTACACTTGATTATATAACGCATATGTATATATACTCATTTCTATCTGTATACTATAATATGATTATATAATATTGTTAGAAGTTCTTTTGAAACGTCATGCAAAATATTTCAGACAATATTATATTTGAAAATAGTCTTAAAATAAAAAATAATGTTTTTGTGTTATGCTATTTATTCTATATGTATCCTTTGTTTGTTTTATCAAACCTTACTCAACAAATAAGCCGCAATCCAAGTCCCAAAAATAACCCACATGTTTGTTATGACGACCCCACCATTATAAATGACCCATCTGAACGCGATACAATGGGGCGCCGCGACCACGAACGGCGAAAGTAGAAATCCAATAAATGTGGTAGGTGTGCAATATCTACAATAAAGAATTCCCGCCAAATGATGAATGCAGATCCATAGCAGATAAATCTTGCAAACATTGAATGCAATAATCGCGTTATTTTTCAGAAAATCAAGCATTTGTAGTGGTTAGGTGTTGTAAAATATAGTGTGATATGATTATAAACTATATTTTACATTCATTTTTTTGCCAGTTACACCAAGAAAAAATTGAGATGTTTTTATGTTAATACAGAGAATGCACTAAGATTAAACTAACAACAACATGACTTCTATCATCGACGCTGTGCTGAACCACGCCATCCTTATGGAGACGATTTGCGAACTAGTTCGCGAAGGCGGCAATGTCAACAGGTTTGGGCTCAACAACAACGATATTACAAACAACATGCAAGACGAGGATGATGATGACGACACTTACGAATACTGGAGTTTCGGATTTACTGGAATCGTCGGAGAGAAATTGCAGATACAGGCTGTGACCTGCTTAACATGTGGGCACTATATTTTGGACTCTAAGGGTGTACCCAGTTGCCAGAATGCACGATGCATGTGCCCCCATTTTCTGGATGACGACCCCACATATCAAGAGGATAAGGCTAAAAAGAGGGCTAAGAACGAACTGATGAACAATTACGATGCGTTTGACGTCTTTGTTATGGAGATGTTGCCACAGGACAGAGTGATTACTCAAGACCCTATTACTCAGAAAATCTCAGTCTTCCAGGACTACCCGGACCGCCTGTGTGAGGATGTGATTGGAGAAATTTCTAGATTCTTGGTCATATAAATAAAAAATCAAATAAACTAACAAATAGTATGGTGTTTTATAAGTGTATATTTTTTATCATCGTACTGGTTAATATTAACTTTATAAATACATAAATAAAAACCTGTTATAATAATATGATGAAAACTGAAAAACAATTGTTAATTGAGATAAATCCGCAACTATTAAATTATATTAAGATTTCTGAACGAATCAAACAAATATCATATAGTCGCTATCGTTATGATTATATTATATCGACCTCACCAGTTAACATTGGGCAGGTCGAAGACAAGGTTCTTGATGTAGTCGAAAATGAATCTGTTCGTGTAAATGATTATTTTTTATGTACAATAGGTGAACGTGGAAAGACAATGTTATCAGAATTTTTTTATAATTTCAAAACACCAAAAATAATTGTATACCATCTGATAGAATCATTTTCTGATATTTTAGACAGCATGATATTATTGAATAAAGCAAACATTTGCTGGTTTGATTTTACACCAGATTCGATTGGTTTTGGCAATGGATCTAAACCAATATTGCGCTATTTCGACAATAGCATTTTATTGGATAATGATTTTAGTATTACTCTGAAAGAAATATTAAAAAATGTTCATGTGGATGACTTTACATATAAACCTATCGAAGTTCATTTGTTATATTATTTATTGATGAACAATGAATCAATAGTAATAGAAGAAGCTATAAAAAATGTTAAAACTAACTTTGCTGCTATGAATAAACTAGAAATAGCAGCACTAGGTTATATTGACAAGTATATTGGATATTCAATGGATGATGTCATTTCAGACATGAAACCGAACACATGGGATAGTTACATATTTTGCTCAATGTATATTGATTTACTCCGACAAATAGACCATAAGATGTTTCCAAAAAATGAAATTGTTACCAATTTTATTCTGGCGTTGACAAAATGTAATCAAATAGACTCGGAAAAACGTGCTAGTCTAAGTGACCTGAAAGAATGTTGCTATCAAGTGAAACGAAATTGCAAAAAGTGGGGGTTTGTCGATTATTTCTTGTAATTCTTGCGAGTCTTGCCCTTCGATTTGCTGCTCTTTCGCATAGATTTCCTCGACTTTTTAGACTTGGCAGACTTGGAAACAGCTGCATCAGAAGACCCCATTTTGCCCATCTCCCCCTTGCGGTCACTCGCATCTTTCAATGCTTGCTTGAAGCTGTACCCCTTTCCGTGCTTCGCGCGCCCTTCCTTGAAGATCTTGGATGTGAAACGATTCCAATCAGATGCCATATAGTATTATTTGAGATAATAAATATTTTATGGCAAGATATAACGCATATACAAAAAATTGAAACTTTTTTTGTCTGATTACTAAAATCAAACAAACTTTACAATATGTCTGCCTACACTTTTCGATTTTCGCGATATTTGTACGAAGTGGATGAAGTCAAACTTTCCCTAATGATGTCCATTCTAGACAAACGCAGAGATGAGGCCCTCTTCTGGGCGTTCGAGTTATTCCGTTCTGGTTTCATCACAGAACTAGGTGACCTCCTCTTGAACATATACGATGACTTCTACGCAACACTAAACCCCACCTTCGAAAAGCATGTCACAAATCAAGACACTATAACTGAGACTCGGTTGTATGAAATCATCTCAAACATGATCACGAAGCAGCACAATGCGGATGTTTACCTGCTCAAGATCATCGTTGAGCAGTTTGAGATTGAGCCTTCAACCGACGAGTCTGACCTTTTGGCATTCGCATCATTCATCCTCGAGGAGTCAGATACTTCACTGGTCCTTACTACGCTGCAAAATTTGGGAGTGTTTAAACTTTCGTTACAAGCTCCGAGAAAGCTTATGTTGGTAAGATTTATGCAGCACAAACAGAAACAGCATGATATGGAGTCCGGGTGCAGTAAGAAACGTATCTTGTTCATCAAGAGCAAGAAGGATGACGACATGACACGTTTCGAAGTAAATATCGCGAACTCGCGCACCTACAAAATCTTGGAGCAAGTAACAAAGTACGGAATCGATGAGCACAATTACCTTTCGCTCTTCAATTTGAAGCGCGAGCGCGAGGATATTGTCGGCGCTTACCGCGATTACTGGCTTGGTTGTGCTGCGCGTTCGCCTATATGGTTGTCAAGAATACATGATTATGGTGGTTCAGTAACGGAAGCGGGAATGGTTGCGTTTAACGATGACGAATTGGAAGAGGAATTTGCAAAAAAGTATAATTTGGAACCCGATGAACAGAAACTTGAGACGCAGAACAAGACCACCCAATATATAAAAAAGGAGAGAACATGGGCGAGTTTTTGCAAGGAACACAACGCAAAGGGGTTGGTGAAATTCGACGAGGATATTTTGGCGGATTTGATAAAAGTATAATTATAATAACAAAGCTTACATTTTTTATATTCAACTTCGTTTAGATTTAGTCACAACTCTTCATTAAGAATTTTTGATTATTTCAGAAATAATATTTGAATATATTATAATGGCTGCCGCATATCCTCCTGGTCCACCAATAACTCCTATGCCAACACAAGAGGAATATGAAATAACAATAAATGGATTAATTGGCCATGGTTGGGTAACTAATAATATAGAATATAACTGGGGGACCGGAGTTCCGGCCCAAATATTCCGTCAAGATGCAAATACTGACTATGAAAGAGTGAGAAAACCAAATGGTAGATGGCTTTTATTTAGTAGACGAAGGCCTGATCCTCCTCCTCCTATCGATCCTAATCCTCCTCCTCCTCCTATCAATCCTGGTCAAGGCGGGCGAAAAAGGCATAAACAGAAAAAATCAAAAAAGAATAAACACTCTAGAAAGCGTAGACGCACAAGAAAACACAACTAAAATTGAGATGGAAATACACGAGCATTTGAAATCAGAAAACATATAATAATGCCTGGAAAGAAGGTTGAATTTTGCGAAGGCACTAAGCCGCCTAACCAGGGTGCGATGAAAATACTTACACCAAAAATTAAAGGTGATATAACCAAAATTAAAAGAGAACCCACCAAAATTATAGATATCATTAACACAAGGATAGATACCCCTTACAATAAGGATATTCTCATTATCATGTCCCAGACAAATGTAACCCGTGAGATTGCTGAAAAAGTATATGAGGAGTGTGAGGAAGATCTTGTTAATGCAATAATGTATATTGTAGAGTAAATGAGTGTTTGAATTGTAAATAAAATTGATAGTTTTTTTTACGAGTGTTGGAAATCACCTTGTTTTAAACTATGAACTACTTGCTTTTCATCTTGCTCGGATCTCACGTGACTGAGCTTCTGAATGGACGCGTCAAGGCGGCTCTCGATTTTGCAGCCAATATAACCGACCAAAATAATACGCACATCGACTGGTTTTTGAGTGGAGGAGTTAAGTACGGAAATGCCGGGGTTAGCGAAGCAGAAAAAATGGCTTACCTAATTGGTAACAAAAGTTGCGATGTTGCATGGAATTTTATCCTAGATAAGTCGGCGACCAATACGGCGGAAAATTTGATTGCCGTTAGCGAAATGGGTGGTTTGGATAAATATTCTGGGGTTTATGTGATCACATCAGAGTTTCATTTCAATCGTGCCAAAATGATAACGGATCTGTTGATAGAGAATAATGAGTTTGGATGGATTCTCTCGGATGTTGCATTATCTGATTCTGATTACTGGGAGTCACTTCATATTAAGAATGTTAGGTCGGATGTTGCAAAGGCGAAGCAGCGGATGTTGCATCAGATGTAGTGTTTGTATTAAAGTTTATACGTCGTGTAAATAATTTTTTATCAAACATATAGTGTTACGATTTGTAGCGTATACTATAAATCGTCGTGTTTTCTTATGTACGCTTTGTTTTTCTACGTTTATTAGACTTAACAGCTCTTTTGGTTTTCTTTTTTAGTTTTTTTTGTTTCTTAGTTTTTCTTCGCTTTCTACCACCTTTACTATCACTTGCAACTATTAGGGGGTAATATTTCTTTTCATCTTCACGTGATGGAAAATTCAAAGACCTATTATTTATCATTTCACTAAGTATTTTTTTATAGTTGTAGCTATCTTTATATTTGCAAGGAAATCCAACCGATTTTTGTATTTTTTTGTCAAATGTCCTAACAGGATTATCATAACATAAACGTTTTTCTAAACTATCACGAAGTTCACGAAGACTAGAATGTTCGGGTATGAAATCTTTGGGTTCATCGGGTTTCAATAATTCCGATATTAAGAATATCTGTTCTTCTAGTCTATCCAAATATTCAAGTAACGCACAAACTAATCTTGTTCGTTTATACTCCAATTTATTTCTTTCTACTTGATATTCCATGTATTCTTTACTATCATGATCACTCTCTTTTTCCCAATATTCAGATGTTTGGTCCCATTCGGCAATCGATTCATCACTAGAAGCTAACATGGTTTTAAAGTACTTGATCTTTCCTTCCAACATTTCTATATAATCTTTACGTTGTTGAGTTTCGGATGTTTGATCCAAAAGAAGAGCCTCTTCTTGTTGTTTGTTAACACCCATTTCAAGAAGTTCTATATTACTTTCACTCATGTATAATACATATATAATTTCTATCCTAAATCTATAAAACCTACATATTAGATAAACTGAGTTTATTTTTTTATTACATAATCACGATTATGTAATAAAAAATTGAATCAAATTAACGAAATAAAATCATGTTATTATAAATCAAATAACATGGTCAAGAATACTACTGGAGGTAACAAGTCTAAGGGAAAGGCCAGCAAGAGTTTTGCTAAGCCGACGAACGCTTTCTTGCGACTTTCACACGATGAAGATAACGAACTATACGCACAGGTCGTAAGACCACTCGGTAACGGAATGTGTCATGTCCAGTGCATCAAGGACGGGGCAACACGACTTTGTCATATTCGCGGAAAGTTTCGCGGACGAGGTAAGGGTGACAACATTGTCAAGAACGGGTCTTGGCTGTTGGTCGGACTCAGGGAATGGGAGCGTGCATCTGCGGACCCCAAGAAGTTTCAGAATTGTGATTTGCTCGAGGTTTATACGGATGTGGAGAAGGAGAAGCTGAGAAATAGTGTCAAGATCAATTGGTCGTTATTTAACACGGATAAGGATGAAACAGATAAGACAAAGATTGCATCAGATGCCGATTACATTGTATTTTCAGACGACAAGACAGATGAGTATGAGAAGTTGATTGCGACACCTGCGAGTAGGACGAAGGATGCGGATGGTATGCCAGGGTTTGTAGATTTCAATGAGGTTGTTGAGAAGAAGGTTGATGATGATGACATCATTGATATTGATGATATTTAAAAATAGTTATATAAAAAAATAAAATTTTATTGTTTGGATCTAGATTTGGTGCGTTTATTCTGTCTTTTTTTTGTTTGGCGACGTTTTCCATGCTTCACTCGGCGTTTTGTTTGATTACGCTTTTTTTGTCTCATTGTACGACGGCGTTTTTTTCTGCCTCCAACTCCAATTCGTTGAAGTGGTTGACCTCGAACAGCCATACCAACAAGACCTTCTACAAGTAACGTTAAACCTGTATTACCAGCCGCTCGTCCAGCACCATTTAATAAACCACCTAACAACCCCTCTCCTCCTTGGGCAGCAGCGGCATTAGCGGCAGCAGCGGCAGCATTAGAAGAAGCTATATTACTTACTATTTCAGCAGCGGCATCTTTTATTACATTTGCAGCTAAACCACCAGCAGCCTCAGCCCCCGCCGCAGCAGCTGCTTCCGATGCTCTTGCAATAGCATCAGGAATCATATTCATTATTTGTTCCATTAGTGTAATTAAGTCGGTTATACCTATAGAATCTTTCAACCACGTAAAGAATGATATTACAGCATCATTAAATCCAGTTATTTCCCCAAACCATCTTAGAGCAACACCAGAGTGTGAAATAAGAAAATCAAAAAGTTTCTTCATAACAGGTGAATTAGTACGCAATATACCACAAATACTTAATACTATAAATAAGTTTAGTTTACTTCGAGTTGCGAATTCTATGAACCTATAAAGATTTCTGCTTAGAAAAACTAAAAAATTACCTATTACACGACTGGTGTTGGCACCTGTATTCACAAGATGACATAAAGTTTGTATTAATTCATGATCTGCCTGACTTATAACAGAATTATATGCTTCCGCAAAACGCCCCTCACTAGGCCCGTCCTTGTCAAGTTCAACAATATTCTCATCAATTGTTACCATTAATGAAGCAGCATCAGGCTCAGGAGCAACAGGAAGAGGATCAACATCAAGATTATCAGCTGCTTCTACATTAATATCTTGGTTTATTCTCTCAAGAAACCACGATGTGTTAGACCTAGTAGAATCTGCACTAGCTGCAACAGACGCACTACTTAATTCATCGCCTATATTAGACATTGCTGAAGAATATAACGACGAGTCTGTTTCAAATGGATCATATGTATCAGGACGTTTTGTTGAGCGAACATCTTGCAATCCATCTACCCCACCACCATCATCTTCTGGAAGCCTTCGAGCATTTAGACCTTGTAAATCTTGACTAGCCCCTGCACCATTACTTGGTTGAGAAAAGCCACCATCCGAAAGTGGACTTGCTTGTGCACTTAGAGGATCTATACCATTTGCACGTTCAAATTCGCGTAACGCGGCTTCTCTTTCTACTGCTTCTCTATCACCTTCTGGTATAAATCCAAATGGATTCGATTCTGATTCTGAATCTGACATTTATATAAACCAATAAAAAATTATTTTATTATAGTGATTGTTTCTTAATGACTAGTTATAATATTGATCGCCATACTCTTATTAGGCACATTGAAGTAAAACATATTAGAAACATTTTATGTATTATACTATACAATAAAGACTCCATCTGAATGTACAATACTAAATCCAAACAGAACCAGTTCAAATCTTCATCTTCTAGACTAAATCCAAGTGTTCCGGCTAAACCTAAACAGCCTGCAATCACCGACATGAACGCGTTCCCTGAATTATCGTCTACCGCTGCACCGGCAGTTATCAACTCGTCAGATGAACCGACGAGTTTTGCAAATAAGGTAAAGTGGGTCGTGGAAGAGGAAAAGGTAGAAGAAACATGGTATGGAAAGCTGGGTCTGTCATTACTCGTCCCAGGTGATAAAAAGGTCAAGACTTTGGTAGACGAAACGAACTATTCTCCTCTTTCTTCTTATCTTATTCCTGCTCAAAGGCCAAGACACGCACAACCCGCCGAAATAATGAAGGCTCTTGCCGAGAAATATGATAAATGGAAGGCTGACTATATTCGCGACTACGGAATCGACGAATACGAGCACCTTTTCCGATTTCCTGGATACGATTACGAATATTTTGACAAATTGGACGAGGCGTGGAATTTAGAATTACAAGCCCAACAGGAATTGGAAGACGAAAAGGAGCGTGAACAGAACGAAGAATACGATTACGACGAGTTATATACATCGAAAGATTATAACTGAATATATAATGAATCCTACTAATGGATTGGACTTTGTAAATTTAACATTTATTTATGTAAATAAATCGAAAGAAATATGTAAAATTAACAATGACCTATATTTTTTTCAAAGTGATAATACATTAACAAAAAACGAACTGGTTCGTCTTTTGCAGCTACACAAAAATAACAACGGATCAGAGTATTCCGTATTGTCAGTATTAAAATATAATGCAACCAACGATGGTCATGTTTTTCAAGAAATATCGAAATTAGATGATATTCTATTCTTGAATTCCGAACACTACATTAGTGATTTAAATGATGTAATTTTCTTGTTTGCAGAGAGAACAAATAATGTCGGTTTAACAGGCCAAACCAAACGGATATTTGTGCGTGGTGGTGTCGGCAAAAACACACGACGACGACCCATAATCAAAAAAATGATATTATAATGAGACTATACATCACATTATAATATAGATCAAAGGTTTTATGTTTCCAATACTAACCACACGTTTTAATACAACTACATGGAACGAGAATGCTTTGTATCGACAGAAATTTTCGTGTTGTGTATATGGTTCTCCTAGAGAAATTAGCCCAAAAATACGACGCGATGTGAATGTATATATGATCGAAATGAAAAACGACGAGAATCGAATAATTGGTATTGGTCTTATCAAGAACAGACCATATGACAGATATATGACAGCATTGTATGGTGAGGGAAATTATACGCGGTATGTTTACAGAGGCGACATTCACATTGATCGCGATTTTATCAATACGCACAAACCGAAACTACTAGAGGTCTTGGAATCAATTTTATTCAAAGGCAAGACACATTTGAAACGAGGATATGGGTTTTCTGCGCTAACCGATAAGTTGATGAAAGATGAGCGATGTGTCGGCGTTGATATACGAGGAGAGATTGCCGATTTATTTACTCTGTTTGCTATGCTAAAATCTAGAAGCGAAGATAGTTATCCTACGCAACTGGTACCAGTTCCGATTCTTGTAGCTCCTCCGATACCTCCAGCAACATTTACCGGGCCAGGAACTGGCATTTGAGCAGGGGACGGGTTGTTGCATTTGCGTTGAAACATGATTGTTCGCATACTAGAAGACATCGGTTGGTGAAGAGTTTTTGTATATAATCCTTTTCTTGCTATCTTCTTGTATTTACATCTGCTGTTTGTCTGATTTGATTGGCATATTATATGGTTCTCATAAATACTCGGATTGTTATTATCAGTTGCACAAGTGACAATATTTGAGAGATTGTTAATATAAAGCCCCTGACTTTTATTTTCTGGCTCATCGACTGACTTCACCCAATGTTTGTTGCATATTCCCTTTTCAGAGCACTTGTATTTTCGGTTGATCATCTCTCTGTTATTAACGACAGACTTCTGTGTGAGATCAGCAGATACACAATCACCCTTCGTTATGTTATTACTAGTTGAAACCAAACTCTCCTTTCCGATATATCTAGTGGACCTCGCACCGCTATTTAAACGGAATCCTAATGGCGAATCGTGTAATTTTGGGCCATGTAATATTTTAGATTTATTCTTCAATATAACAATTGACATTTATATAAGAATAGAAAAAATATATACATCAATAAATACAAACATATTATACGAGCACCATATTTTTTATTCTACGTCCATTGGTAGTGCTAAACGAACTATACCTGATTGCATGGAAATAGTTAATTGTTGTATTGACGCCTAATTACTATAATAATTTTATATATTAAGACTAAACATGTTCAAATTCTTGACATATGTTTTGGCAAATTTTCGAGAATTTCCAGAAATGAGCAAACGAAAGAAGATGAAGTTTAGTGTAGAGTTATTTGAACAGATAGACGTCTATATGAACTCTTATTTAGAAAATAATAAAAATAAAAGGTATTATTTTAAGATACTAGAACTTTTCAAGTCATTTGTATTTATTGTACTTGAGAGTAATGACACTAATTACATTAAAATACCAACCGATAGCAGGTTATTAAAAGTACTACAGGATTTCAATCAACAACAGGAACTAGAATCATTGAGCAGCAATAGTAACCATTCAACCCGAGATAAAGAAAGAGATAAAGAAAAGGAAAAAGAAAAAGATAAAAGAAAGCATCACTCAAAACACAAGACGAGACATCATCGAACAAAAGATGGTATAAATGAAGACTTAAAGAATAGTGAATATTCAAATGATAGTTTTTCTGAAACATCTGACGATACTAACAAACTTGTATTGGATAGCGACGAAGTCCAGAGTTTTTTTCAGATGAATCATTAATTTATTTAAGTTTATTGATATATTATAAATTATTGTATAATAGATAATATGACCGAAATTTTATTTCATTCAAGCGACGATGGAATTAATCATACTATAAAGTTTAAGTTTAGTGACCACATAAAAGGTAAGTTCACAGATCTATACAAAGAAGAAATAGATAATGGTAATTTACTTGCTGCAGATAAGTATTTTGATATTATTAATTCTCATACTGATAATTTTATAGTCGACAGAAACTATGAACATGTCGAAAGTTCTGTTTTCGATATTTCTATATTATTTAAACATGTGTTTCGTAATTTCAAAGAACGACAAAAATACATAAAATGCAGAGTGACATTTACAGACGAGATGATAGTGGTTGTTTCTAAAGCTGATTCAGGTCCATTTTTGAAAACGCCATCTAAATCTGAAATGTTACCAATTAAACACATGATAATGAAAATAAATAAACATACTGGTTCTGATAATTTCATGGAATGTGTAATTGATTTTTCAACTTTTGACAGCGTCATAAAGTACAAAAACTTTGACATGGCTATCGTGTTTGTAAAGAAACTAATAAATGATGCGATTCAAGCATTTTCTGATTTATAAAACAAAGCATCTCTCGCTAACGAGACGCTTTACACAGAAGTATAACTTTGTTCCATATATATCTTCTATGTCAGAAGTGGTCCTATCGCCTGTAAGACAAAAGGTTGCCAATTCACCAATACTACAATAAATTGTATTATAATTTATTGTATATGGAAGCTCGCTCAATGAAAGCAGTTCTGGCGACAAAAAACACCTGTCTTTTACAAAGGGTCGTCGAATGCATAGACAAGAATCTTTTATATCTAGCATTTCATTATTTGATACATATAGAAACTTATTACCATTATCGATGACGATTATATTTTTTGTTTGCATAAAGAAAAAACACTTTCGGTGTTTTTCAATCAAATAGGAAACCTGTCGGCATATATCTTTTACAAGCGTTTCAACAAATTCATATCGCATCCGTTTAGTTTTATTTAATTTTTGTTGTGATTCAACAAACTTGTCAAATGTTTGAACATTCACGGAGTTGAATGAACATACGTCATAGTTACTTGATATCGAAACACCTTCTATCTTAATATAGAGAGACATTAACAATGCCTCGTTTGGCCTTGAAAGTTTTATAGTAAAATTATTCGGAGAGTTTTTGCAAACCTCAAATTCATTCATTGATAATAGTATATCATGGTTTTGTTTATATGTTTTACTTGTTAGATAAGTACAAGTTGAAACAATGATATTATTTGTATGCGTTATATATGAATAAGTTGCGTATTCAATCTATCATTAAGAAACAACAACAAACAAGTGAACTAGAACACAAACGCCTCGGCCAACTATACAATGCAATTGTTTTACCAAAACAGGTTGATAGATCTGAGTTATTCTTGAAATTTATAAATACAAATGCGTATGATAGTAATAATCAGACACCCAATGAAGATACAATACCCAGACCAAATGCTAACATTGTTAAACAAAGAGGTATAACTCGTCTAGTAAATGTATATCAATTGAAATACAAAAATGACGAAGATGTCACTGGTTTTGGTGATTTCATACGTGGTTGTTTTTACATGCTGTATGTATGTCAAGTTTGTAATCTAAATTATAATATAGTCATAAATCACCCAGTTTCAATGTTTCTAAAAAATAATGACGGATTGGTTTTCCCAGACCAATTATTGAAGTCAATACGAAGATGTAAAAAGAACAATTGCGAGGATCCTAAACCAGACAAATTTAGACGCATACAGAAGATGTTTGATAGTCAAATCAATAATGATTTTGTTTCATATCTATGTAACGATGCACCTATTGTTCAAAATGCAGCATTTATATATAACATAATATATCCATACCATAAAATCTCGCAACAACATAAACTTATCATGCAGAAAAAATTGTTACCAAACGATGAAATGGAATCGATAATTGTTCAAAATAATACAACTCTTGGAATAAAAGAAAAAGAGTATTGTGTGTTACATATTAGAAACGACGATTACACAACAAACAATTTGGGTTCAGCTATATCAAAAAATTATATGGCTCGTTTATGTGGTGATATAAATGAGATTGTCAAGTACAATGAAAATATTTTACTAATTTCCAACAATCTTCATTTGAAACGCGTTTTACATATGTTATACCCGAAATTCAAGATGACATTTTATGAACCGACACATTTGAACGAGAACATAAAAGAAAATTTAGTAGTGAATACGATGCTTGATTTTTATTTGATGTCGCGATCCTATTTGATTTGCTGTTTGTCAACATATATCCATGGGAGTGGATTCAGCCAATGGTGTGCCGAAACATATAATATTAAATATGATTGCAAGTATTGTATATAAACAAGCTTTTAGAGCAATGTGCATTTTACTTGCCAACCTATAATATTTTTAAACTAACAAATGAGTATTATAATTGTTTTATTTGTTACACCTTCGGACAATTAAACCGCCGATTTATATATCGCCATCTCGGCTATGCCGAGATGCTGAATATAACAAAGGAGGTTTATCAGTCACGAAGTAACCGGTTACCTAAAGACATTCAAAGACGCCGACCGCAAGAGTCGGCGTTTAGAATGTCTAAAGGTGTAAATAACCAGTAAATAAAAAATACATTTATCTAACACTATGTCAACGTCATTTTAATATTATTTGCTATAATGATGATAGCAAATAATTACCTACCGATTCCCCATCCCCAGTTTCTTCCGATTCCCCAGTTCTTCTGCATTATATTATATGTAAATACATTATTTCTATATGCTTTTTATTATACACCATTGAATATTAGAGCAACGCCTTTTATATCACTGATTTGTTAGTTTGAAAATATTATAGGTAGTCACATAAAATGCACATTGCTATAAAACAACATTTGAAAAGGGTTGTGTCAAACACTGATTGTATCTAATTATGTTCGCCCGTCAAGTGATACTTTAACCATGATGTTGGGATCTTCTTCGTCCCACCATCATATTCGACAGCATATCTCTTGTCAATCAACCATTTATTAATATGCAACTGATCTAGAAACACATCGGCTAAAAGTCGGCCGTATTTTTCAGTTCCGACATTTGCCAAAATTACCTGCTTGTGTAGCAGCAATTCAGACAACTTATCCCGTGCTTCCCTTGCTAGTGATTTCTCTTCCTCGGAAGAGCCCTTGATTTCTGGACAATCGATTCCATTCAATCGCACTTGAAATCGGTACAATAGCGAGTTTGGGAACGGCAGCTTGGTTGCAATGGTAATGGTATCACCATCATAAACTTTGATAACTTCCGCCGTTGTTACTGGAACTACAAATGGAATAGTATCTTCCCACTTGATAGGATCTGACTGGGGGATCCTAGGGCATTCATTCCCCCTAGTATCTTTTTTGAAAATCGGAAGGCAACAAATTGAAAGATGCATTTTTGTTTATAATTAGCATCACATATCATAATAATAAATCATTTTTTTGGAATTGTTATTATATTTTCATAATGTATAAATGTCGAATAGTGTAGGTTACGATAAATATTTCTTCAACCAAGGTGATTACGTGCGCTCTAAGAGGACAGGATCGTATGATAAAGTGCCAAACCACCCGAATCAGAGTTGTTATATACAAAGTGTACACAATGCTTCTTCTACTCCTAGGAACGAGCTTTCGAATCCGTGTATTTTATTGAAAGCAAATTCTACGTCAGATGTATCTATGGTTACGTGCGTATTTAAATTAACGGAATGTCAATTGAGATATTATACAAGCAAAGGTGTCACAGGGTCGCTAAAAACATATTCTTTGAAATCAAAGACAGCATCTCTCGATGCTACATATTCTTGCCAGCTTCAATTATATACTAGTAATGCGGATATATCTACATTAAACTCTACGTATAAAACAAATCTACCGCTATCATACTCTTATCTAATGGTTACTAGTATATTGTTAAAAAGCAATGATATATTTGGCTTACCAATTACAATTTTATAAATATATAATATAGGATGAAAACAAACAAACGAAAAACTAAACAAAGATATACAATAAAAAAAAGGAAAACGGAAAGAAAAAAGAGTGGTGGTCGTTATATACCACCTCGAGTCGACCCCCTTCCACCAAGACCTGATGGTGCGGAACAAAGATATAATGATTTAGTTGTTTTATATAATAAACTTATTGACGAATATGATGATCTAATTGATGAAAATGTAAGATTGGTTGATGAAAATGTAAGCTTGGTTGCTAAAAATAAAACGTTGGTTGCTGAAAAACCAGAATATGTTTCAGCATTTAACCAGGTAAAGGCGAGGTATCACAAATTGATTGAATTGTATGATATATGTTTAAAAGAACATAACAAATTAATAGCAAACTTGGATAACGAGGTTCGTGCTGGAGTAGAATTAAGAAGATTTAATATAAAATTGAAAAAAGATAATGCGGCACTTAAAGCCATGTTACCATCAAGTATTTAATGATTGTAAAGACGGAAATAATTAATTGCAAAGGAGTTGAATGTCATATTTTTCACAATATTCGCGTATATTTGACTTTTTCTCATGGTCGTTATTAAAATGTGTTCTGAATGGGTGGTTGACGATTTCTAGCTTACGTAGCGAGGGGAAATTTTCTAGGTAGGGAATGTATTCAAACCCAGCACAAATCTGCATTTCTGATACAAACGAATTTTTAAGTTTTCTGATGTCTGGAAGTATAGAGAGACCAGACCCAAGAGGGTTGCCATTATGAGAAATCATTTTCATCTTTTTCAATGATGTCATTTTTTGTATGACATGATAGAAACCATCGAACATGGCGTCTCCATGCTGTTTTGATATAAACTGGTCGCCTATGACGATTTCAGAGTAGTCAGATGCGGTCCAATTTTCGTAATATGTGCCTTTAGACGACGCCTCACTCTTAGGTTCGTCGTGCAGTCGCGACTCAATTGTTTCGATACGCTTTTTAACGTCAAACGAGGTTTGGATCCCATCAGGCGCCACCTTTGACGGGTTGGGTGGCGGACACAGGTCATTGAGACGAGCCTCTAACATTTTGACATGTGACTCAAGCAACTGGATCCTTGTAGTAAGAGTTTCGATGGTTTCAGACATTTTACAATTTTATCTTTGTTTGTTGTTTAAAATATAACTCAATTTTTCTTTTCTTCGTTACTGCGTTATATTTTGTTATAATATTATTAGTCGTAATGAATAATATTATTTGTATAGTGTAAGGATGGATCGTCCGACAGATCTTGACGACACCAGTGATTGCGGTTATATCAATGATGCTGATTCAGAAAACATTGAAGATATGCCTAATTCAGATTGCGATAATAAAGGTGATAATATTGTCATTGATAGTAATAAAATAATATACAAAAAACTCAACTACAAGCAAGTCGAGATGTCAATCGACGCAAATTACTTTGATAAACGACACAGGTACTCAAACTCTCTCGACATTCTTGCTAGTTATTTGAAAGGTCAAAAGATTATTAACATGGAAGCAAAATCGTATTCAGAAAACAATCTCAATAAACTTATGATGCCTGCCATATTATTGTCCACAATTGCTACCGTGTTGGCTTCGTTTATTGATACATATGGATGGGGGTCAATCATGATTGCATCTGTTAATGCTCTGATATCCTTCTTACTCGCAATTGTAAACTACCCGAAGTTAGATGCGCGAGCTGAGGCATACAAGACATCGGCGCATCAATACGACAAGATTCAAACTACCGTAGAATTCACATCGGGGTCTATTTTATTGTTGCCGTCCGATATTGAGACAGATTCACTTGGAAACATTGAAGACAAACTTGTCAAGACACTTGAAATTGTCGAAACAAAGATTGCAGAAATCAAAGAGACCAATCAGTTTGTTGTTCCTCGAGAGATTCGATTGAGATACCCAATTATCTACAACACAAATGTTTTTTCTATCATAAAGAAAATCGAAGATAAGAAAAAGCGTGCGATTACCAATCTGAAGAACATAAAGAACGAGATTCGATTCTTGACAAAAATACAAGAAGCGAAGAAGGGTTTAGACGATAAACAAAAGAAGAGAATGATTGTTTTGTTCAATTTGAAGAAGGATTTTATTAACGACATTCTATTACTGAAGTCAGCATTTTCGATTGTCGACCAAATGTTTGTGACTGAAATAGAGAATGCCGAGACTATCAAGAACAACTGGTTCCTTTCCACATTTTGTTGTAAGCGTATTCTCAACATAAAAAAACCTTCACAGCTAAACTCGTTTATAAATGATATTATGGATCCATTCAATGATCTCTCTGAAAAAGTTAAGACTAGCAAAAATAACAATAATAACAATAATAACAATAACAACAATAAAAATAAAACAGAAGGTAACACTATACCAGATATTATGATAAACAAGAATTTCATTGAAACAACATCAGACCTCGAATATCCCAGTTATAATAATAATTTTGCAAGTGTTCTGCCTGTTCATTAATATACAATTACTAACAACAGAATATACTCGCCCTCTTAATGCTAACAGAATACGGGTTAAGTGTCCGAACAATAAGGTCCCTCCACTCTTCGAGTCGTGGGCGTCTTGTTAGTTCCGGCTCAATTGCCAACGAGATGATTGTTTTGTATTTTGGGTCAGTAATATTTGTAATTCCTATCATTTCGTAGATAGAGAAACGTGGTTCATCTTCTGTAAACAACTCGTGCTTTGCAACAATGTAATACAATATAAGACCGAGCGAATATACCATACCAAGCGTCGAGCATCTTGTTTCGCTTCGTTTCAATGTGCGGACACTGGTTGAATTGTAAATGTTTGCAGGTTCTTCCTGATAATACATAATGTAATTGTATCTACCCAACATTTCCGGCGACCAATAATTCTGGTTACCAGAATGCAACGTCTTGAAGAACGGATCTAACATGTCAATCACATAAACACACATTTTACCATTGGCATCTCTGTCGACCCATATTGAATCTGGATTAATTGTATTTTGGCTGATCAGCAAATTGTTCTTCATCATGTAACTATAGGCGTCGATTATGATAAGTATCATTTCAGAAGGTTTCAATGAGTGTAGCGGCCGCATAAGCGTGGTTCGTATCACCTCGCCTAGTTTGTCAAATCTCGTTTGGTCATGTTCTCTATTAAGGTTTTTTGCTTGTTGGTTGATATATTCACGCAAGGTTGACCCATGTCGCGTAACCTTGTAAGTAAGCTTTACAGAGTATTTTGAAATCTTGGTGACTTTATAAGGGGAAAGGATGTGGTGTTCGGCGTGTGCCACTTCTTGTTCTCTCTCGACATCATATTGGATGTTTATATCTAAATTATCAATATCGTTTATTGTTACTTCATAGTCGATTAATGCAGATACTGAATTCCGCCGCCTCATTATTTGTAGTCGTTAGTTTTATTCGATAATTCTAACTAATTTAAATCATTTTTTATAATAGGTTGTCTTACGTCGCATGGTTTTGCGTGTCATTGTTTTCATTCGTTTTGTTTTATTCGAATTACCTCCGACTTTTGCTCCATCTCCAGCTTCTTCTTCTGCTCCAACTTCTTCTCTAGATAGTAAATGCAAACTAGCAGCCCATGTCAGCCATTTTTTTATATTTTCATCAGGTTTCTTTGCATTCTTTGCATTCTCTGCATTCTTTGCCTCATTTTTTTCTATTTTATTATGCATTTGTTCATTCCAATTTTTGCTTCCTCTTTCTTCAGATAAAAGACAAATAGATTGCTCAGCTAATGGATATGCACTAGCCTTACTCATTGGTTTGTGTTTTAATGGAATATCTTCTAATCGTTCGCATAATACATCTACAAGCTCTTTGATATTTTTTGACTCAACATATCTTTCATAAACTTTATTCAGCTGACCCATTATAGCCTCTTTACCTGCGGGAGATTCCTTTTTATAATCACGCACTAAATTTCTTATTTTAGTCGCCGACATACTTTTAACACCTCCAGGTTCGTCATCTTCGGAACGTGTCAATAATTTAACACTAACCTTATTAACAGGTGTATTGTTCAACAAAAACATACTGCAAAGTGAACTAAAAAAAGTAAAACGATCTATACCAACAACCATGCGAAGCTCGACATCAGGTTCATCACCCATTATGTCATTCAAAGGAGAAAATGGAACTGAACCAAAGCATATAACTATGACTTCTATATCTTTTACTTCATCTTCTACTTCTGGATTTTCGGCAGCCATTTGACTTTTTACACTTTCCGCCATTTTTTTGACCAACTTTTTTTTATCATCTATAATATTTGGGTCGCTATCGGGATTTTCGCAAGGCATCGGATTGTCCACTCTATCCTGACTACTTGACAATAGTATATATATTTTGGTTGCATGATTTCTCAGTGCATCTGCTAATAGTTCACTAACTAAGAACATGTGTCCTGGATGAGGAGGATTCATGCGCGCTATAGTGAATATGATAGGCGTAGCCATTTATATAACAATAGATTTGTTTTGGTCATTCAATTTTTTCGTCAACAAAAAAATTGAATTGTTTTTTTGTATTATTACTGAATGCACTAAATTGTTAATAACAACTATCAACTACTAATATGCAGACTGCCAACAACACCAGCTTCTATGTTCCGCGCCTCGAGCGCTCGTACAACGAGGCTGCTATCATGGAGCTTTTCGAGAACATGGGGATCGGAAGCGTCAGCCGTGTCGACTTCAAGGTCATTGACGGAAACGACAGGTTCCAAAAAGCGTTCATCCACATGAACTATCTCTACGCAACGGAGTTTGCGAACGCGATCAAGTACCATGTTTTCGACACTGGTGCTAGTTTCCGCATCAACCCGGAGAATTTCAACTCTGAGGTCTACTGGATCTTGCTGGCGAACAAGATGCCCGTCATGGAGACGAAGCTCAACATCCACCAGATTGCCGAGAATGCCAGGCTTCTCGAGCTCAGGGTTGCCGAGCAGAATGTGCTGATCACCTCGCTCATGGAGAAGATCGCCGAGCTTGAGAATGCGACGACTATCTTGCTGAAGGACAGGCTAGACACTCTGGGACTGAAGGAGAAGGTGGAGTCTGTAGATCTGAGGTTTGATGATCTCTTGGCGCAGAAGTATAGGTAAGTGGTAGTGTGGTGGGTGGGTAAGGTTGTGGTTTGGTTGTGACACGAGATAAATAAAAAATATGGTGATAATGGGGTTGTGTTTGTGGGTTGATAACTTGGTTAGTTATCTTTTTTCTTTCGTTATGTTAAATGAATATTTCTAAAATTCAACCAGATTTAGTAAATGCAGAATTTACAAACCCAGCTAATATTGGTTCAATTTATTTGATGGTTACTAGTAATCCTTTGTTTGATCCGCCTAGGGTTAACAGAACATTTAATGAACTTATTGGGGCTCACGCTGATGGTATTCATTTTAAATATTTTACTGGAGGACTACATTATCCAGGACCAGGTGGTGTTGAACGTGATGTTATATTTCCAGATCAATACTATAATCCAAACGAAGGTGGTGAAATAGATATATATAAAATAAACTTTTTAGGTATTGCTGAAAAGGATATCATGAAATTAGTTCAATCTTTTGGCGTAACTGGAGGGAAAAAAATAGACGTTAAAAAAACAAAAACAAAAAAATATAAAACATCGAAACGACGAGCAAAAAAAACAAAAAATAAAAAATAAGTCTAATCAATCATAACCAATTCATATTATACGTCATATTTTTATTTTGTATGTTTTTTTTATTAATTAGAACAACTCTGATAATATTCGTATACTTTTTTATTGATTTTGATTTTGCTTGCATCGTATGAAGTTAAGTAGAGACCCTCCAAGCTTTTGACGCGCGAAAGTGCGACGTATGTTTGACCACACTCGAATATGCCGCTTCCCACATCAATCTCCGCTGCATCCAGCGTGGCGCCCTGCGATTTATGGATGGTGAGTGCCCATGCAAGGATCAGCGGAATTTGTGCGACATTGATGCTGGGAATCTTTTCACTCACAAACGCATGCGGGTGCATCACCATAGTTGATCCGTTATTGTATTTGACTCTTGGACAATGTGAGAACGGGCAATAGCCCACAACGACGCCCTGGCTGCCATTGCACAATTCAATTCCGCTGTCCGTCTTGATGTTGACTACACACATTACATTTGCGCCGATTTTCAGTTTCACGAGTTTGTCGCAGATCAAGTTGTTCGACAAGAAGTCCAGCTCAAATTCGATTTCTTGGTCTGTGAAGCCGCGTTTAGCATCTATGTTGCGTGTCATTTTGAATTCGCTTACCTCACCTGTGAGCGCATTCATTCGCTTGCTGTTGATGCTCTCGACTTGGCTCTTGGTCGGATACAGCTTGGTGATGACGCGGTCAGGATCGCATTCGCGTCCCACATAATTGAGTAGTAGCTCGTGAGATTTGCGTTTGATTCGGCCTTCTCTCACCTGCTTCAAAATCTCGCAGTAACTCTCTTCAGATTGGCGGAAGTTGTGTTTCAATTGTATTTGGTCGGGGAAGACATTGTTCCACTCCTCGCTCTCAAAACAGAAGCGCGATGTGTCTGGATCGTCACGATCGCCTACAGGAGGAAGCTGATAGAAATCGCCAGAGAATATGACTTGGATGCCACCAAATGGCGTTGGTGTCTTTCGGATACGCTTTCCAAGGATGTTCAAGAGGTCGAACAATTTTAGTGATAACATGCTGACTTCGTCGACGATAAGAATCTCTGTTTCGCACCACATCTTTTTTGTGTACCTGTTGGAACGGATCTTTTTTAGCAATCCGTCAATTTCGCCGTTGCCTAGCCCGATACCAGACCAAGAATGCAGTGTCTTTGCACTACAATTAAGAAGGACGGATGCACAACCAGTTAAGGCACAGACGTGGATTTTCTTTTCTGCGTTTGTTGCGTGTTTGTAGATTTTTCTAATGAGTTCGGATTTGCCTGTGCCGCCAGGGCCTGTTATAAATACATTGTTACCTTCAATGTATTTATCGAATGCTAATTGCTGTTCTCTTGATAGTTCCATGGTTTGATTATGGGTGGTCTGAGAAGGAAGAATCAATTTTTTCAACTCAACCTTTGAGAAAGGTTGAGCCAAAACGTATGAAAATATTAGAACTTTGGTTCAACCATTACTTACACATTTGGCTCAACCTTTTTTAAAGGTTGATATTTCAATACCTTGTGCAGCAGTTATACGTTTAAGTTCTTGTACTTCTTTGATAAGAACGGATATGAGTCCAATGTAGTTGACAGATTGTAGTTCTGCTCCATCTTTTTCACCACATACTAAGTCAGGATATTCTGATTGGAGTTCATGTGCAATTAACCCAAAATCATTTTTGTTTGTTTGGTTATTGAAATATTTCACAGGTCTCAGGTTGCTTATTGTGTCTTGTTCATCTAAATTGCGTACATTATCTTTGATTCTGTAATCTGATGTTGCATTGTATGACGAAGCTCCTACTGATCCTCTTACAGATAAATTACTATTTCCAGATATATCACCTGTTATATCCAACTTGCCATTGCCAGAAATATCACCTGATACATACAATTTGCCATTCCCAGAAATATCGCCTGTTACATACAATTTGCCATTCCCAGAAATATCGCCTGTTACATACAATTTGCCGTTCCCAGAAATATCGCCTGATACAAATAGAGGACCAGTTATTGAATTATTATTACTGCTACTGCTAGTGCCAGATACGAATGGCTCGCCATTTTTATATATGCCTCCTAAGAAATTTATTGAACCAGAAACATCTAATGCATATGGTGTAGACGCGGTTGTTTTTCCTATAGATAATCCTCTATTGCTAGGAATGCAGACAAATTCTCCACTAGTACCTAGAACAATTTGGTTGGCTACATCTATATATGAACCATAACCAATTGCAGTTGACTTTGATGTATCAATATCAGATAAATATTTTATATTTTCCCCTAGATAGGTAGAATTACTTGGAAATATTGAGAATGGGGTTATTATAATTGATGCAACAAGTTGTAATTTACTTCCATCTTGCAAATATATATACTCGGATGGCGAAGTTGGGACAACTGGATCACCACCTCTAGTTGTACCAATACCAGTATAAAAATTTATAGTTTGTACAGATGTATCTTTTTTATATAATCCACCTAATCCTTGACTATCTAAATGTTGAATAACTATATTTGTTTTATTATTATTAATTTTATAAATTAATGTTTTATTGTCCGAAGATAAGCCTTGAGTTATATTGGTATTCTGAAATATTACAATAGAATTGTCTAAATTGGAGTTATTTTTACTCCAGGACAACGCGGAATTAGGTTCATTAAATCCTGGAATATTAAAACCTGTTGTTGACGTAAGAAAATATGTGTTAAAAAAAAAGTCTGTAGATTCAGATGTATTTTCTATTCTAATAGTTGAATTATCGTCTTCTGGGTTATCTATGTTTAATTTAATACTATTTACTGGTTGAGTAGGTTCAACAATTGGTCTAAAAACAGATCTACCTTTAGGTGATATTGATTTACCTGTTACACCCCCAATCTTTATATTACTTGAACTATCAGCGCGATATGTTCCGTTAACATTCATGTCTCCAGATACTATTAATGACCCGCTTACATCTAACCCCACACCAGTTACAGGCTCTGTTGTTTTTCCAATAGAGAGCCCTCTATTGCTTGGTATACATACAAATTCTGCAGACGTTCCCAAGACAATTTGGTTTGTTAATGTAATATCTGCTCCGTAACCTATAGCGGTTGATCTTGTTATGCCTTGATAACCTATTCCTCCCATCAATGTTGTGTTTTTACCAACATATGTGTTATCGTGTTGATCGCTGGACAAACTTGACCCAGTTATTTGTGTATCGCCTACCCACAATTGACCTGGTATATAAACCTTTTCATTACTAGTTCCAAGAACAATTTGATTAGAATTTGTTATGGTTGCGCCAGAACCAATAGCAGTCGAAGTTGTATAATAACCTTGATCAGTAGGAATAGTTGTTTCTGTTCTTGCTCCCAAATATGTATTGTTGTTACCAGAAATATCATTCCATCCTGCCAAATATCCAATACCAACATTGTTATAACCTTCTCTATTTTTTAGTAAACTTAGTGAACCAAGTGATGTATTTTCTGATCCTTTTGTATTTGACATTTGACTAAATGAACCAACAGCCGTATTATATAATTGAGGCCTTGATGGATCCTCCTTTGTTACACTTGATAAACTTTTTGCTCCAATTGCTACATTACAGCCACCATTGTTTACATTGTAACCACTTTTATTATTTGGGTCAAGAACTTCAATTTTTCTATTTAAATATACTTCGTCAATTAGTAATTTTTTAGCTCCAGTTTCTGTCATACTTGGGTCAAAATATTGAAAATAATCTAACGATCTTGGAGTTATTTTTAAATCGAACTCGGTAAACAATGATATATTGAATTTAGGGAAGACAATATCAACGCGATGATGAGGAACTCCTGAAACATCAAACTCTCCAATTAAGTAATCTATTGTTTCGGGATTGAGACTTAACGATCCACCCCCTCCGCCACCTCCAGAACTAGTAATTTCATTACGCGATACCCCAACAAATAACTTACCTGGTATATAAACCTCTTCATTTACTACTCCTGTTCCCAGTACAATTTGATTAGATTTATGTATTCTTGCTCCGTAACCTATGGCAGTTGAATTGTTATATGGGGTTACTGATGTATCTGTCCCCGTATCTGCACCCAAATATGTGTTGAATGACCCGCTAACGTCGTTTAACCCTGCATTGATACCAACTGCTGTATTGTTTGACCCTTCTCGCTGATCAAATAGTGCCTGAGTTCCTATCGCAGTATTGTTTTCCGAATTTGTGTTGAATTCTAAAGCACTTGATCCGACGGCAACATTTCGGTTTCCCGTTATATTGAACGTCATTGCTCCCGCGCCGAGAGATGTGTTAAATGATCCCGTGGTATGTTTTAATAGCGAATTAGTTCCAAAGGCGCTATTGCAGCTTGTGTCATTTGCTGCTGAATATAGTGCCCAACTTCCTAATACTGAATTGTTGTTGCCAACGTTTGTATTTGTGTTGTTGCTCATTATATATTTATGGTTTTATATTTTGTATAAAATCATCGTTTATTGGTTTTCGGATTGTTTAATTAGTCATTAGGAAATATCTGTTTGTTGATTCTTTCTAATTGTGCAGCTTGGGATTCTAATTGTGCAGCTTGGGATTCTAATTGTGCAGCTTGGGAATCAACAAGTTTTTTCAAATCCTGTACGGCTTTTACTAATACTGGGAACATTGCCATTTGTCCTATATACAATTTATCGTTATCTGAATCATCTATTAAATTTGGTATTTGTTTGCCTCCAATCTCTATCAAATCTTGTGCAATAAATCCCCATTCAGGTATATCTATTTTACCACCATCTCTCATGTTCCATTTAAACTTTACTGGCGTTACTTTTTCAATAAAATCCATACCCATTTCTAATTCTTCAATATCTTTTTTGTCGCGGCGGTCACTTAACGAGGCAGTATATGTTGCGGCACTTCTAACAGAAGTAATTGAACTATTACCCAAAATTATTTGATTTGATGCAGTAACTGATGCACCATAACCTATTGCAGTAGAATTTGTACAATTCACCAAAGTTATTTTTGTATCAGAACCAACTAGCGTATTATTTCCTGCAATAGCAACGTTTGTCGTAGAATTTGAATTGCAACCTATGAATATATTTTTATCACCTATGAGATTATAACTGCTTGATGTATTTCTTCCCGCCTGATATCCAATTGCTATATTAAATTGACCTACTGACACCGAACTATAGAGAGTTTCATAACCTAACGACGAATTACCATTACCCGAACCTCCTCCTTGACTATTATAACCTACAGCAACACAACTTGTACAATTAGTATTTACTCCACCACATGCAACGGAACCCAATTTTGTATTTGTTTTTGCATCACATCTATAATCCCCAGAAACAGCTATTGCGCCAACAACATCTAATGCAATTAGTGCTGCTGAAGGAGCAGTTGTTTTACCAATAGATAAACCTTTGATACTTGGTATACAAACGTATTCTGTAGAAGTACCTAGTACTATTTGATTTGATGCAGTAACTGATGCACCTGCACCAATTGCGGTTGAGTTTGTTATATTTGTTAATGAGACGCTTATATCTGCATTTGCACCAATAAATGTATTATTGCCTCCCATATCTATATTTGATCCTGCACCGAATCCGACACCAACATTATTATTACTTGTAGAATTAGAAAAGAGACTTCTTGAACCCATGGCAACATTATTATTACCGATTGTATTCAACCATAAAGCATCCCTTCCTACGGCCATATTATTAATACCTCTTGTATTTTGTCCTAGAGTATTATAACCAATTGCAACATTATTACTACCATCTATATTTGCTGTTAGAGTTGTATGACCGATTGCAACATTAGATTCACCCGTTGTATTTGAATATAAACTTCTATATCCTATGGCTGTATTGCAAATACTAGTTGTATTTGAATATAGACTCTGATAACCAGCGGCCGTATTATTATAACCTATTGTATTATAGGCTAGACTTTCATTACCAAGTGCCGTATTATAATTACCAGAGGTATTATTCAATAGAGATTGATAACCAACTGCAGTATTTATACCTGATGTATTGCTCCCTAGACTTTGATATCCAAATGCAGTATTATATGAACCTGTTGTATTTAATAAACAAGAATAACCAACTGCTGTATTAAAAGCACCTGATATATTCATCACTAAACTATAAGAACCAACGGCCGTATTAGAACTACCTGATAGATTGCTAACTAGACTATTAAAACCAATGGCTGTATTATCTTGACCAATATTAGCAGTTAAACTTGATGTTCCTATTTTTGTATTATTACTAACATCACTTTTATAGTTTCCTATTATAGTTATGTCTCCTGAAAATGACGACGACCCACTCACATCCAACATTACTCCACTAACTGGTTTTGACGATTTACCTATAGATAACCCTCTATTACTTGGAATGCATACAAACTCTCCAGTTGTCCCAAGTACTATCTGATTCGACACGTCAATTTTCGCATTATACCCAAGCGCAGTTGAGTTTTGAATGTTTGTTGTGTTTGAGGATATATCTGAAATTGCACCCAAAAATGTATTGTTTGACCCAATAGTTGTTTTACTTCCTCCTGCATACCACCCTACAGCAACATTGTAATTTGTAGAAGATGCTATTGTTGAAAGACTACTTTTACCTATTGCGACATTTCCTGTTGCGACATTTGAATTTACAGCTGAATACATTGCGCCTTGACCAATTGCAACACTATCAATGGCATTACTCCATAACCCCATTGCATTTTGTCCAACTGCAACATTGCTATCCTTAGTGTTGTTTTTTAATGCTCCATTACCAATAGCTGTATTAAAGTTTCCTTTATTTGACATAGACAATACATCTGTTCCAATTTTTACATTACCACTTGAATCGCCTTTATAATCTCCTGAAACTGATATGGATCCTGTTACATCTAATGCATTTATAGGTTTACTCGATTTACCAATTGATAATCCCATATTGCTAGGAATACAAACAAATTCACCGCTTGTCCCTAGGACAATCTGATTTGACGTGTCTATAATTGATTTATAACCAAGTGCTGTTGAGTTCTGAATATTTAGATCCGTGACATTTATATCTGAATACGCACCTAAGAATGTATTATTTGATCTAGTGTTTGCTTTTAAAAAAATAGTTGGAAAATAACCTGCTTGATATCCAATAGCCGTATTATTAATACCTGCTTCATTAGACAAGAGACTTTGAGTTCCAACGGAGGTATTTGAAGAACCTTTATTGTTTTGAAGAGAATTAAATCCTATTGCCACATTAAAGTTTCCTGATCTATTGGCAGAGAGACTTCTTTTACCAACTGATGTATTGTTTATGCCAGTTTCATTATAAAACTGAGAACCTGTTCCTATCGATGTATTTGATTCACCAGCTGATTTACCTGAAATAGGTAAAAGTGCACCTGTGCCTAATCTTACGTTATCACTTACATCACTTAATATACAACCATTAAATGATATATCTCCTTTTACAAATAAATTACTACTTGCGTTAATATCTCCTGCTATGATTAATCTGCCATTTCCACTTATATCGCCCTGTATACCAACCGATCCAATCATATTAATATTTGGATTTGTTAATGTTGTTATTGTTGTTTCTGTTTTTATTTTTTCGTTACCTGCAACAAGTAAAACATTTGAACTGGTTGCTGTAAATGTATTTACTCCACTATTCCCGTTTGCTCTTATTGTGTTACCTCCTGATGCATCTATCAAGTTTGTCGTTGATGTTGTACCTGAAGAAGTGATGATATTACTACCACCAATACTTTCAATTCTATTTATTCCTTGACCTGTATTGATAATTAGGTTCTGGCCTGTTGTTGTTCTCATTTGATTACCTCCTAATGATGTTGTTGCTGAAATTACATTGGCTGTTGAGGCACCTGACGCAGATGTAATAGTATTTGTCCCTGTTGTTAGAGCAGTTATAACATTTGAACCACCTGTATTCTCTATGAGATTTTGACCTGTCACTGACATTATAGTATTTGTCCCTGTTGTTAGAGCAGTCATAACATTTGAACCACCTGTATTCTC
>Ga0214923_10000905_pt1 | contig 43586 bp, 39 predicted proteins | sample LL1510_MetaG_FD_177993 | JGI IMG/M metagenome (GOLD analysis project Ga0214923, IMG submission 177993) | Freshwater microbial communities from Lake Lanier, Atlanta, Georgia, United States - LL-1510 | ecosystem: Environmental > Aquatic > Freshwater > Lake | place: USA: Georgia | collected... | reverse complement strand
TAAAATCCTCCCAATCCAAATAAATACTCTTAATTGAAAATGCCGATGAAATTGAAATTACACCATCATCTACTACAGGTAATGCAACTAGTGTAGATGCACCAGGTCTTGAACGGAAAGTTATGCCAACAATATGATTGTAACTATCTTTAATAATTCCCTCAGGTCTTACTGGTGCCGCATCAACTGCCTTAGAAAGAGGAATCATTGCTAACGGATCAACACCCTGTTGAGATGTATAGATTGAGGAATATCTACTTTGGCATTGTGTCATATATTCATCTACTCGTCGCTGAACGATCTCAGGCCAGTACCGTCTGGATGCATAATCCCAACGAATAATTGTCTCGTGAATTTCGGCCTCTCCTCCTTTTGCCGGTTTATTACTTGTATGTAAGTATAATTCATAGCGTGCGTATATATTATCAGTAGCACCAATATATTTGAGAGTTCGTGAAATAAAGGCAAAGTCATTCTTCTTATTTCTATCGGTAGATACCCCAAATATTGGACACTTTACTGTTACTGGCTGGTCTCCATTGTCCTCCAATACTATTAATTGAACTCCTCTAACTGTAAATAGACCAGGCTCGGCCAGTAATGGTTGAATATGACGTAGATCCTTTCTCTGTGTTGGATTTCTAATGAAACGAATAAATCTCTTATATGAATTATATAATCGAATAACCGAATATAGATTGGTACTTGTTACAATTATTCCTAAATTAACTGAAGCCCATGTCATCAACTCTTGTTTAGTTGGAGGCATCGCACTTCCATCGGCTGGATTAAAGAACTCTAGTACTAAGTTACCAAAGTGGGAATTTAGAAAGATTCGCGGTGTGACTACTTCTAGAATTCGTTCTTTAACTTCATTAATTGAATTTCTATAAAGCAGTGGGGCGATTACACCGAGCAGCGATTCATAAATCGTATTCTCTGTACCAATTCTCAAGAATCCAGTGGCATTTGGACGTAATTTCAAATGAATAGCTACACGAGTAATTATTTTATCACCCGAATTTTGTCTAAAGAATTTATCAAACTGAGGAGGTACTGTCGCAAATACACCTGGATCAGGATGCTTGTTTGATTCTAATATATACTTCTTTTGTATTGATTCAAATAGTACCGCATATTCAATTGCCTCTTCGCCTTTAAATACTAACTCATCATAGTCTAGCTCATCTTCTTGATCGGCTATTTCATTTGCATTTAGAGCCTCTACTGCGGTATCTTGTAAATATGCTCGAATATGAGAGAATTGAGGATTTGAAATACGCAGCGTTGTCTGTTTTAGGAAACAGCAGGGTAGTGCGAATCCCTCAGGATGTGTTGATTTTGACATAAAATCAATTTGGCTATGGTATGCGGATCCCTTTTTGTCTTTTCTCTTAACAACTGTATATCCTGGCATAGCTTTCTTAGCTGTAATAAGCTTACCATTACAGAAAGGGCATGTATTTGGTGCTTTTTGATTTCCATCTCTATCACGCGTCCCTTCAAAATCCTTTTCACGCAACATTATCTCATCGCTTAAACAATAATACTGTGGGCAGAAGTAGTAATTAATTGCTTCAGGGTCAGAACCATATTTCATAAGAGTAATTGTTTCTTCTGTTCCAAGCGGTTGAATTGGCTCTTCATCACCTTCAAGGGGATAAATAATCCAAAATATTGGGTCATCTTGATATATTTCACGCATACGTTCATATTGATCCTTTGTTAAGACTGATGGTTGTCTGTCATCATACCCAGCACATTTTCTACTATAACCATTATCATCATCGTCCTCAGTCTTATAAGAAAATAAACGAGGATCAATTTCTTGTAACTTCTTTATAAACCAGCTCTTTGGATTAACTAGGCGTTGTTCATCGTCACCTTTTAGCGGTACTAATTTATTAACTTTGGATAACTTATCATTAGCCTCTTTTATTTGTGTTATAGTCTTTGAGCCCTCTTCTGCTTGGGTTGCTGCTTTTACCGCATTAGGCGCAGTTTCAGGTATAACTTCGCCTTTGTCTATTTCATCACCTACATTCGCAAAGGGATCATCTATCATCCAATCTGGTACCTGCTCTTCTAATGAAGCACTTCCATTTTCTGGTATCATTTCATTTTTCAAAGAAGCTGCTGCCGCTGTTTTAGTATTATCGGTCGCATTGGAGACTATGGCTAGACCCTCTTCTGATTTAATACTTTCATGCTCTAACTCTTCAGATACTTGTGATAGAACTTCATTGTGCGAATTATTTCTTTTAAAATAGCCATCATCATCTACAAATAATAGTGAAAGAAGAGTAAATACTCTTAGATAGGTTTCATAACTATCAATGCGATTAATATGAAAGTAATATGAGGGATGTTGCGCGAAGATATGAATATCAATACCAGGATTAAAACTCTCAATGAATTCGCCATCGTCTGGGATTTGAAGAGTAAATGTCCCGCGTTTTTTATACCATTCTGCAAATGCGTCTGATGCTTCACGACGAGAGAATTTAAACTCATTTTGTAGGGCATTGATTACTTCTGCGTCAGGACTTTCACCCTCGAGCATTTTACTTGTAGCATACTGGGTTAAGAAACTAAATATCTTATCTTCTGTAGCATACTGACTAACCGCTTTATAACGCAGCGATATAAGGGGATTTTCATTAGGCAGTGGTTTAATTTCTCTAAAGAATGTTGTAAAGAAGGGTAGGCGTTGTTGAAGTCTCGTCTTATTAAACTTGGTTTTAATGTCTAATTTTAAGGATAAAACAATCGCAATTTCTCCAAGGCTAAATGTATCAAATGTCTGAGGGAGACCTGTAAATACATCTTCTAAAATCGAAGTAAAATTACGAAAATCGAGAATTGGATCCAGTTTTTTGATTTGTTTTGGTGGCTGTAAAAGTAGGTCGAGTGTACCATCATTAAAAATGCGCACAGTTCCATAAATTGGCTGAGTTATACCAATAGCAGGTCTATGAATATATTTTAAAGAGCAAAAATCAATACCAGGTGTAGGCGAAGTTTCTTTACCCCATACTTCAAGAATACGCGGATCTTCAATAGTTGGAATAGGTAATACTCCCTTTACATGTAGCTTTGTAATCGCAGTTCCTTCGGCAGGTAATAAACGAAAATAAGGGCGTTTATTTGTAACAGGGATACGATAAAACATATACCCACAGCCTTCAAAGCCTTTAACACTCTTTTTCCATGTTAAGCGAAGTTGTCTTATACCTGTTACTTTTGCTATAGGAACTTCAATACCTTCTTCTAAATATCGATTTAGTACATTCAAAGAACTATCTCGCTGTTTCACAAAAAAATAAATCTTTTTTGCAAATTCTTTGTCTTCTTCTGTTGCTTCATAGGATCCATCCACGCTTACTGTAGGATAAAATGGGGCAAAGCGTTTATTCCAGTCTTCTTCTGATATGGGAGTAGGTCCACTGTATTCTCTGAGTAGGTATTTAAGTGGAAATACGTGTAAAACGGGCATTTGACCGTCACGTGGTTTTAAGAATACACTTTCGATAGTTGAGCGCCCTCTTGGTTCATAGTTTGGACTGGCATAACTTCCATCTGAGCTAATAAAACGCATATCTGGTTGAGTTAGAACCTTGCGCGGCGATAATAGAATATATGTCATTTTGGGGTCATTGGAATCACTCGGAAACCAGAGCCAATCAAGAGGAATATAGGTGGTGGCAATTGATGGATTTTCTTCAGAGTATGGTTCATTAAGAGGGACACCTACAAAGGTAAATCGTGGTATAAATCCTGTATCGCCTTCATAATGATTACATATCATACGCTTGATATCATCGATTGTATCGAACGGATATACTTTATTAAATTCTATCGTTTCATATTCATCTTTACCTTTCCAAACAATACATTTTACCGGGGGAGTATCCTCACGGAGACTTGTAAGTACTGTTGGATAAAGTATCTGTTCTATATCAGACATCCCTATGGCCTTTTTAGAAAAAAGGTATTAAGCTTTTTAACTACATGTTAATAACAGTATTAGTCAACTCTTTTAGACATTGTGCCAATTTGTAGATTATTTCCATCTTTTGAGGGATCATAGCGAGGAGAATCGGTTATATAAACGCCGCAGTAACTTACAGGATGCGCTTGAAAATCGGTATATTGATATAATCCTAATGCTTCGGCCTCTTTAAGGAGCCAACCGAAATTGTTCCAAAAATCAGGTCCATGACCGATTGATTCCGTACAAACATGCGCTAGTTCATGTAAGGATACAAAGGTCATTACATTCTCATTTACTAAACTTTCATTAGGCCCTTCGCGCTGTCTTAGACACATATAGATCTGTTCCCCTTTGTTGATTGAATAAGAGGTGTGTTCAGAATCAGGTGTGGCTTCTATGAATCGTGATGGATCAGATCTAAAGTTTTTGACAAGGTGTTTTACTTGGGCCTTGTCAGGATACTTTTTTTCAAGCGCATCTGTAATTTTCATAAGACGTATTCTTAAACGCGCCATCAAATTCGCGGCTTCTTGTTTATCAGGCATATCACGAACTTTGTATTGCTTTCCATCTATGTTTGATGTAACCTGGGCTGTTGCGTAATTATTGCCGCCAATAATTGAATTAAAAATATTATTAGCTGTTTCAAGTATTGACATTCCTAATTTTGGTATTCATTTTACAATCTTTAAAATAACGATAATATATTGTTATTTTAAATATTAAGTAATTAACTAGTTATTATAATATCAAATGATCCAATTTAAGACATATTTTCTAAACCGTAATTTCTAAGCCGTAATTTCTAAGCCCCAATTTCAAGAGGTCTATGAGAAATGTCGGGAGAGATAGTGCTCTGGTTAAAGATGCTGACTGGTACCTGCGGGTTAGGCGGTTCAGAGCGGACCTGTAAGTTAGCATTACGTAACGACTGGCCGACCGTGTTCACACCAATTAGGGCTCCAGCGCTGAGGAAGTTCTTACCCTTAAGGGAGCCAGGTCCCATCGGGTTCTGTTCAGCCCAAATGCTGTTCATGTCACGGGGAAGAAGCTCAGACGGGGTGAGCTGGTCGCGGGGGTAGCATCCAGCAGGCGCTTCGGCCGCACCGAAACTGGCAGGGCCTTCATAGGAGCTTAGATCGGCAAAACCTTCGCCCGCCTTTTTGGAACCTTGAACGCCAGCACCAGCTTTTAGAGCTGATTCAGTCTTAAGATCATTGCCAAATGCTTCCTTATTTTGAGGATTTCCTGGCTTAACTGCGTTTACAGTTGGAGCATTAGCATTTAGAAATTTCTCCTTTTTACCATTAGCGGCCATTTGACCTGGTAATTCATTGCCATGAGCGGCACCAGATGGTACTGCACCTCCAGCTTTAACAACCGCATCCGCAAATCCTTCACGAGATCCTAAAAGACCAAATAAAGACGAGTCATATTGATATACGACGAAAAGTATGACTAAAACAACTAGAGCGATTAAAACAGCGTTCTTCATTTCTGTACCTGCCATTGCTTTCTATAAAAGTATGAGGGCTTATTTTTATACGAAAAGATGTGCCGAACACCCTCCTTTTTAGATCTGAATATCCTCCCCTTCTTCTGAAGCATCTTCAGTACCCTCGTCGGATGTCTCAAAATCAGTATCAGACTCCGAAATGTCATTACCGTATTTATCATAATATTGAGCTGTTTGACGCTGCGCCTTGTAAACTGCCAACTTTGCTCTTAATCTTGCCTCTTTCACTTTCTGTTTCTCATAAAACTTAGCTGGGCTATCAATCTCAAGTATACCTAACGGCGTACCCGTATTGTTAATTTCAACCGGTAATTCATCAATGTCCAATTCTTGAATATCGTTAATTACTTTATTTTTTAAAACCGGAGAGACGACAACTTCTGGTAGTGATATTGTGACATCCTCAACATCCGGAATATCAATCATTGGCTCAAGATTATACCCCCAATTTACTGTAAAAACTCCCCCACATATTTGAATATTTTTTGGGACTAATATAACATTAATTGGGTACTTGATATCTGTAGTACCATTAAGTGTATGTTTAGTAATTTTATTAATTGTTTCAACCGTATATGGTTTAGAGAAAAACTTAGTAGATGATTGTAAGAATAATTGAATGAAATTATTCCACCAAGGAATATTGTCTAAAACACATTTTTGTAATGATTGTAATGATATGGCAGCTTGATTTTCTGCTACAAATGATAAATAGTCACTGTTTGAATCATAGCTAATTTGAAATGTGTAACACGGATCTTGTACTCCAGTCTTAGGATTTAGGACCTTTGTATATTGAGGCGCATGGAATTGATGTACAAGAAAGGCGGACATTCTCTGAACACAGCGATTAGAAGAGAATTGATAATTTCGCCACATTAGAAAATGCCACTAGACCGGACAAAAGACAAAGAGCTTTTTGCTAAGATGCTTAAAGGGTGGATCGATCAATTCGCACTATCACTTGCTAGTTCTGATACTAAAAACTACATTCAACAATTGGTAATTGAGCCTTTTCTTCAATATATTCTTCAGCGGAGTTTTCCTTATATGATTATCGCAATTTGTTTTTTTTCAGGTATTTTAATATTTGTAATCTTAACATTTGTATTACTTTTAATGAATCGGAATAAAGTCACTATGTGCCCTTTTTGTGAAAAAACATTTTAAGTAAAAAAGTTCATATTCATAGCAAACATGGCAACAGCACCACAATCAGACCCCGGTATTGGAACTGCGGTACGTTACTTTTTACATTACAGCAATTTAGCATCTTCTTTCTACAAACAATATGGCAGCGCTAAAAAAGTAAAAGATGAGTACGAACAACAAATTATAAATACACTTCGACAAAGTGGTATGGAAAAAGCCACTATACAAATTAATGGAGGGCAAATTACTGTTGTAGATAAACGTGAACCTAATCAATTATCTCTGAGCAAGATTGAAGAACTCCTACATGGTTATTTCAGACAAAAAGGTGGTCCAGACCAATCCTTAGATATTATGACATTTATTCGATCTAACCGAGGTTATACAATGAATAAGTATCTTAAACAAAGTGGAATACAACAACCTCCACAGCAATTATTACAATAAGTTACTTAATACCATATTTATGAAATATTTAGTTAAGTAAGTTGTTATCGAAGAGTTCTAGTTATCGAAGAGTTCTAGTTATCGAAGAGTCCTAGTTATCGAAGAGTTCTAGTTATCGAAGAATCCTAAGAACTCCAATTATCACGACTGAAAGGATTAATAGGAATTTCAGACTTATGAGTTTTATAGTTATATACTTTCTTATCAAATGCAATTGCATCAGGAGTTAGGTTATCTTTATTCATAATTGCGCGATTATCTGTTTCATTCTCAGATGGCTTTACACCATAGCAATTAACTCCAAATCTAAGTTCAGGATTATCAAAATATCCTCCGTTTATTCCTGGTACTCCACACGATAATCTTTGATCCTCTGGACCGCTCTGTAGATTATTAAATGTGGATTCCTGTGTTGGGAATACTGCCGCTTGTCCTTTTACCCATCCATAATTACACCAATCAGCACCCTTTTGCCACGCATCCTTCACCTGATCGTATGATGCTAATTCAGCACCAAATGCCTTACATAGTGGCTCAGAATCAGAATATGTGTATTTATTCTGAGCTATATTAAACACTTCTTTCCTGCCTGGAAGTATCTTTTCAACTACATTCTGATTCATGGCAGGCGAAGCAAGTTGCTGAGGTTCAGAGACAGCGGGTGGTGGCTGAACTGCGGGCTTTGAAATGCCAAGAACATCCTTAATTTTCTCCCAGGCTAATTGTAATCCCAGTGCAATTTGCTCACGAAACATAATTACAATAATGAAAAGTACTATTAAAATACCCAATGCTATAATTACTGGAATTGTAATTAGAGGCTCGGTAGAATTTTCAATTGTGGCATTAACAGAATCATTAATTTGATCTGAAATATCTGATGGCATAATGCTAGTAACCGTATTTTTAATTGAATTTGCGGCATTTGATGCGGCATTTTTTATAGTATTTATAGGAGCTTGTATAAATGAGCCAGTATTTAGGGCCGTATTATTAGAAGCTTTCATATTCGAGTTCATTCTATTAAAGACTACTGATTGTTATAATAATTTATTTTAGTGTAACAATCAATATATAATTTTAAATTTTTTAAATAATATTATAAAATACCGTACATAACGCCTATTTTAAATAATTAAACACCATCCTCTACCGTACGATTACCTCCTCGCATGTTGATGTAGTTTCTCTGTTGAGGTGTGGTACAAACACATCCCGTATCAGAAGCATAGGACGCATCACAGCATTCAGGCTTCACTTGATTATTTTTGAAGATGAATAGGCTGTCAGAACCGGGTTGAAACTCGGGCCCTAAGAGAGGTTCATTAGGATCAGTTCCACGCCATGAGCTTACACCATTATTAGGTGTAACACGAACATCATCAAATGCTCCAATTGGCTCCAATTTATATTTACCAAGGCCAGATGATCCAGCATTTTCAAGGAAATAACTCGTGAAACCTTCACTTGTATAACTTCCTTGAGAATAGACCATCATTAAATTTGCGACTAGCAGCAATAATAATCCTGTGATTAGAAATGCGGTTTTCATTCTACTTATTACACTTTAGATAATCTCATTGGTTTAGAAGCCGGAGTCTAGAGGATACCAATGAATATGTCTTGTGTATTTCTTTGTACCCAATCTCCGTAAAGTCTCGCACTATCTTTTCTTTTTTATCCATCTCATCCCAAATTATAAACTCACCCGAGTCCGTTATTAATGTCATACCACACGCACTTATTGTACCTTTATTGCTTTCTTTTACCGTACTTAAACCTTTTATCCAAACTCCATCAATCCATTCATATAGTTCCGTATTCCATAAACCATTATCATCATCTATTCCATCTATCTTGGCAGAAACTATACCCAGAATTTCTTGCTCCTGACCGTCTCTGGTTAGACAACGCATACTCATATTTGGAGACCATAATGATGATATAGCTAATAACTCCACAAATCCCATATTTGTTTTGACTTTTACATTTCTACCCATGACTGGTATATTCATATTTAATTTTAGACCATCTTTCCACTTAGAATAATTAGAATTATTATTTAGCATTTTAAGAATTGTATAAGTCCAAGTATATTCTCCAAGTTGGTCGTTTTCATCAAATTCTTCCCAATCTCTAAATATAATAGGATTGGTAAGGTCTGGGCTAAATACTGGAATAGTATGAGTTGTTGTATTAAAACAATATAGAATATTTGAGGTATTATCTACCTTTTTAGCTCTTTCATCGCTTGAAACAGATTTCCATAAATGATCTGTTCCAAGTACTAAATGCGAACCTGATACTATTATCCCATTAATACTATATAATTCAACGTCTTTACCGCTCATTAAAATTGTGGCAGTTACTTTTCCACAGTTGGCACCAAGCTCATCGCCAATTTTAATGTCTTTAACTGATTTTGTTTTTTCTTTATTGTGTTCTTTTACTATTATTTCGCATGTTTCTGAAAAGCAGAATCCTCCCATATCACTCTGTGCCTCAGCTGCTAAAGATCCACCAATTATCATGGTTAATGATAAGACTGCTGCAACTATCGCACTTAATACAGCTAAAATCATTGGTATAAATGGAAATAATACAAAAATTAAAATAATTATAATTGCTAACATAATACCGCAAATAATAAGAATAACTTTTATTATAAACTGTATTGTATTAATCATACCACGAAACATTGTTATACCCGTGTATAACATAGACATAGCCATAGCATTTGCCCGTCCCATAGCCATACGAAAATACTGTATAATTCGGCTTATTTCATAAACGGATCTATTAAATTCTCCATAGAACTTCATTAAATATCCAGAAAATGCTGTATACATTGACGCAGCCATTTTTCGTACTGTATTAACCATATCCAGTGCAGAACCTGCCAGATTTACTTGTTTGCCAAAAAGGGCGCTAATCGGCGTCATTAATAAATTCATAAATTTATCAATATATGATTTCATACAAAAGCTAAAATTATCTTGTGCGAACCCAGTGCTTGTTCGTGGATCAGATTCTGGCTTAAAAAACATTGCGGCCATCATCACTGGTAAATCACAACGCCGGCTATCCCAATTATTCATTACACCAGTTCTTTCAAGACCTGCTATGGTTAATCCTAAGGCAAATATCAAGCCAAAGGTTAATAATACAAATGGCCATTTTGAGTCCATCTCCTTTTATCATCTTAGATAAGTCACTTGCTTAAAAACTCGTGATTGGATTTTATGTATTATTTATGTATTTTTAGATTCTAAACACTTAGAGTAATGTATTTCCGAGTCCGGAGAGCACAATTCCATATAATCTCTTATTCTTAGTCCGTCTTCTAGCTCAATTTGAGAGTTTGGAATTACTATAAATGATACCAGCTCTGTTCGCATTTCTATAATTTCCATTTTTTCTCCAAATCTTTCCCATTTATTTAAATCTGGATTCCAATATAATGTCGCAGGTGTTATAATAGTACCATTTTTTAACCTACATACCTCATTTACTTCTCTGCGAATTAATCCAACCACTTCGGATCCTGTTACAAGTTTATCTCCTATTTTGATATTTTTTGCTAATTTATTTCCATTGAGTGTCTTAATTATCGTATTTTCCCCAATTGCGGTACAATACTCTTTAAATTTATAGTTTTTATCAACAACCGTAGAATTAAGTCGCCCCTCGACAAAGTTCATAGTATCCTTATCACCATCAGTTGTTTCATCATAATCTAGAAAAATTAGATCATAAACTGGAATCTTATTATCACTTGTATTTAAACAATATAACGGTTCATCTGACAACCAAGGCCCTAGTTTTACCGCATCTGGGTGATCTCCCGCCATAATTGGCTTTCCTAAATACATTACATAGTGATTTGTACTTACTGTAACTGGGCCTAGTTTAACCATAGCCTGACCCTTGGAGTATAAACAAAATGTGGCAGTAACTATACTGTTAGTTTGTAATAATACATCTCCTATTTTAATATCTTTAATAGCTGTTAATCCCTTTCCTTTAACATTAATTTTAGTATTTTTGGGAAAACAGAATACATTTAAGAAAGAGAAAAGAAAAGTATTTGTAAAGGATGATAATCCAGTAATTCCTGATAGGCCCATATACATTACTGAAAACATAATAGCATACATCCGCGAAATTAATGATTTAATATGTATTGCCGATAGACGCAACCTAAAGAAAAAATTGGTGATACGATCTGTAAAATCTTGAAATACTACATTTATACCACCACCAAGTGATGCGACCGTATTTCGTAGTGAACTAATAGAATCAAAAATTACTGTAAGTAACACTGTAAATTTTGCGAACATACCTCCAATTGATCCCAACATTGGCATTGATTGAGTATCAAATACTTTTCCCATACAGAAATCAAAATTTTCCTTTGTATTATATCCAAATAAACTCGCAAATGGCATGATCATTGGATTACATCGGTTTTCCCCCCAATTTTTTGTTATATTTGTAGCATCATTATATTTATTAATGGTAAATAGTAATATAACTGCTATAATAACCATAATTAATACAATAATCCAGGCATTACTTGGATTCCATAATTCTAGCTCGGCGGCCATCTTCCTATTCACCGTCAACAACCAAGTATTGCCTATATTTTCTCTTGTTTTACAATTATTCGATTAATCTCGATAGTTATTAAAAAATAACTAATAGAAATTAATTAGTATTTTATTTCTTTTCTTTTAATTCATAGTTCTCTTTTACCCAATTACGATCTCTTACAAAAATTTTACTAGCATCGGGAGCAGTTCTTACAGAAAGTTTTCCTACTGCATCTAATTTTCTATATACCGATAATGCTCCATAACGTTTAATCGCTTTCTTTAAAGCGGTCTGTCGTAAAGAGTCGGATAAACGGTATTGATATCCATATTTAATCATCTCTCCCTTCCGGAGTTTACCAATTCCTTCACCGTCTTTTGGTCCCTTACCAGGTAGTCCACGATTCTTTACACAACTAGCATTAACTTTAATTGTATTAGCTTTAGGACGTACTGTATATGTAGTACCTTTACGTCTTACTGTAAATCCAGAGGCTTTTACACTCGGACGAAATTTCCGCGTATATCCACTTCTTAATATAAAACCTTTTGGGCAATCAGTTGCCATTCCCTATTATTCCTGATTAAAAGAATTTTTTTGAAAAAAAGGGTATTCTTTAAAACTTTTTTGAATATAACTCGCATATGGAATTGTATCAACAACTTGATTCTTTTTAAAGAAATCCGCGAGCCAACTTAATAATGTACTTATTGAATGACGTACCTCTTTAGGAAATTTGTCTAAATCATTACTAATATTACCCTTTTGCGCATTTAAACACAATATATACACATTATTTATGTTTTCAGTGTATTTATTTAATAATTCCTCACTTTGAGCTTCTTCTGTATTCAATTCAGGCTTTAAAATAGTATTTTCATATATTTCATGTTTTATATTTAATACATTATTTCTAAATTCAGGATCAATATCTGGCGGCGGTACATCATTTTGTATAATTTCATCATCATTATAATCATCATCTGAGTCTGTCTCCCACATATTATTGTTATTATTACTCATTTACTACTATTATAATAGTATGTTATTTAGCAATTAAACCATACACAATACATAATCCAGCAATTACAAAAAGCATATTCGCAGAATTAGCTGTAAAATTCTCCTTTATTACCTGTTTTGTTACAGGTTGAGGAACAGGCGGATCATATTTTGTATTTGCCTCTGCCTGTGCGGTTAACATTGTCAACTTTGTATTTGTATTATTCATTTCCTGTTTTACAGGATTATTTCCCCCGGGACCCACAGGAAGCGGTGAAACTTGGCGACTTCTTGCTAAACTAGTAGACGGGGCGACTCCCTCCATATTACTGCTCATTCTACTATGTGTGTAACGATATAAAAAGATTTTTCTATATCATACCAGATTGAAATGGCATTTAATAAACGTCCAACAGCTCCGCTTGAAAGCATTGATGAAGCTACCGCCAGAGCAGAATCCCAGACCCTTGACTTTGATCCACGTGTTCGCGCACGCTTTATTCGTGAAATGCTTGTTGATGTTAATAACTGGCTAAACCAGGGACTCACCGAAGAACAAATACGCGAAAAAGTTCCTGAATTTGCCGAGAAATACCCCGAATTATTTAGTAAACTCATTAAAAAAGAGGATTTAACACCTATTCAAAGTATGTTGGCAATGCTTGATAGAATGGGTGAAGGAAGCATTTCTCAGCATCAGGCATCTATCATTATTGGCAAGAAGTTGGTTGATAAATTTATAAATCCTGAATTGAATGGTAATGGGAAGAAATAGGCACTCTAAATCTTACACACCATTCATGACTTGATTTTTTATTATTCTGTAAATAATTCTGAATCAAGTGTGTTGCTTCGCTCGCATCATCTTTATTAATTATGAAAAATACTTTTTCAAGATACTCTGTTTGTCTAATGAAAGAGAATGTTCTTAACTCACTAATAACATTCTGATATTCAACTGGCAATTCACTACTAAATAATGACTCTACAGGCTGATTATTTTCAAGCATACTACACCATAAACGAAGCACATCAAATACTTTATCTGTAGCACCTGTAAATCCTTTTCCAATGAAATATTGCTCTGGATTACAAGGACGGCTCATAGCTGGTTTATAGAGCATCCATTCAGTAAAATGGCATGATAGTAAATATAATAAATCTATTGTCTCTTTCTCATAAAAATCAAATATCTTTAAAATAAATACACCCCCTATCTTCAATACCTCTAAACCAATCTTAGTCGATGCCAACAATAATGGAAAAATCATCTTTTCTTGCTTTGAATAATCACATGAAAAATCAAATCCACCATCTGCCGTGAAAATATCCATCTTTCCTCCATACGATGGATGAATACAGTAATCAATAAAGAATTGTTGATTAATAGGTTTCATAATGTCCCCAGTATTATCTTCGCCATACAAAATTCTAACATTTCGATTCTTATATAGAAAATTAGACGCGCGGCGCCATCCTGGTACATTTGTCTGTCGTGACTTCAATGTCATGGCAATGCTTGTTTGAATCTTCTTCCTATGTTTACTAGATTCATCAAATAGAGCCTCAATAAAACCACCTGGGCCTTCGCACACATGTGCGCATCTCACATTATCTAAATGAGGGATATCAAAGAAATTGATGATTTCAATCATCTCTATCATCTTAAAATAAGATCGCGATAAAGGCTTTAAAGAACTTACTGATTCAGGAAAATCTTCATACTTTTTTTGAGTATATACTATTTCATATGGGTTTACAATCTTTTTATAATATTCCCAGTTTTTACCATTTAATAGACCTGTTTCATATTGATTAATTCTATTTCTATACTCATGTAAAGTTGCTTCCTCTTCAGAAATAATATGATTTAATTCTTTTGATTCGAGTTCAAATGAGCTAGCAATTATATTATTTCTTCTAAAAACCGTACAATTCTCCCAAGGTTTTAACATATCAGACCCATGTGCCATACATATTATACATATTATAGCTTTAGATCAATATTATTTTTTTTAAAAAAATAATATTTAATTTTTAATTAGTTTATAATGTTAATCTGTCTAACCGTCAATCACATCAATCTCAATCTCAGGCTCCTCAATTACCGTCTTACCTGATGGCAATACCATATTCATCTGGAATTGTGTAGACGAACAAGGGTCCGCTAGTTGAAGACCCGCCTCTCCTAATTGTGTGATATCTCCTTCCTCCTCATCTTCTAACACACCCTTATACTTATCTACATCAACTGACTCCAATAATTTACTTAACATTTGATCGTCCATTAAGATTTGAGAGAAAGCTGTGCCTCCGCGAATTGGCTGACCCATCATAATATTCGCTGATACACCCGTTACTGGGTCCACCTCCCCAAATAGTGCTGCCTTTAATAGAATCTTCTCCGTTTCCTCAAATGATGCCTTTGCCAGCGTACCAATATCATTCTTGTTAATACCATATCTGTCAATTGACATTAGACGACCAAATCGGGTCATAACATCGCATAGCAGACACAGATGACGGTAATTTACACCCACACTGTCAAATAGACCGTTAATTTCATTATAGAGAACGGCGCGTGTAGCTTCAATACCCAATATTTCATAGACATCCCACACATTTGTCGAATATAGTCTTGTGCCATCTACAGCTGGATGATTCATTACCTTAATAAAGTTGGAACCATCAGTGTCAAGAATATACTGTTCCACTTGGTCGTACTTTCCATCAACCATCTCAACGACTTGTGTATCCTTGCGGAAAGTTACACCCTTAATTCCAGGCAAGCCGCGAATAACAATAATGTTGAGAAGCTTGTTCTGGAACTTCTTGAGATTCGTGAAGTCGTCCAGTTGCGCACCAGTATCCTTATCCTGGCGGTCCTTATTCGGAAGACGAATACGCATTACCAATTTATCGGAATTATAATCACTATACACAATGTTAATATCATTTTGGTTCTTAATGACTGATACAACCTCCTGAATGGAGATGTTACGATTAAACATCTCCTCGCGATTCAACTCAAGACGCAATACCCACTTACTCCATCTGTCTTCTAGACCTTCGTCTGCCATAAGCCCTTCCTCAAAGAGCTTGTAAAACTTTAGCAGCGCTTTATCTTCCTCAATTACTGTTTCATCGTCATTATCATCCCAGTAAATTGCTATTTTCTCTGTAATATTTCTCAGATTTGTTAGCTCAAGATCCTGTACTACTTCACGGGCCTTATCTTTATTGCTGCGATGCTCGGGTTTTAACGTGATTGTTAGGGATACAGCCTTTGGATTCTGCGTTACTTTTAGGAGCTCCCTTAGACGCGGTACACCTCGGGTTACCGCTGATTTTGATGCTACACCTGCTTGATGAAATGTCGTTACTACCCATACTTTCGTAATGGGACTAGAGTACACCTTAAGCCTTTTAAGACCGACCCCCGTCTACTCGTTACACAGCATCCATACCTTTAATGGTTTAGGACTTGGCTCAGGATTGCCCATTGTTTACCTTTCTTTAAGGTTCACATCTTATTGCGTTGTTACTGTATCCATTGCGGTCTTTCTCCGCGGCCCCATTCTCTTTTCAAAGAATGGTTAGTAGCAATAAGCTTTAGGGGTTCCCCTGAATTTGAGGGTCTCGCATGAAATACTCCTTAACTAGTTTAAGAGTATGACATACTAGATGATTACATTACAGATTATAGTGGTGAATACTATAACCCATAGCTGTATTTACACTGTTTTTTCTAATAGGTAATACAACAACCTACTAGGCAGTCACCTGTTCTCAACATTTATTTATTGAGCGTATTATGTACCAATACATTACAATCTACCATAAAACTGTCATTTCCTGGCACTGTAAAATCGTATACATATTCTTTGGGATCTTCGTGGTAGATAAGTTCTACAATTTCGTCCCATACTACATCAGCATTAAGTGCTGATTCAAGAATCTTCATATTCTCTTCAATTGTACCTTTTGATAATTCATCAACGTGAATTGACATCATCTTCTTAAAGTCTGATACATATCGCGTAAGAGTTCTACGACCAATTGACTCCTTCTTTAACCACCGACCATATGTACGACTCTGACCAGGCATTTTAAGAAGTTTGCCTGTTTGTGCAATTACCTCACCTAGCTCTGGAATTTTATCAAGAGCGTTTGGCGAAGCATGGGCATCTTCTCTTTCATTATGTTCAATAATCTTATCAAGCGCCTCGGCCTTTTCTGGCAAACAGAATCCAACTTGTTCTTTGTAGTCTTTTGCGAACATTGGTGGAATTGCTAGTGTATATTGAACTTTATCCTTGATTCGCACACTTGTTTCTTGAGACATTGCGCCAAATAGTCCAACATAGCCAAGAAGTGATGTGATTTGTTCAATCAGTTTATCCGAACGAGAACTGGCACGAATAAGTTGGCGTTCTACACTAATATTACCATCTCCATCAAAGTATCCGCCAATTAGGCCTGCGATAAATTCCTTGTTTGAATGGAATACAATAGAGCCAATCTCTTTTTCGTAGGAACCTGTCTTAAATGTATTTAGTAGGAAATCTTTGAGATCTTTTGATTGAATGTTATTATCTTTAGATGGACCATACTCACCTTGTTTATTTAGTGTAGAGAATTTCATATTATATTGGTTAGTAAATACTGTAAGAATTTCTTCTACAATAGGATGAATCTTACTAATACATGTCGTATTTCCATTAAATGACCCATCTGCCAAGTAAATACCACATACCCAACCAAACTCCTTATCCATTGTAAATGTAGTTTGACCTTGAGTAATTTTCATAATAGGATTTGGTACTTCTGGAATAACACGTGCGATAGGAATGCGCATACCTTTCTTCAAGTCAGAGCCAAGCACAGGTACAATACCAGTCTTTGAGCGTTTCAAGAAGGAGTGTGTTAGAGTAGCAGTTGTTCTACGACCAGTGCGAGTTACAACTTCTACTAAGCCGCCATTCGCAGGATGACGACTAATTTCACTAATACGTCTCCAAGATGTCTTTTCATCCTCACTTACACCAACAATATAATAGTCGTCAGTTAGTGGTAAGACAACACTATCTTTCGCAATTCCTCTTACTTTTTCTGCATTTTTCTCTAAAATTGGATCTATGAAATCTTGAATTGTACCTACGTAGTACAAATTTTTTTTGTTTGTAATACAAATTCTAGTAGTTGATATAGCCGACATTTGCGTTGCAGGCTCGCCAATTGACTGCGCAGCTACGATACCAACCTGTTCGCCAGGCTGGACCCACGACTTCATGTGCGTAACCAGAATGATCTCCATCAACATCTCATACGCCTCCTTTGTAAAACGCTCCTTTACAATCAACTTGTGCGGAGCCAAATGGAAGCGTAGTAGGGTACACCAAATCTTGTGATAGGGGTGCGTACGTGCGATAATCTTTTTAATACCATCTAGCACATATGCGGGTGTCAAATCCGTCTTCTCAGTTGGCTTCAAAGCGAATCGCGTTTTAATATTTAGAATCCAGCGAGCAAGGTTGACGGGCGCGAAAACACTACCCGAATCAAGAGATTTGCTTTGAAATACACCCTCTACCATCATACGCTGATCGAACAGAAGGGTATTAACATACTCTGCTATTAACTCCGTGTCGTTATTGCGCACAACTCCATCCTTCAAAACAACACTCCAGTCGACTCCCACCATTCCAAATTGTGTACGAATTTCCTCCTGAGACAACTTACCAATCGGTAGAGCCTGTGTCTCAATCTTTGTTGGGTTGGTGCCATCCTCACCATAATGGTATTGAATAATATTGTTATTCGCATCACGCACCGTTCCATCATGATGTACCACAAGGTCTTCCATTGATTTGATTAATTGACGTTGAATATATCCTGTGTCGGCTGTTTTAACCGCGGTATCAATCAAACCCTCACGACCAGACATCGCATGAAAGAAGAACTCCTGTGGAGTCAGACCACCAATGAAAGAGCTCTCAATAAATCCGCGTGCCTCTGCCGAATCGTCATACTTCTTATAATGTGGCAAAGTGCGGTCAGTAAAGCCATAGGGAACACGCTTACCCTCAATGGCAGTTTGACCGAGACACGCCATCATTTGTGCCACATTTAGAGGCTCACCCTTAGAGCCAGAACGGACCATCGCTAACAAACGATTCTCAGTTGATAGAGATTTCTGGCCTAGAGAGCCCGCATCAGAAGTAGCCTGGTTAAGAATACCGAAAACTTGATCTTCGAATTCTTGTTGATTTGTTTTACCTGTATTATTGTCGAACAAATCCAAATGAACTTGTAGAATTACTTGCTCTACCTGCTTTTTACGTTCTTGAATCTTAGCATCAATGGCGCGCTTAGTATCCTCATCTGCGATTAAATCACTGATACCCACGCTAAAACCATTAAGTACTAGGAAATTCTCTACAGTATTCTGAAGAGCATCAAGAAGAGCAACCGTGTCTTTGGGACCATAGTCATTGTAGGTCACATGAATAATACCCTTGGATGGTTTCATGTATACATCACCATCTACTACACCCTGCTCCACATTACCTTGTACGATTTTAACGTAGTTATCAGAATCCTTTGAGTCCTTGTCACCATCAAAGGATTTATTTCCCATTTCAATATTAATGGGGGCTAGAAGGGCACTTAGTACTTGTTGCCCGCTCCAGCGTTCCTTCCCTTTTTCACCACCACGTGGGATAGGCATGTTACCATCAAAGCGCTTGTTCCACATCATAAGGTTCATAAATTCACGTTGAGTGAAGTTGATACCAGGCTTTGTTAGCAAGTATGAACCTACAAGCGTATCTTGATAGACACCAATCATTGGTTTGGCATGACGCGGTGTAATAATATGGTGCGGCACCGCAGCAATTTCTTCCAATTCTACCATTGCTTCGTAAGACTGGGGCAGATGCGCATTCATTTCATCACCATCAAAATCTGCATTATAAGGACGAGTAACTAGAACATTCATCCTAAACGTCTTATAGGGTAGCACTCTCACGCGATGCCCCATCATAGACATCTTGTGAAGCGTAGGCTGACGGTTAAACAGCAAGATGTCATTATCAAGAAGATGACGATTTACAACATCTCCATTGTAGAGTACAATTTCCTTTGTATTCACATGTTTTAGTGAAATCATGCGACCATCTGCGCGAACAATTGTTTTCGCACCAGGCCATTTATCGGCACCATTCTGTACAAGTTTATAAAGCTTGTCTACATTGTAAGGCGTAACTCTATCAGGGCTAGTAAGATTCATCGCAATCTCCAGTGGCACACCAATTTCTCCCACACTCAGATTTGGATCTGGAGTAATAACTGAACGCGCCGAGAATTCTACACGCTTACCCTGAATATTGTAGCGAATACGACCCTCTTTTCCACCAAGACGCTGCTGAATAGACTTGAGCGGGCGACCAGACCGTTGAGCCGACGGTGCCACACCAGGAATTTCATTGTCAACCAGTGTAGCCACGTGATATTGAACCACGTTGGTCATTTCATCAATAACGTTCTTTGAAGAATTACCCTCAATCTTTTGCTGTAGAGATTTGTCGTTTTTGATGATATCAAAGAGCTTGTGCGTTAAATCATCTTCAGAGCGCTGATTGTTATCTTGGACGACTGAAGGACGCACCTGGGGAGGAGGAATACGAAGAACCTTACAGATCATCCAGTCAGGGCGGCACCAATAACGAGATAGACCCATAAAGTCAACATCTTCATCCGAAATTCGACGGAATAGACGATGAACGTATTCCACCTCAAGCGGTTGCTGTTGCTTGAGTTCGGCATAATTGGCAATAATGCGTGCGATGCCTTCACGCGTAAATTTATCAGGCTGTGGCGCCCCGCAACCATCCTCGCATTCTTGTCCGCATCTTTTGATATTGGACGATAGTGCTAGTACCTCCTTCCAGCGTGCTTCTCCCTTACGATGAAGTAAGTCCTTGTGATGTTCTTTATCAATTCTAAGCTTTGAGCAACGAATACAGATACACTTGAGAACATTGAGAATCATTGGGAGAAATTGAATATAATATACTGGACGTGTAAGTACATAATGACCGAAGTGGCCGGGACAGCTATGATTAGTTTGGCCACAAGTGCGGCATACTTTACCATTATCTAGAACACCCATACGTGGGTCGAATAGCCCACCAATTTTAGGTTCATTTCCTTCATATAGAGTCTGCGAGGTGATCTCAACCACGGAGCTACGTTCAATTTCTTCAGGAGAGAAGATACTGAACTGTACTCCGACGATTGACTCGACGTTTGAAGAAGCTTGATTAAACCCGTTTGGCATTCTGTCTTGGATATAGAAACTAGTGTCTAAGTTCTTAGCCTAGACTTTTGTCAATTTTTGATACAGCTTTAAACTCTTTAAAGATTCAATTCAATTTTCATAAAATATCATTTAAACTGTGAATTTATATGATATTTTATTTTCATACTTTAAATACGTAATAAATTAACATGTAGTAATAAAAATATAGATACTTGCTCTTTATGAGATATTAATGATAATACGCTCTTTCCAATTTCTAGAATTTATATTTACCGCACATGTTAGTTCTACTTCTCTAAGATCACTTACATCAATTTCTCTCTTTTCATCTCTTGATAAAACGATATTTTCATTTACCATTTTATATTTGGCAGATACTGTCCGTTTCCAAACTGGAACATAAATCTTTAATTTAAGTTGCCCCTCTTCTGCTATTTTCTTATCAATAATTATACCCTTAAATCTAGTCTCACTAGCTGCGCTTATAGCGCTTATAGTACTTATCGCAGTTAGGAAATCTAAATCTCGACTATAATTCTTATTTAGCTTCATTCTATAATTCATATCATACATCGTAATCGGTACAATATGTCTCCTTTGTGATTTTCTAATATATAACTTTAGCACTCTCTGATTTACTAAATCCGCGTAACGACGAATAGGACTTGATGTATGCGCATAATTATCCGATTCTAGTCCAAAGTGTCTAGTTTCTAATTCCTCTGCCAAACAATATTCGGCCGCTGAGAATGCGAGTTTTTCTAAATCAGGAATATTATTAGACCGATATTTTTCAAGCTTTTCAAGATTTGGACTAGAATGTCTTCTTAGAATTCCCATCCCCTTATTCTTTAAAATCTGACCTGCTTCCTTATTATAAAACAACATACATTGTTCTATCCATTTATGAGAGTCGCCTTGGCCAGGGCACTCACCTTTTGCCAAGTAATTTGCAATGGAGGCCAAAGGCTCTTTATAGGGCGAATCCGACTCTTGAAATTCTTCATATGTATATGATTTATCTGTCTTAAGAATTGATTCAAACCACTGCTTATCTGTAATTTCTTTTCCATTCCAGATAAACTGTAAAGTTATTCCAATTGATGTCTTATTTGGAAGTAGCGAGCAGGACTCCTCTGAATATTCTTTTGGAAGCATTGACCTTAGTGGAGTTCCATCTGGCGCATATAGCGTCTGACCTATCAACGACGCATATATATCTACTGGGTTTTCCTCTTCTATATAAGCAGCGACATCACTAATAGTAATTGATACTCTCCATGTATCCGACTTTACCTCTTCAAATGTAAGCACATCATCAACATCTTTACAGCCCTTTGGATCAATATTGAAAGTAAATCCTGTTAGCTCCTTTCTAATTACTGTTATAGACTCTTTCACTTCTGGAATATAAGAACCCTTGGGATGCTTCCACGGGCATGCCTGCCAAATAAGCGCCTCTTTTTCGGCTTCAAAATCTCCAGATACACCGAGTAATTGCTGAAGTTGACCTCGTGGAAAAGTCGATGAAGTGGCCCAGTCATCAAAATTAACAAGTCCAATTCTATTTTTACTTACATCTTTTTCAGAGCATCCAACAATAAAGTGAGGATAGGATTTATTATAAGGAGTGAAGAGATATATAGGTATTCCTCTTGATGTAAGTCCATATTTTGATTTATTTACAAGTTCTACCGTTCCAACAATTGGAGGATGCGAATCATGAAGTTCAAGGTGGCATTTTCCTTCATTCCAGTAAACATGATCTCCTGGAAGACATTTATTTGCCAGTTTAGCTCCAGAAAATCGGTGTAATTCATCGCCTCCGTCGCTTAGAATAATAAAGTCCGAATAGTTTTTAGTTTGTAAAATACCACGAAGACCTGGTGGTTTTTCCTGGAGTTGTGCGACACCGAGCATACCTTCAAGCAATTTATTAGCTTTACTCTGATTACTCATTTTTATTACAATATATCTAAAAGATATAGAATAATCAAATTTTAGGTTATTATTTAGAAATTAATTTATAGGTTATAAAAAATGAGCTGCGGTGGTAATCGCTTTGAATGCGCATTAAGAAGAAATTCTAGGCTTTCAACCCAATCCGACAAACCAAAGGAAGCCTATGGCAAGCCTTCTAATTTAGAACTATACAATGAAAACCAAAAAAGACTTAATGATCTTATAAGAGCCCGCGAAGAAATAGATAACCAGTTTTTTCGCCCTATTAATTCACAAGAATCAACTGCTTCTCAGGAACTAATTGCTACTCGTGAATTAGGCCCACGAAGCATAGATTGTCTTTTAGAAGAAAGTATTACAGTTGATGACATAGAAATGGCTAATCCAACAACTGCCATATTTACTCCATGGGTAGTTCCTTCAGCGACTAAATCTACCAATTAAATGTTTTATATGAGTTCCACACATCATGTGTAATATGCGAATTAAGTTGTTCTGCCTCTTCAAACTTAAAATTATACGCCAGAAAGTGATTCTTTAAAAGTAAAAATACACTTTCTCCTGTAAATGATGGGATATACACTTTATATGGTACTATCTCTTTATTAAAACTAAAGTCTTTTAATACCTGTACTGGTCTAGAATTAATTATCTCAATTAATTTCTTATAAGGGCTTGGTTTCTCAATATATCTCATACCCGCATACATAACAATAGAACCATCAATTGAAATCCAGGCATGAAGCAAATTAATTAATGTGGCCCATTGAGCGTAGTTTTCTTCGCATGGCTCAAATAAATCAATAATAATTATATCATATCTATTATATACTACAGGAGGTGTCTTAATAGCTTCAAATATATCTACTGAGTGGATATGTAGGCGTGGATCACTCCATGCGCTTTTTCCCCATTGTGGATACTTCTTTTTAAATAATTTTACAACATCTTCGTCCCAATCATACATATCTACGTGAAAAACCCCAGGCCATTTTAGAACTTCTCTCGCTGTTGCACCCTCACCACCACCAATAATCATTACTCGTCTTCTTTCTGTTACACTTAACATGACAGGATGTACAAGGGATTCATGATAGATTCGCTCATCAATTACCGCGCTTTGAATTGAATTATCCATATAGCAGGCTAGACCCCAATCAGGTCTAACCACCATTTCTACCTTTGTTCCACGATATGTTATAATTGAATCCTTTATTATTGCCTCATGTAATATGTGTCTTTCCATATCATCGTTGACAACATATCTAGTATCAGTATATTCTTTAACAATATCATTAGACATTCTAAACAAATTATATTAAAATATGTTTAGATTGCTAGCAAGATATAATTACTTACCTGTAGAACCAAACCCACCCGCTCCTCTATCAGACTCTGGTAATGCGCTTACAATACGAACATTACGAATCCAGCCCATATCAGGTGCTACAATTTGAAATAATCTATCACCACAGGTTACAGTCGATTTTGCTGTCATTGACCATACAGGTGCTTTCAGTTCACCTCTGTAGCTTTTATCAATAACACCCGTTGAGTTTGCCATTATTAGACCTGTTTTAAAGATGGATGAACGAGGCATTAACCAAAAATGACTATCAGTCTTTAAAAAATCATTTGAATCTCCTCGATTCATGCGCTGAACTTTTTGAAGTCGTGCGATTATACCAAATGGTACAAATTGAGGAGTCTGTTCGATAGTGACATTACTGGATGAATGTAAATCAAATCCCGCATTTGAATCTGAGCGATCATATTCATCTCTATAAAAATTGGCTTTCTCTCTTACTTCTGTTACATCTGCTCCTCCCTGCTCTGGTTCCAAAACTTGAATTTCTAATTCATACCAAAAACTCATTTTTATATAAAACGAGGTTGTACTTTAAACTCATTAATGTTTTCTAGCAGTATGTTTTCTAACTTTTTTGTGTTTTTTACTACGACATTTTCTAGTTTTTCTTTTTCCGCCATATCCTCGGTTAAGTATATTTTTGATAAAATATGGGTCGCCAATTTTGTCTTTAAAAACTATATTAAGAGCAGTCGGAGATACTGGAAATTGCTTTTTACCAACATGATGAAATGATACCATTCTATTTGGGTATTCTCCTGAAGTAATCTTATGTGAATAAATACGTCCTGTACCAGGTTGAGAATGTGCGCCCCGATAGGTTCCTTCTGTAAAAAAACCATCTCTTAAACAAACTGGCTCACCTATTTTAAATTTTCGTGTATCACCTTCATATGAGTCTTCTACAAAAATACATTTAGACATTCTAAAATATATTCAGTAAATAATCTAAAGATGTAAATACAAACTATCCGAAATCACAATATCGCGAATCATTTTTTGACGCACTTCCATAATTTTATTAACTTGGTCCGTATGCTGACAATATGTTGCCATTGCCAAGACTTCATCAAGCATATTCGACATTTTCATAATAGCCCTAATAAAGTTCCCCTCAAATAGTCCATGCTCCTGACAAATTATTGACGCATTCTCGCCCTCAATCCATCGTCTCATTGGCTCAATTAGTTGCGTTGAAATCTTCCAATAATCATACACCTGATACCCAATTCTATCCTCTACTTCCTGATATTCTTGTGCTATTTTCTTAGTATTTACAAGTGTATTATAAACATCAATTGAAATATTTAGCTCTCCAAGCGAGGGACTATCTTCCGTTTCTTTCTCCTCCAGAAAACATGCGAGTGTTGTCACAATATCATCACCGCTCATATTGTGAAATAGTTCTCTTGTATATAGTTCAGTCATGAGGATTTGATGACCTTCATTTACTTCAGTGGCTAGAATACCTTTTAGTGTCAGATCCCCATTTTTGAAAGTTAGAGGGTTATTATTCTTTAGATATCCGATTTTGAAAAGGAAATTTGCAACCGGCTGAATACTTTCTTGATGAGCCTCCAATGTATGTAAATCTTGACTAAGTTCTTCAGACTCTTTTTTAAGTTTTTGAAGAAGACTGTAATTTGCTAGCGCTGTAGTCCAACGTGGACCAAATTGCTTATTCTTAATAGTGTCAAGTTGACGCTGAACTTCTTTACGCTCAGCATTAACAGTTTGTTTAATCTTTTGCTCTAACTGTGCCCTCTTATGACACTCTGCATAAATTGCGTCGTCCATTTTAATTTCATCAATCTTCTTTTGAGTAATCTCTAAATCTCGCTTAGTACATTTAATCTGATTCTGGCGTTGCTGAAACCAGTAACTTTGCTCCATAATACTTAGCCATTTGATTGGTTTTACAGAGCTCTCGGTTTCATCACACGACGACTGAATTGTTTTAAGAATGAAATCGTAATGAAAGTCCATCCGACTAAGAATCGGCGGTTTAGAACCCATCATCATACCCTTCATTTCGCTCGGTTCAACTGGTTCATGATCTGGGAGATAAATTACAATACCTTTGTCATCTTTTCCTCGACGACCTGCGCGGCCCGCCATTTGAATATATTCATCTGTTCTCAACATACGCATTCCACCAGTCTGATCATCATACTTCTTAAATCCAGAGAATAGAACAGTTTTAGTCGGCATATTTAGCCCAACCGCGAATGTCTCTGTACAGAACATCATCTTCACAAATCCCTTTGAGAATAGAATCTCAATAATCTCTTTTAGAAGTGGTAGAAGTCCACTATGATGAAATGCTATACCGCGACATAGCAAGTCATAAATCTGATAGTATTGAGGAACTTTCTCTAGCTCCTTCATATGTCGATGAAGATGGAATGAAATGATATGTTTTACAGTGGCGATCTCACCCGAAGATAATAATGTTCCATCCACTTTATCTGCGTAGGCTTCGCATTGTTTGCGACTGAGAACGAAGAATAGGGCTGGAAGAAGTTCCTCTTTCTCTAGCATCTTAATTGTAGTATTCATTTGGTGAATGAAGTTGTGAATATGAACTTTTCCATCTATTGAGCCCTCAACACCTTGACGGCGGGCCTCTACCACTTTCTTTTTGAACGCCTTTTGGTCGTCCTGTAGACCACTTCTAGTTCTTAGCCAATCAGTATATACTCGCTCATAGTACATCTCCTTAGCATTCATCAATGTTACTAGTTTATAGTTGCTATCTAGCAAATTATGGGTTAGTGGGACAATTCTGTAACTAGTTTCGATGAGATTAATCGGCTTTTGTTTAAGTACACCGAGCCAATTTGCGAAATAGTCAGGGCGATCAAGCGTAGCAGATAACATAACAAGATTAATCTGGGAAGGTAGTAAAATCATAGTCTCCTCCCAGACTTTTCCACGGTCTTTATCATTAATATAATGGCATTCATCAAATATAACGGCGTCTAGATTATCCATTGATATAGACGCCGTTAGTCCAACATGTTCTGTAGTACTACCTTTCTTATAAAGAAGATTGCGTAGAATCTCGGTCGTCATAATAACAATTTGAGCGTCAGGACGAAACTTAATATCACCTGTCATAATGCCGACTGATGCATCTTTAAAGAGCTTCTTCAAGTCATAAAATTTTTGATTAGACAAGGATTTAATAGGAGTTGTGTAGAACACACGCTTCTCTTTATTTAGCGATTGATAGATCTGATATTCTCCTACAAGTGTTTTTCCTGAGCCGGTTTTAGCGCAGACGAGAACATTTTCATCTCTGGCAATAGCAGAAATCGCATGTTGTTGAAAAGGATCAAGGGGGAACGTATAAGGATGAGGAGGGAGTGATTCGCATAACTGGGAGATATCTGGAATTTTAAGAAAGGGAGAGAATTCATAGGATTTGGAGTGTCGTTTGGTAGCCATTCTATTATATGGGTGCGCGGTATTAAGCTTAATATCTAAAATCAAATTTGTTTAGGGCCTAAATAAAAAGCGCTACATAGGAAAAGGATGAATATTCTTGTGACTGGTGGATGCGGTTTTATCGGCTCCAATTTTATTAACTATATGTTAAAGAAAGATAATAATATTAAAATATTTAACATAGATTGTCTGAATTATTGTGCCAATGAGGAAAATATAGATGTTAATCCTAATTATAAGTTTATTAAAGGTAATATCACGAGTAAAGACTTGGTATTATATATTTTAAAAGAGTATTCAATTGACGCAATTATTCATTTTGCCGCTCAAAGTCATGTTGACAATTCTTTTGATAATTCTTTACAGTATACAACTGATAATGTAATGGGGACACATGTTCTTCTTCAAGCTTCAAAGGAGTATGGTAAAATTCAGAAGTTTTTACATTTTTCGACTGATGAGGTATATGGAGAGGTAGATTTAGAGCATCCTGGCTGTCATGAAAAGTCGCTACTAAATCCGACAAATCCCTATGCTGCTACAAAGGCGGCGGCTGAATTCTTAGTTCGCTCATACTATCATAGTTTCAAACTTCCTGTTGTAATTGTTCGTTGTAATAATGTATATGGTCCAAACCAGTATCCTGAGAAGTTAATTCCAAAGTTTATAAAGTTATTAAAGGAGGGAAAGAAGTTGACAATTCATGGTAAAGGTGATACTCGACGTAATTTTATTTGGGCCGAGGATGTAGCAATTGCTACAGAGTTAATTTTTAATAAGGGTGTGCTAAATGAAGTATATAATATTGGAACAACGCAGGAATTTTCAGTAATGGATGTGGCTAAATTACTTATAGATAAATTAACGGATGATAAGATTCTTGAGAATCATATCGAGTTTGTAGAGGATAGACCATTTAATGATTTTAGATATTCAGTGGATACCACTTTATTGAAGTCACTTGGATGGGAGGAGTTATTTGTAAATTTTAATACAAATATTAACTATTTAATTGAGAATACACATTAATTCAAAATACAACTTAAAAGATACTATTTATATTACTATTAGTATTAATAATATAAATGGACAAAACTGTAGTAGTTACATTGACAGATGCTGGATACTTTAGTCGAGCCAAGCGCACAATTATTGATGTTCGTTCTAGGGGCGAATGGACCGCTGATATAGTATTAATTACAGTTGGGTTTGATGCCCCTCGTAATTTCCTAGATTATTATAATGTAACGCAGAAGCGTGTAGAGCATATTAGCACCGATTATTTAGTTAAACAATATGGCAGGTTTCCACTTAAAACAGTTGGAGATAATCGACATATTTTAAAGCTTTACCAATGGGATAAATTTTATGTATTTGATGATTGGTTTAAACAGTGGAACAAAGTAATCTTTTTGGATGCTGGTCTGAGAGTATTTGATAAAATTAGTATACTTAATAGTATTCCTTGCGAGGGTAAAATAATGGCACCAGATGATGCGCCTATGTACGATAATGAGAAGCGATTTAAATGTATGTTGGAGATTGATGCGAATCCCTTAGCAACTGAGGAATTATTTAAGGAGTATTCAAAAGATATATTGAATGAAAGATATTTTTTGAATTGTATTTGGGTATATGATACAGCTCTCCTAGATAAGTGTAATATGACGGAAATGATAGACACCATGAATAAATATCCCATTTGTCGATGCAATGAAATGTCAATTATGAATTTGCTATTTACGTTTAAATATAAGGTATGGCAGCCTTTTCCAGAATTCGTTAATAAGAGCGTATCAGAAAAGCGTCTATTTGGATGGATTGAATATGATAGGGATTATGGGTCCAATAGGACATGGCGTGATTTCTGTTTTATTAAATATCCTTGTACTATTAATATGGATTGTGAATAATTATTACTTCTCTTTATTATATCTTTTTTGAAGTGCGCTTTTAATAGATTCACATATAGGTAAAATCTCTAAACTATATTTTTTACAAAACCTTTCTAGCTTTTGAGTATCCATCTCATTATTAGAGCGGTCAGATTTAATATATTTCATCTGCTCTTCATATGAAATAAGATTCCAAGTATGGGATGGATTAAATAGCTGTTTATATTCTTCAAGAACCCAGTTGTGTTCGGCTGTTCCAGGATTTGTAAGATTATATACACCTAGTTCCCTAACTTCAATCATCTTATCAATAATTGGCCACATATCATCCAAAACGGTCATAGAGTTTGGAATAGAGCAAATATTAGTGTATGCTACTAACTTATCAATTAGATTGCGACCACTTACAAGTTTTGAAACTGGCATCCGAATACGGAGTTGAAGTGTATTGCTGCAATGGCGTAGAACCTGATCGGTATATCCCTTCACCGTTGAATATCCAGAACCAAAGAAGTTGGGTTTATCTTCTTCGGTAAATAGTCTCTTATCTCCAGTATAAGTATAAATACAGCCAGTTCCTAGATATACAAAATGAATATTAAGTTTATCGCATACAGTGGCGAGATTAAAGGGGGCGTAAAAATTATCACGCATATTCTCAAAGAGTTTGCCTGGTAGTTCAAGATAATCAATAGATGGAATCAGTTTTCCATCTGGATTTGTTCCATAAGTTCTACCAAGAAAAGAAATAACACAATCTGGATTAACACTTTGAATTTCATCATGAATATCTTGATAGTTATCAGCACGTGTAGTCGCTTCTATTACAGTATGCGTAGTATTTGAAATAAATTGCTGACCTATCCATCCTTTAGAGCCAAATACTAGTACTTTCATTATAAATTTATAATCGCATATATCCTTTATATTAATTCCCATGACGGCATATAGATATCTTTGTAATTTTGAGGACCAGTTGGACCAAACCATTTAGACGGTGCAATAACCTTTTTTGGATCTTCTGATAACCAAGCGGCCCACCAACTAAATGTGGAGTTTGCGATTATAAAGTATTTAAATTGTTGTAATAAAGCAAGAGTGCGTATCTCATTATCGTCATCTAGAATATATATATTCCTATTACTTAGTTGAGGTAATTCATTAATTACAGAATACCAGAATGATGTGTCATCTGCCGCAAGAATAAATATTGGGTCTTCAATCTCATTTGATATTTTCTTAATTGCTTGATTATAATAATCTATAGATAGTGGTCCATGATAATTAATAATATCTTGATCTTTCAAATAATCTGTGCGGCGCGCATGTACTACAACAATTCGATCTTTATTTTTAAGTAATAAATTATATCTGCTCTGAATGTCACATATTATAGTATATGATGGCTTAAATAATTCTTTAATTTCCTCTTGAATTGTAGGATTATCAAAATATTTTGGGCTTTGTACATAACCATTTATATATAGTCCATTATTAGATAATGGTGGAATAATACATAATTCTGTTGGACCATATTCATACCATTGTTCTAAACCTTCAGGAAGTCTATCTACTAAAAATTCTTGAAATCTATATAGCATATTATCCCAATAAAGTGATCGTCCATCAGGTTCTATTTTATTTCTTAGAACTATTAATTTTCCATTATTCTGTTTAGCATAAGCATATGCAGTAGCAAGTTGAAACATTTGATTTCCTAGACCACCCTGTATTTTTACAGATACTATTCTATTATTATTATTATTAGACATTTAAAGTAAATAACATTTTAATCTTTAAATAGCTAATGGAGTTCTATTGTTATTTATTATATACAAATGATACATCAAAAACATATGTAGGTGCCACAACTGACCCTAATAGACGTTTACGTCAACATAATAAAGAAATTTCTGGTGGAGCTAGAGCAACTGGAATAAGTGTACAACAAGGATTGACTTGGCAGCGTGCTTGTTATATAACAGGAATACCAGAATGGCGATCAGCTTTACAGATTGAATGGCGATGGAAACAATTAGGGCGAACACAATATAAACATATTAGAAATCCAATTCACAGACGTCTCTATTCGCTTAAAAAGCTATTATCATTAGATAAACCAACGGAAAAGGCTATTCCATATGAAGCATATCCATCTGGGCCACCAGAAATTATCTGGGATTCAGATGAATTAAAAAATATATATGATACAATTATTATTTAGTTATCATTATAACCGGATTCTGTCATATTAATAATACCCTGCTCTGTTAAATTATTGTAGAGTTGATCTTCAATTGCTTGATCTCTTTTTGAAATAACTCGTGTTGAGGATAATTGGTCCATTGTACCAGGCGACATTCCAAATGCTTCGGATGATGCCAATTGAATAAGCGCACAACTATTATCAAAAAATCCTTCATCACGAACCTCTTTTGTAAAATATAATACAATAGCTAAAGTCAGAATACAGAAAATAAAAAAGTTAACTCCACTGCGCTTCATTATATTAAATACTGAGATACTAATTTTCTATGCCACAGGCCACCTTCGCTATGCCGCAGGCCACCTTCGGTATGAAACTATAATCAGATTATTATATAATGTGTATATAATGCGTAATTTTAATATTTTTATATTACACAATATAATATGTCATCGTGGGCGAATAGACGTGTTTTAACTAAAAGAGATATTTCAAAAATTCCCGAGGAATTTCGTCCTCAAATTGTCCCGAGAGTAGCACGCCCCGAAGTAGTTATTTCAGAGTCTTTTCAAGAGTCTCTAAGAAATGAGATTATTCTTAATACTAATAATGGTTCAAAAACTAGTACTAAGACCGACGTTAATCCTAGACAGTATGTTACAAAAAAGATTGATACTACACCAAATCCATCTGCTTTTGAATTAATATATTTGGATCGCGATCCAAATACTCGTCAATTTACAGAGAAAACATATGTTTTTGTAATATTACGTCATTTACGTAATATTCGCGATAATGATTTATGGATCTCCTCTTATAATTCTATAAGAAAATTCTATACAAACAAGATTATAATTATTGATGACAATTCCAGCATTAATACAGTAGATGGAAAATTAGTAAATACTGAAGTAATTCGAAGTGAATTTAATGGAGCGGGTGAGATTTTACCATACTACTATTTTTTGAAGTATAAGTGGGCGGATACTATGATATTTTTACATGATAGTATGTTTATAAATAGATTGATTAGTCACGATGAATTAGAAGAGAATATTAAATTCCACTGGTATTTTGAAAAAGATTATACATCTGATGTTTCTAAAGTTAAGAAATATCTTTCATATCTTAATGATGCTACAGAACTTGAAGAGTTTGTTTCAAATCCTAAGAAAAAGTGGTATGGATGCTTTGGAGGTACATCAATATGTGATTTATTTATAGTAGAATATTTAGATACAAAATATAAAATATTTTCAAACCTAGTTCTATTAATAAGAACACGAAAAGATAGAGAGGCATTTGAAAGAATACTTGGTATTGTATTATATTGTGCAAAGAGATTTGATGCTGATAGTAAGTGCTCTAATTTTGGCGATATTCTAAAATATCCAGGCGCATTTGATTCAGAAAATAATAATATGGAAACCGCCGCACATATTATTAGTCAAGCTGATTATAATACAGCTATTCTTAAAGTTTGGCGAGGAAGATAATGTATAGTAATTTTATATTAAAGATCACCAGCCTAAAATACATAATTGAGATTCTAATATAATGTCTTGGGTTAGATATAACCAAAATACTAAAAGAAAAGTAATAGATACTAAAAGAGATGATATTAAAAGTATAAAACTCATTATTGATAGTACAAATTCAAAATTACAATTTATAGACTATATAGACGCTATATTATATATTAACTTAGAACATAGACCTGATAGAAATGAACACTGTTTAAATGAAATAAGAAAAATAGATCCATTATTAACAAAAACTCATAGAATTAATGCAGTTTATAATAAATCAAATGGAGCTCTCGGTTGTACACTAAGTCATATTAATGCTCTACAGCTCTTTTTAGATAATCCTACATGGAATACATGTATTATATTTGAGGATGATTTTACATTTACATCTAATGATATAGATTATGTTAATAATTCATTACTATATTTAGTTAATAATTCAACAGATTTTGATGTACTTCTTTTAGGTGTAGGCTCTACAGATTTTAAAATAGTTCCTACTAAAAATATTCATATAAATAAAGTAGAATCATCACAGACTGCTTCTGGATATATATTAACTAAAAAATATGCTAATACTTTGCTATCTAATTTTATCAATAGCAGTAATAAAATGATAGAGCTAGGATGGAATAGCAAATGGTGTCATGATCAATATTGGAAGCAATTAATGCCAGTAGCAAATTGGTATACACTTAAAAATAGAATTGGATATCAATATGGAAATTATTCAGATATCGAAAATACCTTTACTGATTATAAATGTTAGACAAATATCAAACCTATGTGTTAAAAAAGTACATTTAATTAAATATACTTTTTTAAAATAAATGTCATCTTGGTCTACTAATAATAAAATAAAAAAACCTGTCATGCCTAATATACCTATACGATTTATTGATACATTTATACCAACATTTCATATTTTAATAGCTACGGCTGGTCGTCCTTGCTTAAAAATTATGTTAGACAGTTTAAAAGATGAATTATTGGAAAATGACGCAATAACAATTATATTTGATGGAGAAAATGCTTTTAGTAAATCAACATTTAATAATAATTGGCTAAATAGCCATAAATCTAAAATAAATATTATTAAACAGAGTCCAAATCTGGGATTTTATGGACATGCTGTTAGAAATAAATATCAAGGGATTTTAAACCCTAAAACAACATTTATTATGAATGCCGATGATGATGATTATTATGTTACTGGTACATTTAATAAATTAAGAAAATTATGTCTTTCTCCAGATACACTATACATTGCTAAATTTTATAAAAAATACAAGAATGTAATTGTTCCATGTGAATTAGGTCGAATTATGAAAAATGATATTGGAACACCTTGTGGTATAATTCCATTTGATATTGCGAATAAATCTACTTGGGAGCTAAAACATGGTGGTGATTTTGATTATTATAATAACCTTCAAACGCATATTTCTAAAATAGATTTTTTAGATTTAATAATTTATATAGTATAAATTAAATAGAATAAATACTAAATGGTCTAAAAGAAACCTATATATAAACTATTAGAAATGAAAGTATATATACTATGTAATACCTTAAAAGGGTGTGATTATTCATATCCACATCCTTTTAATCAAATTAATTTACAGCCATCTATTTATTATACTGCTAAATTTATTCCAGCTAATATTAAAACTATAAATATTATTATGTCACAAGAATTAGAAAAATATAATTTTCAGAATGTTATAAAATTTACTTTGCGTGATAGAGATTGTAATTTTATATATGATACTGATATTAGTAAAAGTTTTGAAAAGAGAATATATGACATAACTAATTCTATTGATAAAACTGATAACGAACCTATATTATTTATTGAAACAAAAGTTGTATATGATTTTGAAAATTTTGATAATATAATATTTAATAATGATTCTTTTGTAGCAGTTGCTAATGATATACACTCTGGAATATTTGGATTTAAAAATATAATATCTTTAAGAAATGCTATCACAAATATGAGTAATTTTGATGATTTCTTTAAATGTGCTACAAAAATAATGCTACCAGGTAGTATTTATTCAGTAGAAACATATAATGAAATTAAAAATAATATGCATTATTTTAAACCTTCACAAATGAGAATATGTTTTGATTTAGATAATACACTTGTTACTCCTCCATATATTTTAAGAGACTATTCTACTGTCAAGCCTATTCAAAATATGATAGATCTCGCAAAGAAACTTAAAAATGAGGGTCATATAATTATAATTCATACTGCTAGGAAAATGTTATCAAATTCTCATAATACAGGTGCAGCAATTGCTAATATTGCTAAACTTACAATTGAAACTCTTGATAATTTTGAAATACCATATGATGAACTTATTTTTGGAAAACCATATGCTGAAATTTATATAGATGATAAAGCATTTAATCCCTATGTAAATTCATTTGAATCAGTAGGTTTAATTACATAATATGTGGTTTTCCAAATTTATTAGAGAAGTGCTCTAACCAATACTGATATGTCTTATAATCATTTGGTGTACCCCAACATATATATCTATCAATATTAAATACTTTTACTTTATAACCCATCTTAATTAATGGATTAAGCAAATCATCCACATAAAATTCGCCATTTGTTCTAATATTATTTTCATAGATTTGTTTTAATCCTTCTTTAAACAGTTTTACACTTCTAAAAAACATTGTTCCAATAATACAATGTCTCGCTCCCTCAAAATATTTTTTAACACTTACATTCTTAATTATATTATTTGAATCAACATCTAACCATGCATACATATGTGGATTTTGTTTACTAGTTGGATTATTATCAAAACTCCAAACAATAATATCATTTTCTAAATCATTTTCTAATTTTAGATATTCTTCTATATTATAATCAACACCATTATCACATGCACTAATCATAATAGGTTCATTATCATCTAGATTAGCCTGATTTATACCTATTTCACAGGTACATGCCTGACCTTGTGTTACATCATCAATTCCTATTACTAACGCATTTATAAATTCACTATTTATAATATTTTTTAAGTCATATTCTTTCAAATGTTCATTTAAACAAATAAATACTTTTTTTGAACATTCAGGAATACTCTCTACTGCCCTAATAATCATTGGTTTACCATTAATATCAAGTAGGGGTTTTGGTGTACTATATCCTAATAATGAAAATCTACTACCTTTACCAGCTAATGGTAATATTAATGTAGCAGAACTTTTACTAGTTGCTAGCATCTGTCCTTGGTTAAAATGATTTAACCACATATTATATGTTTCTAAATCAGCTGGAGTACCCCATTGTAACATTTTACTAATTTCAAATGCACCAATCATTAAACCATCTCTAACCATTAAATTATAAACTAAACTTACATAATATTCACCATTTTTTATCCATTTATCTCCACTATTCAATACTTCAGTAAAATACTTTTTAACATAACTACCTTTTTTAAAGTAATATGTTCCATTTGATGCATACTCATTCATTTTATTATCTGTAAATGGCTCCTTTTCTCTAATTTCTATTAAATGGTTATTATTCATTTTTAAAAAAGCATAATTATCAGTACCTAACATATGTGGATGAAACCCTTTATATGCAGCGATTGAACCATCTAGAAGACGGGCTTCTTCTAAAAACTTATTATAATTCCATTCTGTACCATAATCACAATAACTAATAATTATTTCTTCATTATCATCAATTATATCAAAAATATGCGATACAGCCATAACAGGCCCTAAATTATGTTGTTTAATTTCATGAATTTTAACACCATAATTATTTAAAATATTACGCATATCTGTTGTTTTAAGATGAATATCATTACAAATACAGTGAATATCTGTTTCTCCTGGAAATAATTCAATAACATGTTGTATAATTGGCTTGTTATCTACTATAATTAGAGGTTTTACATCTTTATAGCCGGCTTTTACAAATCTGGATCCTTTACCAGACATTGGAATAATAATCTTCATTTTATATATTTATTTAAGTAATTCCTTAAACCATTTAAATCACAATCAAATGGGCTATTTAAACCATTATCTATGGCAATTATCTGCTCTTCTCTAAATGTATAAATATTAAATTCATTATTCATAGAGAATCCAGCTACATCATTATTAGACATTTTTATTATATACATATTATCTTGATAATTATCAATTTCACCAATTTTATCATATAAATCATGAGTAATATCAATCACTTTAATTCTTGAATATAGAGGATATTTACCTTCATATGGTGTATGCTTAGTTATATTAAGATATTTAATATTAGTATGATTCATAGAATGAATGAATCTATTATTAACATTCAGAAAATCAGGAGTAACTATACATCCTGTAATAGTATCTTTATTACTAAATAATAAATTTGCCATACCACCACCTATAAGACCTATAATATGTGTAGCATTTTTAAAATACTCAATCTTTTCACTCATACTAAGATTTTCACAAAATACTTCTTCATATCCATATTCTTTTACTAATTCTACCAAATTATCTTCATTTATACATTTTCTACGAGTTGTATAATTTGTACCAATATTCTCAAGATTATTATGTATCCATGTTCTTCTACTTATATAAATTTTTTTAGGTGTGTTATTAATACAGTTTATACTATATGACAATTTATTCCAAATAGTAAATGCGGATGGAGATGGTTCATAATTTGAAGCACTATCCATATTTTCTAATTTACCATGTGTTAAGGATGAAGGTATATATAATTTTTCATACTTTGTATTATTTACCGCTATTTCAATATCATCTTGAGTAAGATGTAATAGTTCAAATACATCTCTTTGAAACTGTAAAAATTTATGATTTTCTGGTAGTAATAATTTACAGGTATTATCTGTTTCTTTAATATTATAGTAATGATATAAATATGGAAGTGTATCATATAAAAAATGATAATAATTTTCAAAATTAAATATAAAGAAGAAATATGTACCTTTTTTTATAGATTCACTACGTGTATTATCATCAATTTTATAACTAGTATTGTTAATTATAGAAGGCATTGACATAATTTGTTCGTCATATTCATTCATATTATCAATTCTACATACTGGATATTTTGGATTAGTTATCAAAGCATTTTCATAAATATGTAGAAATGATTTACGCAATGTGGCTTTTAGCATACCTAAGGTGGCTTTTAGTATATTAAAGATTAGTCAATATATTCTTTAGTATGTCAAATATTACCTTAGGTATGTTTATTACGCATAGAATTAATACTTTAAATGAAGATATTTCAAAACAGATTTTTTCAATATCTGATGGTATAGAATTTGATATAAGAGATTCAAATGGTTATATTATAGTACAACATGATCCATTTTTAGACGGACAGCTATTAACAGATTTTGTTAAATATTGCCCTTCTGATAAATTTTATATAGTTAATGTTAAATCAGAAGGTATAGAACAAGATGCTATTAATATATTAGAAAGTCATAATATATCAACATTTTTCCTTCTTGATTGTAGTATTCCATCTATAATAAAACTTAAAAATAAAGGAGAAAGAAGGACATGTGTTCGTTTTTCAGAATATGAATCATTAGATACAATTCAATTAATGAAAGATGTGGTTACATGGGTATGGATTGATGTTTTTACAAAAATGCCTTTAAATAAAGATATTTATACAATATTAAAGAGTTATAATCTAAAATTATGCTTAGTTTCACCAGAGCTTCAAAATCAACCCGAAAAGATTACTCATTATAAACAATATTTGGAAGATAATAATATAATTTTAGATGCCATTTGCTCAAAACATTATAATAAAATTAAATGGTGCTAAGTTGCTTCCTCTCTTTTTCCTTGTCCCAATTAGTTAAACTATTTACATCACTTATAGATAAGTGAGTAATATTAGGTATTGAATTTCTAATTATATCTATATAGCTAATTAAAATTTCATTAATAGATATACATTGGTCGTGTGTTAATCCTATTGTGTAATATATATTATTTAGAATAATAACACTTGGAATATTATGCTCGTCTATATAATACTTAGTAATACTATTTTTAATATTAGTATTATCTGTAATATGGAGTGGTTTACTTTGTAAAAATACTACAATGTCTGGTGTATATGGATTAAATACATTAATGTCTTTTATACTTATATTGTAAAATGGTTTAATAATATAATACTTTGAAGTTAATTCTTTAATAGTTGTATATATTGTATAAACAGTATCAATATCACTAGATGGTATAGTTTTTGGAAATAATTTTTGTGATATTACTTTCATTTTGTTAATTATTTGCTCTATTGTATCTCCATGAATAATAACACCATGATTTTTCAAAAAATATATATCATAACTTATATTATCAATATACTTTGCTAATTCTAATCCAGGCTTATAATATTCTATAATTTTACAATTATACTGATCTAATTTTGAATAACTATTAATTAAATCACTACATAATAGTCCAAATAATGGCGCAGGATGAAAATGTAATACAAACTTTGATGATATACAATGAAGAAACACTTCTATACTTGGTTTTCCATTACCTTTAATCACAGATGATAGTGCATCTTCATTTTTCATTAATATACATTCCTTAATTTTTTCAATATCACATAGTATCCAATTATTCTCTTGTGTCACGGCTGAAACTAAAGTACCACTTCTTTTAATAAGAATATTATTTGTATTTTTAATAGAAAAATTACCTCCTGGGCCCTGTATCCATTCAGTTAAAGCTCCAAACATTTTACAGATATCAATATATTCATCTAACAATTCCATAATAATAATAGAATAATATACTGAATAACTCCATCGAATGAATCTTTTATATTCTGTATGTAAGGTATTCCCTTAATTAATGATTTTAAATATTCAGATGTAATATTACTCTTTATATGTAGTTCTATATGTAATTCTCTTTCTATAATATTATTTACTATAGAACTAACTTTATTCAATATATCAATATAATTTGATATATTTTTTGATATACTTATTATAAGACACATATTTACTGTATCATCGTACTTATAAGATATTATAACATCAGCATTTTCTTTTTGGGGTTCTATAAATTTTTTTAAATCATCTTCTCTTTCTTTAATAGAATTTATAATTTTTTCAGTAGAATAATTTCTTTCACTTTTATCCCTATTAATTTTCCAATTTAATTTTAATTTAGGATCAGTATCTAAATAGATTTTAATATCACTTATTTCTTTTAATGAATTATTATATAATGTATGAAGGCCACATAGAATAATACAATTATTTGATTTTATAAATTTAGGCTCTGTAAATTTACCAGTTGTATGGTCATAATCAACCGCAAAAATGTCATTGCCTAATGATAACTCATATACATCACTTGTTAATTTTTCAAGATAGTTCGCTTCTGGATGTAAATGTGTATAAGTTTTATAATTATTATCTCCTCTTTCCCATTTATGATATCTATCCGTTTCAAATACTAAAGTTTCATTAAATGGTAATATTTCATTAATAATATTTGATAAATATGATTTTCCTGAGCCACTATCACCACAAATAGATATTGTTTTACATTGAGAAAAACAAATAGAATATGGTAGATCAATACGTTTAATTTTAATATTATTTTTAATTAAATGTTGTTTTAAGTATTTTTCACTTATAATTGGTATATCTTCAATATTAATATTATTATATACTTGAGAATATATAGACATTACCTCAAAATTAGAAATAGCAATATGTTCGTTAATACAATCATCTATAGATATTCTATCAAGTAGTTTAATATCATATATATCAAAACCACTTGGAATTATTATTGTGTTTTCATCTATTGGTTGCTCTACTATATTTATAAAATTAGCAATACTACATTTAAAATTAACATCTGGTCTACATCTTACATATATATCATATGTTTTAGGAATAATATCAAAGTGTCTCTTAATTTTATACAACTGATTTACTATATTTTTATCTCTTTTAGATAAGTTATCTGGTAAATTAAGTAATAATTTCTCAATAACTATTTCTTTAATTTTATTATGAGTCAAAAAATCATTAAGAACCACTTTTTTATTTATAAAATCTGTAAGTGGATTAGATGTAAGTAAATAAATATCATAATTATCAGGAAGTTGGTTTAAAAATGGTAATAATTTATTATTAAATGAACGTAATAATCCAGATATTACAATTGCTACTCTTAGTCTATTAGACATAGCATGTACTATATATTTAAATATTGATACTTTATACTCAGTCAATAAAACTAGAAATATTAATCTAAAGATACATTATTAATTTATTATAGAATGTCTAATACTGATATGTATTTTGATTTTACTTATTATATTAATTCATATCCTGATTTAAAAGAACTTGGAATAAATACATATGAAACTGCTCTTAATCATTGGCAAACATATGGGAAAAAAGAGAATAGAGTATGTAATAAAATTTTTCATATTATGAATAATTTTGAACCAGAATCTTCATTAGTAAAACAATATTTTGATTGGAAATATTATATTAATAAATATCCAGATATTAATATAAATAATGATATGAATCAATATAGAGCTTTATATCACTGGCAGTATTATGGAAGAAATGAAGGAAGAATATGTAATAAACTATTTGACCCTGATAATAATCCTGAGATGAATAATATATTATTTTGTATTATTCATCATTCTACATCAAATAAAGATACTGAAATGTTAGAGCAATGTATTCAATCAATTAGACAATTTTATAGTAATAATGATATTTTAATTGTTAAAACATCAACTAGTATAATTCCCGATAGTTTTAGTAAATATAATATTAAAATTGTTAATAAACAAGATGATAATAGTGTTTTAATTGGTGCTTATCAGATATTAATTAATATGCCGCATAAACATTATATTATACTACATGATAGTATATTTTTACTTAAAAAACTTACATGTGAAGTTCTATATAAACGATTCTATACATTATGGTATTTTAATTGTCCATTTTATTTTCCCGAAGAAATATATAAAAAATATCATTTGTGTTGTAATTTAAATAATGATTTAAAAGCAAAAATGGATGATTTATATTATAATAAATTTGCTATAGAATGGTTGGGTGTTTTTGGTGGATGTACTGGAGGTCAAATTAGTTATCTTAAAAATATTATGGAAGCAATTAATTGTAATAATACAAATAATACACTATTTTATGGGCCTATTATGGCACAAATGTTTGAAAGATATATAGGATTAATTGCCAAAACATTGAATATATATGATACATTTACTACATCTCCATCATTAAATGGAAATTGTCAAAATACTTATTTTTTATTAAATACATATACCAATATGGAAGGTATTTATAAGAAAGCAAAAGAGCATAACTATAATGGCTATTTTTGGAAAATACATATTAATAGACTATCAACTGATAAATGAAATTAATTATCTTATTTATAGAATTATTTGCTAATTTATCTAATGCTTCTATAAATCTATTCTCTCTAGTTTACTATAACTCATCTATTTTCCTCCTCTAGATATATAGTTTAATACAATATATATTATATAGTATAATACTATTGTATTTTCATATTATTAAGAATATATAATAAAATATAAAATTGTGAGATAACATACTTAATTGGAGTATGCAAGGCCACCCATGCCACTCATGATGCGTAGAACGTTGTAGTTCGTCGCGTACACGTACACCGTCGAGCTGAGGTTCGTGCCCACCGCGTTGTTGCTCACCGTCAGTAAGAGCGTGGTGTTATCAATGCGCGACAGATTGCACGTGCCGCTGGGTTGGTGTTGCTCGGGCTGTAGGGCAAACGAGTACACGTTAACACCCACGGCGGGGATGTTGGTATGGTGCTGGTACGGTTGGACCCAGTTGAAGTAGTTGCCGTCACGGACGGAGAAGCGGTCATGGCCGTTGAGCTGTAGCAGGGCCGTGATCGTCGGGTTCTTGCCCGCCATACCCTCCACACGCGTAACGGAGTAACTAGACTCCAGCACGGAGCGGTCCCACCAGTCCGAGAAGTTAAACGGCTGTTGTCCCTTCCACGGGTTGATAACCGTGTAAGGGACAACAGCC
>Ga0214923_10000904_pt1 | contig 43673 bp, 35 predicted proteins | sample LL1510_MetaG_FD_177993 | JGI IMG/M metagenome (GOLD analysis project Ga0214923, IMG submission 177993) | Freshwater microbial communities from Lake Lanier, Atlanta, Georgia, United States - LL-1510 | ecosystem: Environmental > Aquatic > Freshwater > Lake | place: USA: Georgia | collected... | reverse complement strand
GTAAAGCTGAGTGTATGATCTGCCTCTATTGAAATATTATTTTTTGAGGATCGATCGCAAAAAAGCCCACTTGGAATATCGATTGATACAATTGGATTAGATGACAAATTAATCTGTTGCACGAGTTGTGCTGAGAGCCCCTCTAACTTGCGATTCAAACCGGATCCGTATAGGGCATCAATAACGACAGCTCCTTCTCGGATAGGATAAATATGATTTTCACTTTGGATATATTGAATCTGCACAGCAGGATACTGGTGAAGTCGAGCAAGGTTTTGTTGAAAATCATCCGTACCAGGAAATCCAAATTCCAGTATGTGAATTTGAACTTCTTTCCCTTTTTCCGCTAATATCCGTGCAATTGCTAAACCATCGCCTCCGTTATTTCCTTTACCACAAAAAATATTGAATGAGGAACATGCGGAAAAATTTTCTTCAATCCAAGTTGCACATTGTTCAGCAGCTCGTTCCATCAAGTCAATCGACCTGATGGGTTCTTCTCTAATAGTATACTCATCCCAAGCACGAATCTCTTCTGCAGAAAATATTTTCATGAATTAAAGTTCCGAAATTCTGAAACGTAATCCATCACTCGTCCTCACCAAGAAATTCATTGTTATAAGGACCAAAAAGACCATATAAACGGGTAGCAGTCGAGTAGATCTGACGATTAAACTTATTTCCAAGAATGATAATCGTCACCTTTTCATCCGTTAAACGTGCAAATGCTGCGTTATTGCCATGCCACCTTCCAAAATGGTAAACTACTTTTTTACCATTCCTAAGTAATTTTAAGCGAAATCCCAATCCGTAATTATTTTGACCAGGCCTTTCAAAACTATAGGGTGTAAAGGCAGCTTTTAACAAAGAATCTCCAACTAGTTGTTGGGTATACAAAGCCTGATCCCATTTTAAAAGGTCACGAGGGGTACTATAAATATTTTTATCTCCGTAGGTTAAATCCAAATGATCAAATGGCCATGAACGACCCGCATAGTCATACGAAAGTGTAGCGCGGTTTGAATCAGCTGGTTGAAATACGAAACTATTTTTCATTCCCAAGAAATTGAAAATAGCTTTTTGCAAGTATGTTGGGTAAGAAAGACCAGTAACTTTCTCTAGCACACTTGCTAATAATAAATAATTAGTGTTGCAGTATTCAAAATGTGTATTAGGTGCGGCGTGACGAGGCGGTTTATTTTGAATAATATAGTTGATGACATCCGTATTTGTTACGGCCTCTTTAGTAAAGTTTGTAACAGCAGGCTCCATGAAGTACACATAATTGGGTAGCCCGCTTCGATGATTCAATAGATCCCTTATAGTAATGCCCGGGTAGGGCCATGCTTTAAAAAAAGATTCGATCTTGTCCGTTAGTGATAACTTGTTGTCCTGAATCAATTGAAGAATGGCTATGGCTGTAAATGTTTTACTCGTTGACGCAATATGCAATGAAGCACTTTCATCTAGTGGATCCTTTTTTTGGGGAAGATCTTTAAAACCTTGGTAGTTCTCATATAAAACATGCCCGCCTTTTGCAACTAATATGCCGCCATTGAAAGCACCTGGATATAGAAGCAGTGACTCTTGGAAGTAAGCTTGTATTTGTTTCGAAAGTTTATTTTTTTTCCACTGTTCTAGTTTAGACAAGGGTGGGGGAATGTAGGGTAGCGCAGGAGAAATGGATGATTCTTTCAGACTGCATGCAATCAAAAATGTCATCAGTACGAAGAAACAAACAAGCGTTAGGCGCATTCAAATAGAAATTTTTGAAATCGCTCAAAGGTAGGGACTCCGCCAATTTGGTAATATATTTGTTATATATGTCATTGAAGAATTTAACCAGCTATCCAAAAGAAAAGATTAAAATCTTATTTCTTGAAAATATCAGTGAAACGGCAGTTAAAAATTTCCGTTCCAATGGTTATGTTCAAATTGAAAAAATCAGTCGTGCATTAACGGAGCAACAATTAATAGAAGCAATCAAAGACGTACATATATTAGGCATTCGTTCTAAAACTACAATCAGCGAAAAAGTATTATCCGCAGCAAAAAAATTACAGGCCATAGGCTGTTTTTGTATTGGTGTAAATCAAGTAGACCTACAGGCCGCCACCAAAAGAGGAATAGCCGTTTTTAATGCCCCTTATTCAAATACACGATCTGTTGCCGAATTAGTCATTGGCGCTTCTATACTTTTAATTAGAAGGATCCCTGAAAAGAATAAAGCGGCACATGCGGGGATATGGATGAAGGAAGCTAAAAATAGCTTTGAATTACGAGGTAAGACCATAGGTATCGTAGGATATGGAAATATAGGAAGCCAGGTGAGTGTATTGGCTGAGTCGATGGGTATGCGGGTCCTTTTTTATGATATTGAGAAGAAGTTACCTCTAGGAAATGCGCAGGAGTGTCGTACATTAAAAGAACTAGTGAGTCAGTCTGATATCGTAACCTTGCATATCCCGGAAACAAAACAATCTAAGAACTTAATTAACAAAGGCATCTTACGCTCTTTTAAAAAGGGGGCTATTTTAATAAATTATGCACGTGGAGAAGTGGTTGACCTAGAGGCCTTGTCAAAAGCGATAGCTGAAGAATTAATTGGAGGTGCTGCAATTGATGTCTTTCCAAATGAACCCGAAAAAAATGGTGATTATTTCTTGTCACCCCTTCAAAATTTGCCTAATGTTATCCTAACACCACATATTGGAGGTAGTACGGAGGAAGCCCAGCAAAATATTGGAGAAGATGTAAGCCATAAACTCTTCAATTATTTGGAGCGCGGAATCAGTTTTGGCTCGCATACTGTCCCGGCCTTGGCATTGCCTCCTCAAGAAGGAGCCCACCGGATTTTACATATCCATCGAAATGTTCCTGGTGTTTTATCAGCAATCAACACTTCCCTTTCAAGTAATAATGTAAATATAGTTGGTCAATATTTGAAAACCAATGAATTAATAGGATATGTTGTCTTAGATATTGATCATAAACTATCTTCAAAGGCACAATCCTTGCTCAAGGAGGTTCCGGCAACTATCAAGACCAGGCTGCTTTATTAGTCTATTTATTCCTATAATTTATATTATGTTAAATAGCTAATTGTAAAAGAAACCACCCTAAAGGTGGCTTCTGCTTAATTAGTTCTTGATAGTCTCATACCGATCATTCCACTTCTTCTCTTCGGCCTCCCACTTAGCTTTGTCGGTTAAATTTTTGGCCTTACCTGCCATCGCCTTTTTAAAACCATAAATGTCAGAAAGGTATCCGCAAACCTTCTTATACTGTTGCTTGTCTCTAGGTTCTAATTCACTCTTTTCAGCCCTTTCTGAGAAAATACCTGCCGCTGCTAAATATGGTTCTCTTGCACCATCCATAGTATCACCATACTCTTTATCCAAGGCATCTCTTTTAGCCACATCTTCTTTAGAAGCCATGGTGCCAGGCTTTGTCCTTGCTTTCATATCCTGGGCGTGCTTGTCTCTCTTTGCATTAACACGCGAAGCCTTATTGATGAAATGATCTCCGATGTATAGATATGGAATTTCATTACCCGCTTTTGCTTTGGCTGATCTGATGAATGCGTCTACCATTTTCTTTTCTAACTCATTGAAATTTTCTGGTAAAATCGCTCCTTCTTCATCTCGTGGATTCAGCGTGTCAAAAATGATCTCACCGAGTACTTGGTTAGCTTTAAAATTTGTAGGATCGGTCGCTAATACTTCGTCAATTGCCTTTAGTTTTTCCTGGAATGTATTAACAAGGCCTACAGCAAAGTCTACTTTATCAAAATCGAAGTAATCACTCTTTGGGTAAACCTCTTTACCTAGCTTCTTATATTTTTCAAAACTCTCCATATCCTTTCTACCAAAGTGATAGGTTACTAAGTAACGATAAACACCCTCATATCCATCACCTCCCACTTTGGCGTCTGCTAGTTTTGTGTAGTAAGCTGCAGCCTCCTCTTTAAAACCTCCTGTTTCTGCAGTGATGGCTGCAAGAATTAAAACATTTGTATCCAGCGTTGAGGTTAAAACCTTTTGTTTGATTAAAAGATCTGAATAGAAAATTGCTTTTCTTAATTTACCAAGACCTTTCTCGTATTCTTTTTTATTGTAATCGTTAAAACCGAAAGTGTAATAATTAGAATACAGAGTGATAATACCATTTTGGTAGATCGGTTCTCCAATTAAAGACAAATTGGGATCCATTTCTTTGTATTTTAAAAAAGCCGCATCCGCTTCTTCGATTAGTTGTAAGCCGAGAGGCGTATCTTTTTTCCCTTCCAAACCTGAAACACCAGCATATACAGAAGTCTTTAGGATAAACGCTTCTGGCTTTGCTGTAAACTTGGAGTTTGTAAAAGATTTATCTAAATCAGTTTTTGCTTTTTCTAACTGATTCAGCATGACTAATGTTTTAACAGGATCGTAGTTCTGGCTCCACAAAGTTGTAAAAACAAATAAGCCAAAAAATGCAAGCAAGCTATTTTTCATACAAGTAGGTTGAATTCTAAAGTTACAATTAAATGTTTTTGTTATTATGACTGGGTTTCTTCTGGATGTGATTCAGCATCAGCGGCAGGCTCTTCTTCTCTATCATTTAGATTTGTGATAGCAGCAATATCATCCCCATCGTCTAGTCTTATTAATTTAACACCCTGCGTAGCACGACCCTGTTCACTAATACCGCTTACAGGCATTCTTATCGTTACGCCGCTTTTACAAGTAATCATCAAATCTTCTTCAGGCGATACGTCCAAAATGCCCACCAAACTTCCTGTCTTCTCGGTAACGTTTATTGTTTTCACTCCTTTACCGCCTCGGTTGGTAAATCGGTATTCATCAATTGGTGTTCTTTTGCCATACCCTTTTTGACTGACTACCAAAACAGTTCTAGTATTTTGTTCAGTTGGATTGACGCAGACCATACCTACTACTTCATCACTGGAGTCGTCAACTTCTATTCCGGCAACACCAATTGCTCCCCGGCCAGTAGGTCTCACTTTCTCCTCTGCAAATCGAATGGCTCTACCACTTTTAACAGCCATCATAATTTCTGAGTTGCCATCTGTAAGTCGCGCTTGTAATAATTCATCTCCTTCAACAATCGTTATTGCATTAACACCCGTTTGACGAGGACGACTAAAATCTTCTAGCGCTGTTTTTTTGATTACTCCTTTCTTTGTACAAAGAACTATATAGTGCGACTGTACAAAAGCTTCGTCTTTTAAATCTTTAACATCCAGAATGGCTCTTACCTTATCATCGGGCGGCAATTGCATTAGATTTTGAATTGCTCTACCCTTTCCAGTTTTTTCACCCTCAGGTATTTCATAAACATTCAACCAATATACTCTTCCTTTTTCAGTAAAGAAAAGCATCGTGTGGTGAGTAGAGGCCACAAATAAATGCTCAATGTAATCTTCATCTCGCGTGCGTCCGCCAATGACTCCCCTGCCGCCTCTGCGTTGTGAGCGATACTCTTCTGCAGGAGTACGTTTGATATAACCAAGATGAGAAATCGTTATGACAACATCCTCTTCTTTAATCAGATCTTTAATTTTTACTTCGTCGTCCAGGTAGGTTATTTCTGTCTTTCTCTCATCGGCGTATTTTTCTTTTATCTCCAGTAACTCTTTTTTGATTACCTCATAACGTTTAGCCTGGTCATTTAGTAACTCCTCTAGCGATTGAATTAATTTCATCAGCTCATCATATTCCTCGCGAATTTTATCGCGCTCCATGCCGGTCAAACGCTGTAATCGCAATTCCAATATGGCTTTTGCCTGAATCTCATCTAAACCCCATCCCGCTGCAATCAATTTATCTTTGGCAATTTCTGGCGTCGCAGCACTGCGAATCAACGCAATCACCTCATCCAAATGATCGAGCGCTATCAAGTATCCTTTTAAAAGATGTGCTCTTTTTTGAGCTTCACCTAATTCAAATTTTGTTCTGCGAACAACAACCTCATGTCTAAAATCTACAAACTCCTGAATCAGGTCTTTGAGATTTAATGTCCTTGGTCTGCCTCTAACAATCGCAACATTATTGATGCCATAAGAAGTTTGAAGATCAGTATGCTTGTAAAGCTGATTGATTATCACATTAGCGATCGCATCTTTTTTCAGCTCAATAACAATACGCGTTCCTTCTTTTTGGTTTGATTCATTATTAACATGTGTGATACCTTCTATCACTTTGTCGTTTACGAGCTCACCAATTCTATTGGTAAGGGCATCTCGGTTCACCTGATACGGAACTTCTGTAATGATAATCTGCTCTCTTCCTCCAGACTTGGTTTCTACACTAGATTTTCCTCGTACTACTACTCTTCCTCTTCCAAAATGCATAGCAGCTTTAACCCCTTCCATTCCATAGATTACACCACCTGTTGGGAAATCGGGTGCTTTCACAAACTGCATCAACTCATCAACTGTGATTTCTCTATTATCAACAAGTGCTATACAACCATCAATAACCTCACCAAGGTTGTGCGGCATCATGTTAGTGGCCATTCCAACTGCAATTCCACTTGAACCATTGACAAGCAGTTGAGGAATTCGTGTCGGAAGAACCGTAGGCTCTTCTTCGGAATCGTCAAAGTTCAGTTGGAAGTCTACCGTTTCTTTTTCAATATCATCCAACATGTGCTCGGATAACTTCTCCAATCGAGCCTCTGTGTAACGCATGGCCGCTGGCCCATCGCCATCCTGGTTGCCAAAATTTCCTTGACCATCAACAAGCGTGTAACGCATACTCCATTCCTGTGCCATACGAACCATGGCATCATAAACGGATGAATCTCCGTGCGGGTGATATTTACCAAGTACCTCTCCGACAATACGTGCAGACTTTTTATAGGCTTTGTTATGATTAAGCCCCAATTCATTCATGGCATAAAGAACCCTTCTATGAACAGGCTTTAAACCATCTCTGACATCAGGTAATGCTCTACCCACAATTACAGACATGGAATAGTCAATGTAAGCGGTTTTCATCTGCTCTTCGATGTGAACAGAAATGATCCGGTTATGGTCATTTGTTTCAAGTGGATTCTGTAAATCTTCCATGTTTTTCTGAGGGTTTGTAAAGACCTTTTTTCTCTATGAATCAAGGTCTGCAAATCTACCTTTTTAAACCCTTATTTCCCAGTAAAAATGGCCTCATTTGAGAGCTATTTTATCCACTAGTGTTAATTAAAAAAGGGGATATTTGACCTATGAAAACGATCCTGATTTTGGGGGCTGGAAAAAGTGCAACGGTGCTGATTGAATTCCTTCTTTCTCAGGCCCCTCAATTTTCATGGAAAGTACAGGTGGCGGATGCAAATTTGTCTGCAGCAAAGCTGAAAATCGGCACCTCTATGTGGGGGGAAGGCGTAAAGCTAGATGTGACGGAAGATGATCCCAGAAGAGTGTTAATTGGTCAGGCAGACCTGGTAATTTCATTGCTACCCCCTCAATTGCATATCCTGGTTGCCAGGGATTGTCTTTTACTAGGTCGTAGCTTATTTACTGCCTCTTACATTGATGAGGAGGTAAAGCAATTAGCTGCTGAGATTGAGAAAAAGGGATTGCTTTTTTTGTATGAAATGGGCTTGGATCCCGGAATCGACCATATGAGTGCAATGGCATTAGTGGATGAAATAAAATCAAAGGGCGGGAATATTTTATCGTTCATTTCGCACTGCGGAGGTTTGGTTGCAACTGATTCAGATAACAACCCTTGGCACTATAAAATAAGTTGGAATCCCTCTAATGTGGTTCAAGCGGGTAAAAATGGTGCTTTGTATAGATGGAATAGTAAAACAGTCCAATTAAACAGGGAGGAGTTATTTGCGGAAATTAGACCAGCAACGATTCAACATGCAGAGTCGTTGGCTTGGTATCCTAACCGAAATTCGCTATCCTATTTGGAATTATATGGGCTTGACAACATTACAACTTTCATTAGAACAACTTTGCGTCACCCCAATTTTATAAAAGGTTGGCATCGTCTTGTTCAATTAGGATTTACCCAGGATAATCCCATAATAATTAGTAGAAACACAACTTATGCAGACCTGGTGCAGCAATTTTTAGCAGTAAATAAATTCCAGATTGACTTTAATCAGATGATTGAAAATGATGACGAGCTTGCTCAATTATTTCAATCGTTGGGTTTCATGGATACGGACTCTATTGCGCAGAAGAACGAATATTCACCAGCCACTTTTTTGCAAGAATGCCTGGAGAAAAATCTAAAAATGGAAGCAGTAGACAAAGACCGTGTTGTAATTCAGCATGAAATAATCTATGAGTTAAATGGACAAAAAAGGCAACTTGTAAGTACGCTGGATATAGAGGGAGCTGATGCAATTCACACCGCAATGGCTAAAACAGTGGGGCTTCCGCTTGCTTTAGCAGCTGTTACTTTTTTGAAAGGAGAATTGCAAATGAAAGGATTAAAAGTGCCGATACACTCCACTATTTACAAAGCCATCTTACCTAAGCTAAAAGCGCTAGGTATCCATTTTCAAGAATCAGAAATTGTACTGAAAAATTATTGATCAGCTAGTTGAAGAATTATCTCCCACTCCTCCGCTGTTACCGGCTGAACAGATAACCGACTCTGTTTCAAAAGAGCCATATTTTGTAACTTCTTCTCTGCTTTTATCTCGGATAGAGGAATTGTTCTCTTTAATTTTTTAACAGGACTAACATCAACAACAACCCAGGCTGTTTCTGTAGTTGTTGGATCCTGATAATGCTCTTTACAGATCTTTACTATTCCAACAATTTCAACACCCTCGTTGCTATGGTAAAAAAAAGCTAAGTCGCCCTTTTTCATTGCTCGTAAGTTATTACGAGCAGCGTAGTTTCTAACGCCATCCCAATGGGTGCGCTTGTCTTTTACTAACTGATCCCAAGAATATTTAAAGGGTTCTGATTTTAAAAGCCAATATGCCATAACTATCAGTTTTACCAACCTGAAGCTAACACGTCTGCGAGGTGCAACGGTTTAATAGAATACCCTTTTTGCTGAATATATCCATTGAGATGCATCAGGCAAGAAAGGTCTGTTGAAATTAAATAGTTTGCTTTTGTGGCCAGGGCATTTTCTACTTTTTGCTCTGCCATAGCCATTGAAATATTCTCATATTTGACAGCAAAGGTTCCACCAAATCCACAACAAGTTTCCGTTTCATTCAACTCCACTAGTTCAAGTCCTCCAACGTTTTTTAACAGCGCACGAGGCTCCTCTTTTATTCCACATTCGCGTAATCCAGCGCAGGAATCATGATAGGTTGCCAGCCCAGTTAGTTTAGCACCAAACTGCGTCACACCAAGTTGATGACAGAGAAAAGAAGAAAATTCAAAAATTCGTTGCTTCATTTCCTGTACTTCATGATGCAGCGACGAATTATCAAACAATCGGGAGTAATAATTTTTAACGAATCCAACGCAGGAAGCACTGGGTGCAACAATCGGGTCAGTTCCATTAAAATCACTGATAAACTTTTGACATACTGCTTTCGACTCTTCCCAGTAGCCTGCATTGAATGCAGCTTGACCACAGCAGGTTTGTCTGGAATTATATGTAACTGTACAACCCGCTTTCTCTAACACTTTAATCATGTTAAAAGCGGTATCAGGATACAGCTGATCAACAAAACAGGGTATGAAAAGCTGGACGTTCAATAAATTTTATATTAATCGTTAGAAGAATACACTCCCAGTCTAGCTAAGTTCTTTTCGGCATCAAAAGACTGCTGACTACGTGGGTACTTCTTTCTAATCTGCTCATAAAGCGAAGTCGCTTCTGATGTGTTTTTCAACACCTGATCAGCAAAATAAGCAGCCATAAATAAGTACTCTGGAGAATTGACTTCATCTTCCTCAAAATGAGCTGCGGCCTTTTTGTAAAACTCCAATGCTTGATCATTTTTCCCACTGTCAGCATAGGCATCCCCAAGTAATTTGTAGGCTCTTGCCTGTGTAATTTTAGAAGAGGTGCTAAATTTTTCAAGGTAAGAAATTGCTTTAGCGTTGTCTCCTAATTTGAGAAAACAACTGCCCGCATAAAAACAAGCTAAGTTTGAAGTTTGTGTTCCGCTATACTTTTCAATGACTTTGATAAAGCCTAAATTTTGCCCGTCACCGTTTAATGCAAGGGCAACAGAATCTTTTCGATAGTACTCTTCCGCACGAAATATTGCTTCTAAAGCTTTCTTTTCTCTGGGAAGCTGATAAAACTGCTGATAAGAATACCAGGCAGCTACCAAAGCAATTATCACTAATGCAAATAAGCTGATTTGTTTACTGTATTTGTTCCAGATGTTAATTACCGGAGTTAAAGGTTGTTGCGATTCTGTCATATTAAAAAGATTAGAAGTATTATTATGAATTAGTCAGTAATGAAGGGGTACGCAGGATCGATATAAATATCTTTTAAAACTTCACTGTCATCTGGCCAAGGGCTTTCTTCGGCAAATTGAACAGATGCAGTAACCATTTGATCAACACGTTGATTAATCTGATCAATTGCTTCTTGTGAAGCCATTCCCTCTTGCAAAATAGTACCTAGTACCAGCTGAATAGGATCTTTAGATTTATAATCGTCTACCTCTTCTTTGCTACGGTATTTCTGAGGATCACTAATGGAGTGCCCTTTATAACGATATGTTTTTATTTCTAGTAAAGTTGGACCTCCTTTTTCACGTGCACGATTTACAGCACGACTAACTCCGTTGTGTACAGCCTCCGCGCTCATCCCGTCTATAATGTCTGCTGGCATTTCGTACGCGTCAGCTAATTTGTAAATATCAATTACATTGGAAGTACGCTGAATGGAGGTTCCCATTGCATAGTTATTGTTCTCACAAATAAATACGACAGGAAGCTTCCAAAGCATAGCCAAATTGAAAGTTTCATGTAGCATACCTTGACGTGCAGCACCATCACCGAAAAAAGCAAGTACTACGTTGTCGGTATTACGATATTGTTCAGCAAAAGCCAGCCCGGCTCCAGTTCCAATTTGAGCTCCAACAATTCCATGACCACCGTAGAAATTATTTTCCTTGCTAAAGAAGTGCATACTTCCACCTTTTCCCTTCGCACACCCTGTTGCTTTACCGTATAATTCTGCCATGCAGCTGTTAACTGTTACTCCCTTTGCAATAGCCAATCCATGATCACGATAAGCAGTAATGAAAAGGTCAGATGGTCTGGTGGCCGTCATACAACCCGCAGCTATTGCTTCTTGTCCCACATAAGCATGAAAGAATCCTCTTATTTTTCCCTCCATTTTATACTTCTCTTCCGCCATCAGTTCAAATTGCCTGATCAGCTGCATCAGCTCATACCAATAGAGGTAGGTTTCCTTGGAGAATTTGCTGTTCACGAGGTTCAATTTTGAGTCGCAAAAATAAGGGAAAGACCCCATATTAGGTAAATTGCAGTCTGTCATGAGTCAGCTCCGAGAAATAGCCCTTTTCCAGTTTAAAAACTACCCAGAAAAAAGACTTACTTTTTCTAAACGAATTATTGGATTTACAGGGAAAAATGGAGTTGGGAAAACCAATCTTTTAGACGCAATCCACTACCTGGGGTTAACCAAAAGCTATTTTGGAAAAACAGATTTACAATCAGCTCATTTTGGTCAGCAGGGCTTCCGTATCCAGGGATTATTTGAGAAAAATGGAAAGATCGATGACGTGAGTTGCATATACCGAGAAAATGGTAAAAAAGAGATTTCGATTAATGGGAACATACTACCCCGCAACACCGAACATATTGGACAATATCCTATTGTTTTGATAGCCCCAGATGACATTCAATTGATCACAGGAGAGAGTCGAGACCGAAGAGTATTTATTGATCAGTTGATCTCCCAGTTGGACACATCCTACCTCCATCACTTGCTCTCCTACAACCGACTGCTACAGCAGCGAAATGCCTTGTTGAAAGAAATGGCAGCAAAAAGGCTTTTTGAAGATTCACTTCTTGATGTACTAGACCAACAGCTAGTCCCCTACGGTTTATTAATATTCGAGAAGAGAAAGAAAATCTTAGAAAAGCTAATCCCGATAGCCAAGGAAATTTACGAGCATTTAGCTAGTTCGCCAGAAAAAACAGACACAGAATTACTAGGCTTATTTTATAAAAGCGAGCTTGAAAAGACAGAGTTCAGTGAGCTCTTAAAAATGAGCAAGAGTAAAGATCTTTATCTGCAACGCACAACTAAAGGCGTACATCGCGATGACCTGGAATGTTTATTCCAAAACCACCCATTCAAACAAATTGCCTCACAGGGACAGCGAAAAAGCTTATTATTTTCATTAAAATTGGCCGCTCTTCAATTGTTAGACAATAACCATTCAAATCCACCCCTTTTGTTGCTGGATGATTTTTTTGAAAAATTAGATGATTCCAGAATAGAAAATCTTTTACAATTAGTATGTAATCAAGTTCGCTCCCAAGTATTTTTATCGCACACCTCTTCTGAAAAACTACATTTCCATCTCAAAAAGATTAATGTGCCTTACGAGATATTTGAAATTACTGGTACTTAACTTTGTACTATGTCCACCTACTCACTCTCAGAGGCTTTACAAGTTTTTTTAAAGGAAAGTAGAATTAAAGACGAAATGCTTGCCTTGCAAATTCAAGATGCTTGGGAGACCATTATGGGAAAGACAATTGCTCGCTACACTGACCAAGTTAGAATACACGGAAATAAATTACATATCCATACCAAAGTAGGCCCCCTTCGAAATGAATTAATTTATCAACGTGAAACTGTAATACAAAAAGTAAATGCCTTTTTGGGATCGGTGATTGTCAACGAAGTGATCGTACACTAAGTTGACCTAGAAGTCGACTGCTGCTTTTTTTCTAACAACTTTACCTTTCGAAAGTAAATAGATACAGGGGCTTGTTCTGGCAGCCGTTTGTATCGCTTTCAAGTCACATTTAAAAACTGGCCAACCGGAAAATCGAGTAGAGGACAGTAGTTTTCGAGTTTCTTCAAACTGTGCTGTAACGATAAAAACAGGAATGGCAGGGTTATACTCTTGTAACGCAAGCCGGTCTAATGCAGAAAAGTTCTCTTTTAAATCATTTACCCTTTCGGAAAAAATTAAAATTGCAGTAGGCAACTGAAGAATAATATCCGTTGAATCAGTATTGGTAACACCGGTAAGATAAAAGCCTTTAATGGGGGGCTCCATATTCTTTCCTTTTCTAATAATATGGTCTTCGCGTTTTACGAACTTGTACGTTTGGCTAGTAAAATCAGAAGGAAAATCATTGGCAGTAAATCGAACTAACTCCTTTCCTTTTTGGTAAGTAAAATAGATGACAGTGCTATCAGGTACAGCATTTGAAGGAACTTTTCTTCCCTCGACTAAATCAGAACCTTCTTTAAAAGGAAGGCAATCTAAAATGGGAAGATGCGCCAAGAGATAAATTTGAAGTAATACGATTAGAAACCCTAAAAAGAAACTGTAAAAACCACTATACAAAAGAATGGGCTTGGACGAGGTGTCTTTCTTATGAATGAATATGTAAATAAGTAACAAAAGCGTCAAAACCACATCTTTGAAAAATGAAATTTGTGGAGTTAAGGGTAGACAATCTCCAAAACAGCCACAATTTTTAGGCAATCCGGTCCAATAGGTATACCCCGTTAAAAAAGTAAAAAAAAGTACCAATCCTAAAATTGCTTTGTTCGTCAAAGAAGCTTTCCACTTTAAAAAAAGTGCAACACCCAAAACAATTTCTGCAGTATTTAAAATGACAGCGAGGTATAACGTATAATCGTTCAAGCCATGAACACCCCAAACCTCAAAAAATTCTTGCATTTTAAAACTAAGACCTTTAGGGTCATTAGCTTTAATGAGACCAGAGAAAACAAATAAAATGCTTACAAAATAGCGTATGAAAAGACTGATCCCCCTCATAGTAGAATCAAGGCAAATACGGCGTAATTAATAATATCCAAATAATTGGCATCAATACCCTCGCTAATGATAGTTTTACCATCATTGGCAAGTATCTGTTTGATTCGCTGTAGTTTCATTAAGATGAGATCAACAAAACTCTCCTGACTCATATCTCGCCAAGCTTCTCCGTAATCATGATTCTTATTTAGCATCAAGGACTTTGCTTTATTAATTTCTAAGTCATACAAAGAAGATAATTCTGTAACAGGAATTTCCTCTTTTCCCTGTGCCGGAAGCTGAAGTTGTAATAAGCCAATGACTCCATAATTTATGATTCCCTTGAACTCAGCAGCAATGTCATCATCAACAAGCTGTTTCCCCTTTTGCTGAATTGTTCTGATCCGTTGTGCTTTTATAAAAAGCTGATCAACCACAGAAATGGTTCGAAGGACTCTCCAGGATGTGCCGTAATCGTTCGCTTTTTTAATAAAAACATCCTTACAGCCAGTCACAACCTGATCATACTGTAAGGATGTTTCACTCATACGAAAGCGATATTAAGAGAGGGTTAGTTCAGTTTAATCTACTTAGCAGGATCTGGTGCCTTTGTCTGCACATCTAATACTGTTACTTCAAACAACAAATGGTCATAGGGTTTGATAGGGCCTCCTGGAGGAGGTGCAGCACCATAACCTAACATGGAAGGAATGTATATAGTAGCCTTACCCCCTTTCTTCAAAAAGGGCATAGCATCGTCAAATCCTTTGATCATCTGGCCCACCCCAACTGAAAAACGAAGTGGTTCCATATGTTTAAAAGTTGAATCAGTGTTACTATCAAAAACTTTACCTGCGAATGTTTTACCAGTATAATTCACAGACACATATTCTCCTTTCTTGATAAAATCACCATTTCCAGGTTCTGTTATCTCTACGTATGCACCTGCTGGAGTCCGTTGAATGCTTGAAAGTTTTGCACCAATGAATTTCTCAACCTCTCCTTTTTCTCTGGAAGCGTAAGCTTCATTTTCTTTTTTCTCATCAATAGTTTTTAGACTATCATTTTCAAAAATGCCTAACACTTTTATGTAAGTAAGAATTCGATCACCTTTTTTGAATTCAGGAGGTAGATTTCCAGCAGGAAGACGTTTTAAAAATGTGTCCATCATTTGAGTGGCAGCCACAGAGTCGCCTACATGCAGAAGTGTCCATAGTTCTGAAATATCATAGGGCTGAGACTGTGGAGCGATTGGGATGTATAAGGGCAAACGATTACCTGTAGTGAAATAAACACTATCATTGATTTGTTGCGTAAGGGTAAGCTTGATGTAGTTTCCTACTCTGGCTTGTTGTGTATCCTTACTTCTAAAAAGTTGATAAGGCATTCCACCAGGAGTCTTTTGAAACGCAGGCCCCTTACAGGATACAAAAAGAGCAGTGCTAATTAAAATGATAGCGAACCGAATTGATGTTGACATAGTTGGTTAATTAATGTAGAAATTGTTGTGATTTTAAAACCTCTTTAAATCGGGCCACTGCGACCTCTAGGGATTCACTACTTCTGCCCCCAGCAGCGTTATAGTGTCCTCCCCCTTCAAAGTAGGTTCTGGCAAATGTATTGCAATCAAAGGAACCTTTACTACGAAAACTCCATTTTCTTTCCTCATCTCGGTCAATTACTAGTGCCACAAACTTAATTCCCTGGATAGACTGAGGGTAGTTCACCAACCCTTCTGTGTCACCAGTTTTGATATGGAATTTTAGAAGATCAGATTTGGGAATTGAAATGAGAGCAGTATTGTACTCATAGAAAATTTCCATCCGATGCAATAAAACATGCCCAATAAAACGAAGTCTGTTTTCTAAAAAATTATCATAAAGCCCCTCGTGAATTTTTCCATGATCCAATCCCCTTCTTTTTAAATCAGCAACGATTGAATGAACTCCTGCATGGGCCGATGAGAAACGAAAAGATCCAGTATCCCCTACCAACCCGGCATAGATGCATTCTGCCATAGCCGTATCAAGAAGTTCAAGTCCGTCAGTGGCAGCTATAAAATCATAGATCATTTCGCAGGTGGAACTTTTTGATGTATCACTAATTCCATATTCAAAAGAAGCAACATCGGGTTCTTGGTGATGATCGATTAGAATTTTAGTGCACGAGAGATTTGACAGTTTCTGTGCCATCGATTTTGTGCGATGGAAAGCATTAAAATCAAGACAAAAAAGCCAATCAGCACTACCCAATATCTGATCTGCCTTTGCGGTTTGTTGTTCGTAATTTAAAACTTGATCCGCCCCATTCATCCAGCCTATCCAGCCCGCCCAATTAGTTGGTGAAATAACTGTTACTCGATGACCCTTTTTTGTTAGATAATGAAAAAGCGATAAGGAAGAACCCATTGCATCCGCATCTGGCTTTTGGTGAGTGGTGATGACAATGTTACGTGGGGTATCTAAAAGCTGATAAAGGGCTGAAATTGGTTTCATCTATGTATCAAAGGTATGAAAAGATCCACTTACCTTTGCGCCGCTAAAACACATCAACATGAGCAACCGTACTTTTACTATGATTAAGCCCGATGCTTTCAAAAAGGGCTATAGCGGAGCAATTCTTGACCGCATCATCAAGGAAGGATTTCAAATTAAAGCATTGAAATTATTGAAGCTTTCAAAAGAAAAAGCTGGTGAATTTTATGCGGTACACCGTGAGCGCCCTTTTTATGGTGAATTGGTTGAATTCATGAGTAGCGGTCCCATTATTGCAGCCGTTTTAGAAAAAGATAATGCAGTTGAAGATTTTAGAAAACTGATAGGCGCAACTAATCCAGCAGCTGCTGAGGAAGGTACAATCCGCAAATTGTATGCTAGTTCAGTTGGAGAAAATGCTATCCACGGAAGTGACAGCAATGAAAATGCAGCTATTGAGTCTTCCTTCATGTTCTCGGGACTGGAGCAGTGTTAAGATTCGATTAGTTACGAAGCTTAATTACAATTTTCGTGTCAGCTTTTTTTATTTCAAAACTGGCACGCTGAAAACTGGGTGGCCCAGCAATTCCTAATTTGTTGTTGGAAAAGCCAAATCCTTCGGAAGGAATTCCAAGTAAGTTTGTATTCATTTTTCCATCTCCGTTTTCATCGTGCAAGACAGCTATTGCATAAATACCCGAAGCAATTGAATTCCATTCCAGGGTAACAGCATCACGTTGTGCCTTAACCACCCTCTTACTATAAGCGAGCTGAGGAACATCGGGAAAACCATTTGCCTGATTGTACACACTTACAAGTAGTACACCGTTCGAACTTTTAATGCCGATTATTTCAACTTGTAGTTTGACCGATACCTTCTCTTGAGTGGCTTTTACTGGAAGAAATAAACCACCAAAAAGAAAGAGTATTAAAAAAAGTTTAAGCGCCCACGACAGCTTCTTCCCCATAAAGTTGGGATTTATATTTAAGTGAGGGAGATGATAAAAAGGGACCAATGCCTAATGTATTCCACTTTTCATCTACCCTTTTTATTGTGTCATCATCTGCCACAATGATATTTGGCCAATCTCTTTGAAAATTATCTAGTTCTTTCGTTTTACGAGTACCATCTAATCCCAAACATGCTACATATGGGTAAGTGTCTGATTGGAATAAATGAGAATCTCTTTTGGGATCAAGATTGTTACAGAAACGCCAGAGACATGTTGGTAAATCTGAAGGTTCAACAGTGTGCTCCACATACAAGATCATTTTAATTGCTTGCATATTGATGCCAGCTCCTATTGAATGATGAAGTTGACGGATATGGCCTGGCTTGTCTTTCTTAACCGAGAGAATTATACAAGAAATACCTTTATCCAATAACCCTGCAAATACTGCTTTGATTTCTGGATATTGCTGTAGCAATTGATCTTCAATCTCTTTAGATGCAGGAAGTGTTTGAGGGTTAATATAATTTTCGTCTACTTCCTCTTCCAATTTCTTTGTACCGTCAATACACATTTTTCCACCAAATCCTAATTTGGAACAGCTATGATCCAAAACATCCATCGGTCCTGTAGAAAAACTAATATCAGTTGCAGGATTTAGATTTGAAAATACATATTGAGCAAGCGATAAATAATCTTGAATCTTTACACCTTGGTCTGCAAGCACCAGAATCTTATTGAACATCATTTGCCCCGCCCCCCACATAGCATTCATTACTTTTTGACCTTGGCCTGGATATTCTTTATCGATTTGCGTTATAACTAGATTGTGAAAAACTCCCTCGACAGGCATGTCCATGTCTTTGATTTCTGGAACCATCGTCATTTTGATTGGAGCCAAAAAAATACGTTCAGTAGCTTTTCCTAACCAAGCGTCCTCCTGAGGGGGGATACCAACAATTGTTGCAGGATAAACTGCATTCTTTTTATGCGTGATAGCAGTAACATGAAAACGAGGATACCAGTCTGGTAAGGAATAATATCCAGTATGATCGCCAAAGGGGCCTTCCCAGATTAATTCCTCAGAGGGATCTACATAACCCTCGATTATAAAATCAGCATCGGCCGGTACTTCAATTTCAGGTTGCGTTATACATTTCACCAACTCCACTTTCTTTTTTCGTAAAAACCCAGCTAACATGTATTCGTCTACATTTTCGGGTAATGGAGCTGTTGCACTATAAGCGTATACAGGATCTCCTCCTAATGCTACAGCAACGGGCATCAGTTTCCCACTTTTTTTATATGCGGAAAAATGCTTTGCACTCACTTTATGTTTATGCCAGTGCATTCCAGTTAATGTAGGCCCAAACACTTGCATTCGATACATACCCACATTTCTACTTTGTGTTTCTGGATCTTTTGTATGAATTACAGGAAGGGTGATAAAGGGGCCTCCGTCTTTTGGCCAGCAGGTTAAAACAGGAATCTTGGAAAGATCGGGGTTCTCTAAAATACACTCCTGACAAGCTCCTTTACCCTTGATTACTTTAGGCATCCAACTAGCAAATTGTCCTAGCTTGGGCAACAATTTGAGTTTATCGATAATGTTCTCTTTTGGAGAAGATAATAGTTGAAACAACTCTTCGATTTCTTTTGCCACAGCATCTAAATGATCTACGCCCAGCGCCATGCACATGCGTCGCTCACTCCCATATGCGTTCATTAAAACTGGAAAATTGGTGCCGGTATTCTCAAACAAAAGCGCCTTTCCCCCACCCCCAGATTTACTTACCCTATCAGTTATTTCGGCTATTTCTAGTTTCGGATCAACAAACTCTTTGATACGAACCAATTCGCCACTTTCTTCCAAAGCCTTAATGAATTCAAGTTGATTTTTCCAGGCCATCTTTTATTTTTTACAACTTCTTAAACAGTTTATTGGTCTTAATGTTCACTCTTTATAACTCCGGTAAAGTGAATCCCAAGCCCAGCTTGATTGGAAAGCATGACACGACCATTATCAAATTGTAGACCTGTCGCTACATCTTGTTCTAATAACAAGGGACCATCCATATCTAAGGCATCTGCCAATGGATGAAGCTGCGCTAATGCTGCGGAACCTATTGTTGACTCGTTCATACTCCCAAGCATTACTTGCAAACCTAAAATTCGTGCTTCAGAAATCATTCGTTTGGCTGGAGTAATACCTCCACACTTTGTCAATTTTATATTGATCCCATTAAAGTAGTGCGCACATTTTGCTACATCTTTCTCCGTAACACAACTTTCATCTGCAAAAAGGGGAATCAAATTCAGTTCTTTTAAAATGCGCATCCCTTCCCAATTATCTTTCGCAAGTGGCTGCTCAATTAATTCTACACCCAGCTCCTTTAATTTTGGAATCAAGACTAATGCCTCATCAAGTGTCCATCCAGCATTTGCATCTACCCGAAAAAGGTTATCGGATTTTGTACGCAAAAAAGAGAGAAGGTTAAGATCATCAGGAGTGCCTACCTTGATTTTGTAGATGGGCCAGTCTCGTTCTTGCATTTTAATTGCCATTATCGCTGCAGCGTCAATGCCAATGGTGTAGTCGGTTTTAGGCCCCTCTTGATTACTGATACCCCAAATCGATTGTAATGATTTATTTTTCATTTTTCCAAACAAATCCCATCCCGCAATATCTAAAGCCGCAATTAGAAAATTTGAGCCTGGTATCAAGTGGTGTAAATAATGCCAATAACGCTCAGGATCAGTAAACGCGAATTTTTCTATACCCAATTTTTTACTCTCCAAAAGAGCAGTCATCTTTTCTAGCGAACTTTCTGGATAATACGAAATGGAAGGGGCCTCCCCATAGCCTTTCCAATTACCTAATGACAATTCAACAATTAGCGTGGGCTGATGAGTTTTAGTTCCCTTTGAAATTGTGAAAGGATAACGAAATTTAAGTTGGTGCGTCCAGTAGCGAACCTGCATAAAAAGATTTATGCAAAGATAATTCGAGGAATCTTGTTATGCACGGCCTGCATTGACAATGGCGTCCCTAATTAATGTTGTGAAAGCTTTATTTTCTATTAATTCTTCCACCTTGACATGCATCCGATACTGCCAATAATTCTTTGGATTGGCTGGGTCGTTAATTCTTTCATCACCCGGGTGAGTTCTTCGAATCATCTCGCTCATTCCCATAAGATCTTGTATTTGAAAAATGCTCCACATGGCAGGCGAATTTAAATGTTGCTCCACAATGGCGCGATTGATCCATGCTTCACAAAACTGGGGAGCGTCACCCCATTGATGCATTTCATGGTTATAGAAATATTGCGTGCGTTGCCTGTTCTCTTCCCACCAACCTCTAATTGTACTCATATCGTGCGTAGAAGGTGTTACTACAGCTAGATAGGGAGAATCAGCAGGATTAAAAAATGACTTAGTAGGATCTTTCGGCATTCGTTGTATCTCCAAGCTAAGAATTCCTGTTTGTTGCATTACATCTGGCACACAGTGAGGTACCATACCCAGGTCCTCACCACAGATTAACATATTTGTAGACTCCTTTAAAAAAGGCAACTTTTGCATAGCTTCCTGGTACCAAAAATGATCTTGCCTTCTATAAAAATAGTCATGATAGAGCTCCATCAATTTCTCTCGTATGGCTGGAGCGCATTGCTTAAACGACCAGGTTTTATCAATACTAATTCTGAAATGAAATTGTTTTTGATGTGAATCTGGTTCTTCAAATAAAAGAACATTTGCTATTAGCTCGAACATCCCCTCTTTGACTTTAGCGGATAGCCCTTGTGCTGAATTATGTTCAAAATATTCTTCAATCTTTATTTGAGTATCAAAAGCAGGTGCAATTATCCACGCACCATTTTGGTCTTTCAACAAAAATTGTTCCTTGACTGTAAATTGCTGTTCACCAAAAATTTCCCAAAGTACTTCATCTGTAATGTAGGGCTTGCAAAAACGAGCATAATCAAATTGAATTCCTCTTGCAGTAAACTCATCTATTCCTACTGGTAAACATGGCACAAATCTTCCTAAAATACCTTGCACTGCATGTGTAGGGATACTCCAAATTCTAAAGAAACCAAGTATATGATCAATTCGAAAAGTATCAAAATAACGGCTCATTTGTTCAAACCGTTGCTTCCACCAAGAAAAACCATCCTCTTGCATCTTTTTCCAATTGTAAGTAGGAAAACCCCAGTTTTGGCCTATCGCAGTAAAATCATCAGGTGGAGCACCCGCTTGCCAATCCAAATTATAAAGTGAGGGGTCTACCCATGCATCTACTCCGTATCTGTAAATACCAATTGGAATGTCTCCTTTTAAGACCAGGCCTTTTTGGTGGGCAAAAGCCACTGCAGCAATAAGCTGCTGATGAAGATGAAATTGAACAAAACAGTAGAAATTGATTTTTCGCCTTGACTTACCACTTTTAAAAAGTTCATCTACCAACTCTTCAGAATAGTGATTAGCGGATGGCCATCTCTCAAATTTCGTAGTTCCAAACTCGTCCCTAAAATAGCAGAAGGCCGCATAGGGCTTTAACCAATTTTTATTTTGTTGGAAGAAACTCTTGTAACGATCTGTTTCAAAACAACTATCTGCTTGTTCCTGATAAAGCTCCCAAAGAAAATCCCATTTTATACGTAAGACCGCTTCGTAATCTACTTTCTCCAATTGATTTAATTGATCTTGGACTTTACGTAACTGCCTTAATTTCTTAGCTTGTTTTGTTCCGGCAATTTCAGCAAGATTTATATAGATAGGATGTAATGCAAATGCAGAGATGGCTGCGTAGGGATAAGAATCAAGCCATGTATTAGTAGCGATGGTATCGTTAATAGGAAGCAATTGGATTAGTTTTATTCCAACCGCCTGCGCCCAATCTACTAACAATTTAATATCGGAAAACTCTCCAATTCCAAAACTGTTTTGTGTACGTAAACTAAAAACTGGAATCGACACACCTGCACCGCGCCACTTTTCATCCTTTTTATGAATAAACCCATCATGAATTACGATTTGATCAAACTTGTTATCAATCCAATTGGGCAGAACTCTATTTTCACCCTGTTCAAATGCAATAAAATTTTTATTGACAATATCCCAAACACCATACTTGTATTCTATAGAATTAGAACTATCAGAAACATCTAGTAAAATTTCCCACCAGTTATCTCTCTTTGTAAGTAGACTCGGCTGTTTTGTGTCCCAACATCCCAATTGAGCAATAGAACCAACTATACAAACTTGGTGTGTGTCAGAAAGTAAAGGAGCCTTCACTTTAAATAAATAAGAACCCTCACTTTTCGTTTTTCTAGAGTTCTTTTTTGCCTTTGGTAGTAGAACCTCTTGGAAAGGGGTAGTAAAAAAAGCATTTTCGTAATCTCCTGCATGATTCCAGGTGTCATAAAATAATACAGAGGTTGAATGAACAAGGGTGAAAACTCTGTCATCGCCCCACTCCGCAATAATTGAACCATCCTGATTTTGCAATAAATATTTGTACTTTATAAGACTTTTTTGGGCCGTTATTGGGGCATCAATAGTTAACTGCCACGTTTCTGCATCGTAGTACGACATTAAACAGGCATTCTGCCGAACCCCGCTTCCAAGCACAGGTAAGTTCCCAACAACAAGTAGCCGTTGACCGTACTCAGTCTTGAATTTTATATTGAATTGGAGGCGTGGCACAGGGTATAAGCAATCAGGCTATTGTGTGTACGAAACACATTATCAAAAATAGTGAAAATCAGTTATTCGGAACGACAAAAACAAGGCATAACAATTTCACAAATTGCCTTTTGGAGCGTAGTTTTGCAAAAAAAATTATGGAAAATACTAATAAGCAAAAAGGCATCTGGTGGCTTGTATTCTTTGCTTCAACTGCAGCATTGGGATGGGCTATTTTCTCACATTGGGAATGGCTGACCTTGATTCTACCCTTTCAAACTACTGCTTTTGTAAAGGCGATGGACATCATGTAATTGGTCAGGTTTTATGCGTTTTGCTCTTTTTTTATTTTTTCTAATTATATCCTTTTCGCTAAAGGCTTCTTACTCCCCCTCTCTTTCATTGAAAAGTTCAACGGGGCAAATAATAGCTGAAAGTGAGGCGGGCAAACAATCGTACAAAGCAAAGAGCCTCCTTCGAAAATTTTGGCGTAAGGCTCAGGATGTCGATAACGATTTGGCTTTTTTAATCATTCTTGCCGTGATTCTTCCTTTTCTTGCAGTTTATCTCAAAGAGGGAAAAACCAATTCCCGTTTTTGGATAAGCTTACTACTTACGGCATTGTTTTGGCTACCCGGAGTCATTTATTCCTTACTTGTAGTACTTAACAAAGATTAACTTCACCCAACTCTCTAATAAAAAAAGCCTCCGTTGTGGAGGCTTTTTTTATGTCGCTTAAATTAGCAGTACCGCTTATTTCACAGACTGAATCAAGCTTTTAAATGTTTCTGGATTATTCATAGCTAAATCAGCAAGAACTTTACGATCCAGCTCGATTCCTTTATCCTGTAATTTTTTGATAAAAACAGAATAAGTCAATCCCTCTTCGCGCACCGCTGCGTTGATACGAGCGATCCAAAGTGAACGATATTCTCTTTTTTTCAGCTTACGACCCACAAACATGTAGGTCATACCTTTTTCAACAACATTCTTAGCTACAGTAAGGACGTTTTTACGTTTTCCATAAAAACCCTTGGCTTGTTTTAATATCTTTTTACGTCTAGCTTTTGACGCAACGGCATTTTTTGAACGTGGCATAGTACTTTAGTTAAATTAGTTAAGATAAAAGTCAGCTTACTTTAAACGAAGTAAACGTTTAACAAAATCAACATGAGATTTTGCAACTGTACCGTCTAAGCGCATATTACGCTTGCGTTTTTTTGACTTCTTTGTAAGAATGTGACGTTTGAAACTTTTTTGATGCATGATCTTACCTGTACCAGTCACTTTGAAGCGCTTTTTGGCACTGGAATTAGTTTTCACCTTTGGCATTGTACCAATATTTAATTTTAACCCTTGAGGCATTCCCCACAGGGGGACCTTTTTCGAACCTCTTCAGGCAATAAGGCCGCAAAGCTACACCATATTCCTTGATATTCAATAAAAAAATGGCTCCTGATTATTTCAGGAGCCACCTTAAATTAAATTAAAGGAAGTACTTTCTATTTATTTGGGATCCAATGCTTTATTGATTCTATCAGCAATATCTTGCAAATGAATCTTGGACATTGTATCTGTATATACACTTGCTGAAGCAGTGGCTTCGGAACGTATCCTTTGCAAATGCGCACGTACAACAGTTTTAACATCTGACTTTTCAGCGCTTACTTGTGGCTGAGAAGAACCGCCAAATCCACCGAATCCTCCAGCAGGATTAGCTGGTGGAGGGTTTAAAATAGAAATCAGATTATTGACATATGTTTTTTGAAGGTTGCGGCGATATACGTCAATAGGCTTTTTAGTATTTAATTCAGACCAAACGCCTGCCTTTAAATCATTCATATATTCTAAAATGCCATAGGCTTTAGAACCTGCAGAAGCTTCGGCGTCAACCAATTTCGTCAACGTACGGTTACTCATGATTCTACCTAGAATATTATCCTGAACAGAACCTATAATTGTTAATGGACTCTGGCCTGTTTTTTCAAATATACTTTGATCAATCAGCCAAGTTGGTGTATTAAATAACTGCTTCTGCAAAAATTCTAAGGCTTCCTTTTGTTTCGCCTTGCTAACTAGTTCGTATACAGGTCCTGTCTGCTCCTGTGTTTTAGGAGTTTCCATGATTCCTGCTACATATTTTGCGACATGCCCATTGTAGCGTGAAAACTGCGAAATCACTTCCTGATAGATAGTGCGCAATCCTTCAAAATCCTCATTGGACTCACGTGTCCACTCATGTAGATTAGGAACTATTCTCTTGAGATTAAGAATGCCATAATAGCTTCCTTTCATGGCGTCATCACCAACCTGCTCACTCTGTGAACGAGGATCATCAGGATTTGTCTCAGTTCCAAACCATAAGCGGTTATTCTTAAGCTTTTCAATCACCCAACTATTTAGTTTGCTTTGCTCAGCATCTGGACTCTTGAATTCTGGGAAAAGTCTATAGCCCCACTCAATCGCCCATTTATCATAATCACCAATACGTGGGAATAATCCACTTGTATTGATTTTATCTTCTGGCTGCGCTACGTAGTTAAAACGTGCGTAATCCATAATGGATGGAGTATGTCCATTAGCCTCAACCCATGCCTTATTACGAAGATTTTCTACTGGTACAGTAGAGCTTGATCCATAGTTATGTCGTAAACCTAGTGTGTGCCCCACCTCATGTGAAGAAACAAATCGAATCAATTCTCCCATGAGTGTATCAGGAAATTGCATTTGACGAGCTCTGGGATCTGTTGGTCCACACTGAATCATATACCAGTTTCGTAACAACTGCATCACGTTGTGATACCAATTGATATGGCTTTCCATAATCTCTCCACTGCGAGGGTCAGAAATACTTGGGCCACTCGCATTGGGAATATCAGAGGGCTTATATACAATTGCAGAGTTTCTGGCATCGTCTAAACTCCAAGTGCTATCCTCTTGCTTAGTGGGCGCTCTCTTAGCTACGATTGCATTTTTGAAACCAGCTTTTTCAAAAGCAACTTGCCAGTCATTTACTCCTTGAATTAAATAAGGAACCCACTTTTCTGGTGTGGAAGGATCGATGTAAAATACAATGGGCTTAACAGGTTCAACCAGTTCCCCTTTTTTATATTTTTCTTGGTCTTCTGGCTTAGGTTCGAGTCTCCATCTTTTTACCAGTGTTATATTTTTTACGCCCTGTGGGTTTGCATCAAAATCTGTATATCCAACTGCAAAAAAGCCAACACGAGGATCGAAATAACGAGCCTGCATAGGTGTCTTTGGTAAAATAACCATAGAACTATTTAACTCCATGGTCATATTTCCGCCAGAAGCACCACCGCCTCCCATCATTCCTCCGCCACCAGGCGTTGGCATAGCAGGACCTCTTCCATAGGTTTTAATGGCTTTGATTTCGATATTAATTGGATATGATTTTACAGAAACCACATATGACTTATCAGCTTGAATTGCTGTTAAGCGTAAAGATGATTTCATGGATGAACTAAAATGCAAAACATCATTGTCTCCATTAATGAAATCCGTGATATCAATTACAGAAGTTGCAGAATCCTTGCCATATGCTTTTACATCAAAAGACTGAACTATGGGTTGAACGTTAGACTTTGAAACGGTGGTGAACATAGGAGATGTTGAATCCTTTGCATATTCACCATAGGAAATAGTACGTAAGAAAATTTTATTCTTTGGTCCTTTTTCAAATCGAACTACGTTTTGACCAATTTGGTCTCCCGCATAACCAAAAAAACTACCGCCAGCTCTTAAACCAGCTGGTGCTTGCGAAATTCTGTTTACTACCAAAATGTCTCTCAGTAATAAAGAATCAGGAATCTCAAAGAAAAATCGATCCTCTACTTTATGAACCCAAAAAAGACCTTTAGAAGATTCTGCTTTTGAAGTAATCACTTCTTTGTAAGGTTTTGGGGCTGTAGTTGCAATTGGAGGAATACCAGGTGCACGTCTGTTTGTGTCCGGACGAGCCTGGCTATTTTGAGCGGGGCCTGGAGCAGGTTGCTGTGCAAAAGCCATTTGCTGAAACAAAACACAGGCAGCTAATACAAGCGGGTTTAGTTTTTTAAACATGGGGGTTGTTTTTATTTTTTCTTTCCTTTTGGAGCAAACATTGCATGCATTCTTCGTCCTTCCATCTTAGGCATGTTTTCAAGGATACCTGCCTCAGCAAGACGTTCTGCAAATTTTAAAAGTAATAATTGGCCACGATCCTGGAATTGGATAGATCGACCTTTGAATTGCACATACGCTTTTACTTTGTTTCCTTCTTTCAAAAACTCAATGGCATGTTTAGCTTTAAAATCGAAATCATGATCATCTGTATTTGGAGTAAAACGTATTTCTTTCACCTCTGAGGCCTTACTCTTGGCCTTCATTTCTTTCTCTTTCTTTTTCTTGTCGTAGAGAAATTTATTGTAGTCAATTATTTTACAAACAGGAGGATCCACATTGGGTGATATTTCAACAAGATCTAGACCCTGTTCCTGTGATAAACGAATAGCCTCTTGAATTGAATAGATTCCTACTTCTACATTATCCCCTACTAATCGTACTTGGGGCGATCGGATCAAATTATTAATACGGTGTTCAGGTTCTTTGCGAGGGGGTAATTTACCTCTGAATCCATCCCGGCGTGGACCTGAAAAAGGCGGCCTGGGATTGTTTCCGGGTGGACGGGAAAACCCTCCTCCGGGATTTTGTGGTGCTGTCATTGATGCAATTTAGGTGACTAAATTAGAGATTTTAGCTTTTACGTTGTTGAATTTCAGTAAGTACCTCCTGGGTAAAATCCTGGAGAGATTTTGTACCAAGGTCTCCATGACCTTGACGACGAACAGAAACATGGTTTTCAAGCATTTCCTTTTCTCCTACTACAAGCATAAAGGGGACTTTAGCAAGCTCCGTATCACGTATCTTTTTACCAATTTTCTCGTTTCTCTCGTCAATAGATGAGCGTATACCCGCCTTTGTGAGTGTTTGGCATACTTCATGCGCGTAGGCAGAAAATTTATCACTGATCGGTAACACTTTTACTTGCAATGGAGCAATCCAAAGTGGAAAGCGACCTGCATAATGTTCAAGCAAAAAACCAATGAATCGTTCATGAGTACCCAATGGGGCGCGATGAATGATCAATGGCACTTCCGCTTCGTTGTTAGTGTTGGTATAAGAAAGTTTAAACTTAATACCTGAATTGAAATCTACCTGATTGGTAGCTAAGGTGAACTCCCTTCCAATCGTACTCCAAATTTGCACGTCAATTTTAGGTCCGTAGAAAGCAGCTTCATCTTGTACTTCAACAAAAGGCGTACCTGTTTCCACGAGCACTTTGCGAACCATAGACTCTGTTTCTTTCCAAAGTGTAGGTTCATTCACATATTTCTGGCCCAACTTAGAAGGGTCATGCAAACTAAGTCGCATGACATATTTCTCAATTCCAAAAATCTTAAAATACTTAAGATACATTTCATTCACTGCTCGGAACTCATCAAAAAATTGCTCACGACTGCAATAAATGTGCGCATCATTCATGTGTAAACATCTCACGCGCATCAGCCCAAATAATTCGCCACTTTGTTCATATCGGTAACAGGTACCATATTCGGCGATTCGGTACGGTAAGTCTTTGTAACTTTTTGGCTCGGCATCAAAAATCTTATGATGATGCGGACAGTTCATCGCTTTTAAATAATACTTTTCGCCATCCATTTCCATGGGTGGAAACATACTATCAGCGTAATAAGGAAGATGCCCACTTGTTAGATACATACTCTCCTTAGCAATGTGTGGAGTCACAACACGCTTATAGCCTGCCGCCGTTTCTGTTTCTTTAGCCAGCTTTTCTAACTCCTCAATAATGATTGTACCATTCGGCATCCAAAGAGGTAGACCTGGTCCCACGTCATCATCCATTGTATAAATACCTAACTCCTTGCCCAATTTTCGGTGATCACGTTTTTTGGCCTCTTCCAACATAGCCAGATACTCATCTAACTCTTTTTGAGAAGGGAATGTGATACCGTAAACACGAGTAAGCATTTTGTTTTTTTCATTGCCTTTCCAATAAGCTCCGGCAATGCTTGTTAGCTTAATCGCTTTAATCAAAGACGTATTAGGAATGTGAGGGCCTCTACATAAATCTGTGAAATCTCCTTGCGTGTAAAAAGTGATTTCACCATCTTGTAAACCTTCTAACAAATCAAGTTTGTATTCGTCCCCTTTTTGGTTGAAATATTGAATTGCATCCGTTTTGCTGATTTCCTTGCGCGTGAATGAACTATTTTTTTTCGCTAGCTCATTCATTTTCTTTTCAAGCAAAAGAAGATCTTCTTCTGTCATCTTACGGTCTCCCAAATCCATATCATAATAGAAACCATTTTCAACAGCAGGTCCAACCCAGAATTTTACACCCGGAAAAACTGATTCAACTGCCTCAGCCATCAAATGCGCAGAAGAGTGCCAAAAAGTACTTTTGCCATCTGTGTCCACCCATGTTAAAAATCGAAGTGCTGCATCTTGTTTAATCGGTCTAAATGCATCAACTACCACCCCATCGATGGAAGCAGCTAGTACTTTTTTTGCCAAACCTTCAGAAATACTTTTTGCAATATCTAAGGAAGTTACACCCTCATCAAAGGAGCGAACGGCACCGTCTGGAAAAGTTATTTTAATCATGTGGGCTTAAGGAGATAAAGAAGGCAAATTTAGCAATTTGAGTCCAAAACACCCTCAGGGTAAAGAGGATGTTAAAATTGAACGCAAGTGGCTATGACAAACGGCGTAATACACACAAAAAGTATCTTTGCCCTCAATTATGAGTGGAATGAGATTGTGGCAAACTAGTAGTCTGTCTTTGACTATCCTCTTTTCATTACAAGTAGCTGGCCAAGACCTAAGCGGTATCTGGAAGGGTTACTTTGTGACTAAAGATTACAGTCAGTACAAAGTAGAGTTTCAATTAAAACAAACGGGTAGCCAAGCAATGGGCGTCTCCTATTCTTACCTGACAACGGTTTACTATGGAAAAGCAACCATGACTGGTCGGTGGGATGATAATACACAGCAATTACTGATTCAAGAAAATAAAACAGTTGAAATAAAGGCTTCAGACGGTTCTGTTAATTGCTTGATGAATTATAAGCTTGGATATTCCAAATCTGGCAGGGAGGAGTATCTGGAAGGCACTTTCACAAGCAAATACGAAGAAAATTCGGATGGTATCAAAAAGGGAGATGATTGTGGCGGTGGAAGAGTATACCTACGTAGAGTAACTACCTCAGATTTCTATCCAGAACCTTTTCTGCAAAAATCCGCTGCAAAAAAAGTAATTATCAATGAAGCCCCACCAATTAAGAAAGCTAATCCTGAAATAGCCGCTAAAAATAATGAACCACAAAAAATAGCCGAGCCAAGAACAGAAGGTCCCCAGTCAATGGCAAACAGTCAGGCGAACACACCCATGCAAAAGCAACTAGTCATTCCCTCCGTTAATAACAATCGCTTCAATGACCTTACTCAAGTTATTACTGTCAAAACACCTCAAGTTCAAATATATCTTTATGACAATGGAGAAATTGATGGTGACACGATAACTGTTTATCTCAATAATAAAATGGTTCTATCAAATAAGAGACTGTCTACAGCTCCCATATCACTTAACCTTCTTCTCGATGAAGAAAACAGCACACAAGAGGTAACCATCGTTGCTGAAAATCTTGGAAGAATCCCGCCAAATAGTGTGCTCATGATTGTAGAGGCAGGGATTCAACGATTCAGAGTTCAGCTTACCTCCACCGAGCAAAAAAATGCAGTGGTCAGAATTCGATATGAAAAATAACTACTGATCTTTTTTATGCTACCTTAGTTGCATGCGATATTTTGTTGCGACATTTATTTTACTATTTTTTTCTCAGACAATCGTTGCGCAGGAACTAGATGGTCGGTGGTCTGGCCGCCTGGTGATGGCTCCCAGTGGGTGCTTCGCAGTATACAATATTGAATTTTCAATTCAAGAAAAAGACGGAAAGATAACTGGCACCGCACACCACTTTTCAGATTCATTCAATTATGTCCGAAAAAAAATAATTGGCACTTATTCTAAGGACAGTAATACGCTTTTAATTGAAGAAGGAGAGATAGTAGATTTCAAAATCAAAGAAGACTGTGTGCCCTGTATGAAGTCTTACAGATTAACTTATCACAAAGGTTCAGGTTCTACTATTACAGATGAGCAAATAAGAGGAAGCTGGTCCTCCCCTGCCAGCAAAGCGGCAGATGGTAAAGCTAGTTGTGATCCCGGAACAATTGTTTTAAATCGCCAAACTAAAACTACCTCTACCCCTATAAATAAATCGGATGAGTTACGAGATAAAAAAAATATACTTGTTCGTGAAATTCGGTTAGACAGCAGCGTTGCAAAAATTGAGTTATTTGACAATGGCCAGATTGATGGAGATACAGTCTCTGTTTATGTCAACAACCGCTCAGTCGTTTTTAAGCAATTACTACGCGCTCAGCCCATAACTTTTTCTGTTCCTGTCGATCAAAAACGAAGTGTACAAGAAGTTGTAATGGTAGGTGAAAACCTAGGAACTATACCCCCGAACACGGCTTTAATGATTGTTACGGCTGGTAAAGAAAGATATCAGCTATATCTAACTGCAGACGAAAAAAGAAATGCCTTGGTTCGCTTCGTATATGAAAAAGGCAAGCAATAATTTTCTTAAAAAGATTGCCAGGGTAAAAATCAGACTTAATTTCGCGGCGCACTATGTTAGCAGGATTTCAAAATGTAACGTTTGAATTTGGAGCAAGATGTATTGTTCAAGACGCAACTTGGCATATCCAACCCGGTGAGCGAATTGGTCTTATTGGCTATAATGGAACTGGTAAATCAACATTATTAAAATTGCTGGTTGGAGATTACCAACCTACCCTTGGCTCCGTTGAACGAAGTAGAGAAACCACAATCGGTTATCTTCATCAGGATTTATTAAGTTTTGACACCAATGATTCCATACACCAGGTTGCTTTAAAAGCTTTCGCTCCTATTCTCAAACTTGAAAAAGAGATTGAGGAGCTAGGTCAACTATTAGAAAAAACAGGCGACGAAAAGGTATTACTGGAATATTCTGAAAAACTTCACCAGCTCGAAACTGCTGACGGCTACACCATACACAATAGAACTGCAGAAGTGTTGCAAGGCTTAGGATTTACAAATCAAGATTTAGAGCGCCCCTACCGTGAATTCAGTGGAGGCTGGCGAATGCGCGTTTTACTAGCAAAAATGATATTGGAGCAACCAGATCTTTTACTACTTGATGAGCCTACAAACCACCTAGATCTTCCTTCCATAGAATGGTTAGAAAAATATCTTTTACATTATAGAGGTGCGGTAGTAATTGTTAGCCATGATAAATATTTCTTAAATCGCATGGTTACCAAAGTGGTTGAGTTATACCAAGAAGAGTTACACTTTTACTCGGGTAATTATGCTTTTTATGAAAAGGAGAAGGTCTTGCGAATGGAATTACAACAAAAAGCTTTTGAAAATCAGCAAGACTATATCAGACAACAAGAGAGATTAGTAGAACGATTCAGGGCAAAAGCCAGTAAAGCATCCATGGCGCAAAGTATTCTTAAAAAATTGGATAAGCTAGAACGCGTTGATGCTGCTCAGTTAGTTCGTCCAGACCTTCGCATTAATTTTAGTGTTGACAAAACACCTGGAAAGATTATTGCAACTATAAAGAACATTCGTAAATCATTTGGCGAAAACATCATCCTTACAAATGGAAATGCTGAAATAAATAGAGGTGATAAAATCGCACTCATTGGAGCTAATGGAAAAGGTAAGTCAACTCTATTACGCATTTTAGCTGGGACAGAAACAATTCAGCAAGGGGAACGAATAGATGGGCATAATGTGGAGCAAAGCTTTTATGCACAGCATCAATTGGAAGCACTTCACTTGCAGCACACTATTCTTGAAGAGATGATGCATTGCGGAAGTCAACTAACTGAATTGGAATTACGTTCCTTATTGGGTTGTTTTTTGTTTAGCGGAGATGATATTGATAAAAAAATCAAGGTTCTGAGTGGTGGTGAAAAAGCAAGAGTAGCATTGGCAAAAGTGATTGTCAGTAAGGCAAATTTTCTATTACTCGACGAGCCGACAAACCATTTGGATTTACACAGCTGTGAGCTTTTAATTGAAGCGCTTAATCGTTACCAGGGCACCCTTCTTTTGGTTAGCCATGATCGTTATTTTATTTCAAAAACTGCAACTGTTATTTGGGAAATAGACAATGGAGAGATAAAAGAATTCAAAGGCGGCTATGATGAATGGGTGAGTTGGAAAGAAAGAATGGAAAGGAATAAAGACGGCAAGTCTGACGAAGTCATAAATAAGCCAAGAACGAATACAGTAGTAGAACCTACTCCGAAACAGGAAACAAATACACCTATCTCAAAAGAAAAAAAGAAAGAATATCAAAAAGCACAAAAGAAATTTCAAGAATTAGAGAGCAAATTAGCAGCTACACAAGCCAAACAAAAAGAACTAGAATTAAAATTAGCTGATCCGGGATTATATGCCAAAAAGGAAACCTTTATAGCTACAGAATCAGCCTACCAGCAAATAACTAAGCTTGCCGCTGAACTTACCGCTGATTATGAAAAAGCCTTTGAGGAAATGATGAAATTAGAAAATTAATTTTGCTTCAATTGGTTGTTTACGAAATCCAGAATCAAATCTTCTTGCTTTAAAGCAGCCTCTTCTAAAGTTGCTGCTTGCGCCAGTATCTTTTGTATATAACTTTTGTCCTCATAACTCAAGCAATTGACCTTAACATTCAAATGCGCACCCAACACGGCACTCCTAGCACATAAAGCCCCCACTCCTGCATCAGTAATGGAGTTAGGATTGCCTGTCATGGCCATCAATTTTATTAGTTCCATACTTTCTAATGAAACTTGCATCACCCGCAGGGGAACTTCAATTGCAGTTTTTGTTGCTTGTTGAATAGCATCGCTTCTTTTTTTCTTCTCCTCCTCCGTTTTCTTAGGCAGCGAAAAAGCGTTCATTATAGCGTTAAAAGAGTCTGTGTCTGCATCTACCAGGCGTATAAGTTCTGCCTTTAAAAATTGTGCTCGCTCCGCCTGATCTCCAAATTCTTTCCACCGGTCATCCCATCCCTTTTTATGAGAAGATAAATTAGCAACCATCGCAGCTAACGAAACTCCCAAAGCTCCTAAATACGCAGAAACTGACCCGCCCCCAGGAGCAGGTGATTCGCTTGCAGTTACATCAGCAAATTCTGACAAAGATTTGTCAATCAGTTTTTTAGTATCCTTCACTTCTAATAAATATTCAATAATTCGCTTATTCGGATTAAAAGGACTAAGCTCATTTAAACCAAGCGATTTCACTGCAATGTTAATTAATTCCTTCTCGGACACGCCGGTTGATCGTTTTTGTTTTAAAAGAAAATATTTACCGGCATCGAGCATGGATTGAAGGGGGACTAACCCAACCAACTCACTTCCGGTAACGCGAAGTCCTCGTTCTGAAGCTTTTTTACAAGCTTCATCAAACGCTATGTGAATGGGGGTCGTATTGATATCAGTCAGATTCATTGATATCTGTGCAATGCCATACTCTTCAATATACCAACCAATAGCTTTTACTGCTTTTAAAGTTCCTGGTACATTTATAGGTTGTTCATTTTCAATTTTTGTTCGTCCGGCTTCTCTAATATCAAAAGCAACTGCATTGGCTCTTCTAGTAGATGTTGTATTTAAGTTGACATTGTAGGCGATAAGGAAATCTCTTGCACCAATGACCGTAGCTCCTCTTTTTGCATCAAAAACAGCAGGGCCAAAATCTGGCTTCCATTCGGGCAGTTGTATTTTTTTAAAAAATCCTTCATACTCACCCGCTCTAATTAGGGAAAGATTACTTCTGTTTTTATCTGGCTGAGCTGCTTCATAACAATAGACCGGTAAATTCAATTGTTCACCTACTCTTTTTGCTAATTTTCTAGCATATACTGCTGTTTCTTCCAATGTAATACCCGCTATTGGAATTAGTGGACAGACATCTGTTGCTCCCATTCGAGGATGGGCTCCTTTGTGCTGCTGCATGTCAATTAACTCACCTGCTTTTTCAATTGCTCTAAAGGCCGCTTCAATAACTGCGTCTGGATGCCCTACAAATGTCACCACCGTTCTATTTGTTGCTTTACCGGGGTCAACATTTAAGAGGCGCACCCCTTCTACTGCTTCAATTACATCTGTAATTTGTTTAATAACAGAACTATCATTTCCTTCACTAAAATTGGGCACACATTCAATGAGTGGCGTAACTGTTTTCATAGCTTAAAAAGAGTTTTGGTCTATCAATTTTCCTCTCAAAACAACTTTGTCAATCAATAATGAACCAAAAGCATAGGGTAAGAATTCAATAGATGGAATCGGTTTAGTAATAAAGAAATTAGCCAATTTTCCTGGTTTAATACTACCACAACTCTCTCCTACACCCATTGCAAACGCCCCATTTAGAGTAGCCGCATTGATAGCTTCTGCAGGCAACATCTTCATTCTGATACACGACTGTGATACCACAAGATTCATATTGCCCGATGGAGCAGAGCCAGGATTGTAATCTGAAGCTAGGGCAACAACCGCACCCGCGTCTATCAAGCCACGTGCCGGTGCATCTTGCATGCGTAAAAAGAAAGAAGCATTAGGAAGAAGTGTAGCAATGGTTCTAGAAGACGCCAATAATTGAATCAATTCTTCAGTCATTGACTCCAAATGATCTACACTAATCGCTCCAACAGCAACACCCGTTTCAACACCTCCAGAGTTACCCAACTGATTAGCGTGTATTTTGGGTTGCAATCCCAATTGCTTGCCCTTTTCACAAATGGTTTTAGTTTCTGTAGGAGTAAAGAACCCTGTTTCGCAAAAGACATCAATAAAATTAGCTAACCCCTCTTTTGCGACAATAGGAAGCATTTCCTCTGTAACTAAGTTAATATACTCTTCTCGTTTATTGGCAAATTCTACTGGAATAGCATGAGCTCCTAAAAAAGTGGACTTAATAGTTACGGGAGTATTTTGCTGAAGACGCTTTATAACACGCAACATCTTAAGCTCAGCCTCAACCGTTAATCCATAGCCACTTTTTATTTCAATAGCGCCTGTACCCATTCTAACAAGCTCACGTAATCGCATTAATGCTGAAGTATATAATTCATCCTCACTTGCAAGCTGAACTTTCTTAGCAGAGTTTAATATACCCCCACCTTTTGCAGCAATCTCTGCGTAACTAGCTCCTTTTATTTTATCAACAAATTCTGCTTCTCTGCTTCCTGCAAAAACCAGATGAGTATGACTGTCACACCATGAAGGGAAAAGGCTTCCGCCAGCAACATCCACCTTGTTGATTGTATGAGTAGACAATTCTTGCAACCTATTCATACTACCAAAGGAGTGGATTGTATGATCTTCCACAAGTAAGTATGCATTATGTAGAATGGGAAGGTTCGCTAGTTGATAGCCACGTAACGGTTGATTCTCTTCATGAATACCCGCCAACACACCAATGTTGTAAAAAAGAGTCTTCATGATAAATTTTATTCAAAACGCTCTATGACTATCGCACTCGCCCCTCCGCCACCATTACAAATTCCTGCGGCACCATACCTGGCATTTTTTGTTTGTAAGACATGCGTGAGTGTAACAAGAATTCTAGCGCCTGAACAACCTAAAGGGTGTCCTAAGGATACAGCACCTCCGTTTACATTCAACGTTGAAGGATCAATTTTTAATCGACGTGCATTCTCAATTCCAACAACAGAAAAGGCTTCATTTAATTCCCAGTAATTAATCTCTTCCGCTTTCAATCCTGCTTTTTTCAAAGCAACAGGAAGTGCAAGAGACGGGCTGGTTGTGAACCATTGTGGAGCTTGCTCAGCATCTGCGTAACCTCTTATTATTGCAAGAGGCTTCAGTCCTAATTGATTTGCCTTTTCGCTTGTCATCAACACAAGTGCAGCAGCACCATCATTCATTGTAGAGGCATTTGCAGCCGTAACTGTACCCTCTTTGATAAAAGCTGGTGATAAAGTGGGTATTTTATCAAATTTTACAGCGAAAGGTTCTTCATCTTTTGAAACAATAACCGGATCGCCTTTACGCTGAGGAATAGAAACAGGAATTACCTCATTGGCAAATGAACCGTTCTCCCATGCTTGTTGCGCACGCTTGTAACTTTCAATTGCAAAAGCATCCTGTTCCTCCCTAGAAATTTTACATTCACTGGCGCATAACTCTGCGGCTACTCCCATTGCTTTTCCGTCATACACATCCGTCAATCCATCTTTAGCTAATCCATCAATCAAAGTTGTATTGCCATATTTATTACCCCATCTGAGGCTCTCTACATAGAAAGGGATATTACTCATGCTTTCCATTCCACCTGCAACAACAACAGAGGCATCTCCCAGTAATAAATGTTGTACTGCCATTGATACTGCCTTCATACCACTAGCACAAACCTTATTCACTGTGGTACAGTTTACAGTATCGGGAAGTCCTGCAAATTTTGCGGCTTGTCTTGCAGGGGCTTGCCCTAGATTAGACTGTATAACACAACCCATGAAAACATCTGTAACACTGGATGGATCAAGATTAATTTTTGATAAGGCCCCTTTTATCGCCTCTGCACCCAATTGTGTGGCTGTTAAACTTTTGAGACTTCCACCAAAACTACCCATCGGAGTTCTTACGGCAGAAACAATTACAATTTCTTTCATAATAGCAAGATTATTTATTTTAAAATGATCACCATCCAATTCCATAGTCTTCACCATGATTACTACTCCCACCCCACATTGTACCAAATTTTTGATCAAACAAAATTGCATTGATTGGCCCGCTTGTTCTTTCTTCAGTACGAATAAAATAGCCCATCGTTTTTAAACGCTCTATAACCTGTGGAGATAAAGACTTGCTTACTACAATTTGACCTGGCTTTGGTTTTCGGTCAGCAATAGATGTACCTCCCAATGAAAGCCATAATTGATTGGTGTTAAAGTTTGGCGCTTCTGTTGCTTGTTGAACAGTCATTCCGAACTCAACAATATTCAAGAAAAACTGTAAAAGATTTTGATCCTGTGTATCACCCCCCTGTACACCAAATGCTAAAAAGGGCTTTCCTTCTTTCAACGCTAGAGAGGGTGTTAATGTAACACGTGGTCTTTTTCCAGGTTCAACTACATTAAAAGGGTTCAGCGAGCTATCAAGCACAAAACTCTGCATGCGTTGACTCAAACCTACACCGGTATTACCGGCAATACAGGCAGGAATCCATCCACCGCTTGGTGTAATAGAAATTATCCAACCTTGATCATCTGCTGCCTCAACAGTGGTTGTACCTCTCCATAAACGATCTTGGTATTGAGCAGTTGTGAAAAGTGGATTGTAGTAAGCGATGCTTCCTTGATCATGTAAGGGAGTTGCTGATCGATTAATGGTTGAGTCCAGTGGAATTAAATTTCTTTTTAAAAAATTCATGTAAGGATTGATCTCACCCTGAAAAGGATAAGGATCGCCAGGACCAGCAGCACTTTCATTTTTAACAGTATCGATTGTGGCAGCTCGCAATTTTGCATATTCTTTACTCAACAATCCCTGCATGGGTTCTTTTGGTAATTTATAAGGATCCCCGTAATAAAAATCTCTATCCGCAAAACACTTATTAAGCACCTGATAAAGTGTATGAATGTATTTCGGGCTATTATACCCCATCGACCTTAGATCAAAGTTCTCAAGCATATTCAATGCTTGTAATAACATAGGGCCTTGCGTCCATTGTTGCATCTTGTAAACCTCAATTCCTTTGTAGGAAGTATGCAAAGGCTCTTCTTCAATTGGTTTCCAATTTGCCAAATCACTTTTAGTTATTAACCCTCCCTGTTCTTTTACCCCCCTCACAAATTCATCTGCGATATCACCTTTATAGAAACGATCATAGGCTGCCATGATTGCTGCTTTCCGGTTTTTCCCAGCTTTCAAAGCAGCTCTTTCTGTCTCAACCAATTTCTTCAACGTTTCAAGCAATGCCGTTTGTTTGAAAATTTCTCCTGCACTAGGCGCTTCACGTTTTTCTCCTAAGTGAGGAAGTAATACTTCTCGACTATATTTCCATTGTTTTATTCTCTCCTTGGCTCTTTCAATGCTATTTGCGGTTTGTGCTTCAATCGGATATCCTGCTGCCAAATCCATAGCAGGTGCCAATACTTCTTCTAAACTTTTTGTACCATAATTAGCAAGCATATAACATAATCCTCCAGGCGTTCCAGGTGTTGTGGCAGCAAGAGGTCCATACTCTGGAGGAAAAGCATACCCCTTCTGTTTGAAAAAGTCAGCAGTGGCACCACTTGGAGCCACTCCCATTGCATTGATGGCAATAACTTTTTTTAGTTTAGGATTATATAATAACGCTTGTGTTTCTCCACCCCAGCTAAGCACATCCCACATTGTGCACGTGGCAGCCAGCATGGCACAGGCGGCATCAACAGCATTTCCACCTTTTTGAAAAAGTGTGGCCCCAGCCGTTGCCGCAAGAGGCTTACCAGTAATGGCCATCCACTTTTTAGCATGCAAGGGTGGCTTTTGAGTGGGCTGGGAAAAAACAACGTAGGAACCTGAAATCATTGATAATAATATCAGGTAATGCATGGCAAGTTTTTTCATGATATAAAGATACTACACGATTGATTGAAATCATTGTACTCAACATACATTCAGCAAATCTTTACCAGCAGATGACCATTTCTATTGATGCAAGTATTACTTTTACAACTCGTATAACGCTTATGAAAATTTTTGTTGCCGGCCTACCCTCAGATATGGATGAATCTGAATTAGAAGAATTTTTCGAAAAATATGGAAAAGTGGATTCTGTCTCCATTGCAAAAGACAGAATGACAAAGAAAAGAAAAGGCTTTGGCTTTGTCGAAATGAGTAATTCTTTGCATGCCAAAACTGCAATCAAGACACTAAATGGGCTGGGAATAGGAAGAAATACGCTTGTTGTTAAAGAGGCTGTATAAATTTACCAGGCAGCCATTATAGTTGCGGAATGGGGCTGTAGGATTACTTTTTCTTTTGAGCCTATTCTACCAAGAGTTTTTGAAAAGAAATGATTTTTCATGATCATATGTAGAGCCAACCCCTTCTTTTCTAAGTGCGCATAAGGAAATAGTTGAAGAGGCTTGTCACTTGGATTAAACCAAACTTGAACATTTCTCCAATTGTCAGCAGTTTCTGTAGCGTCCATAAAATATCCGATTAAGCCAGTACTGCTATCTGTATAAAATTGAACTTGACGTGAAGGATCTGGCAGGTTAAAAACGGGATGACTCCTTTTCATTTGTATCAGATTTTTTACAAATTCAACTAAGTCTTTGTGAATCGTTTTCTGCTCCCAGTCTATGGCGTTAATACTATCTGGCGACTCAAACGAATTTTCAACCCCTTTTTTAGTTCTCATAAATTCAGAACCTGCATGAATAAAAGTTGGACTTTGAGAAGTTAAAATCAATGCATAAGCTAATTTCTGAAGTTCTTTAATTTGAGCTAACGAATAAGTTGGGTTAGAAATTTGCAATTTGTCTCTCAATGTATGATTATCATGACAATCTGCATATGCAATTAACTGTTGAGGACTCTTTGTTAATGGCGTTTTTGTATATCTAACTTTTTCATAGTTAATAGCAGGATGCGCAACCCCACCTACTAAGCCAAAAAGTATAGAATTGATATCGCTGGTAGACCCGCTTAAGTACCCCTTTTGAGTCGGCTCAAAAACACTTCCTTTTAATCCATCTCTAAACTCATCACCAAAAACTGCTATAGAATTCAATTGATTCACATTACTTTTCAAGGCTCTTTCCCTGTCTGGCAATGTTGAAGCACCTGCAGTCCACCCCTCACCATATAAAAGAATGGAGGGATTTATTGCTCGTAAAGTATCTGCGATGATATTCATTGTTGCTATGTCATGAATTCCCATTAGATCGAATCTAAAACCATCAATATGATACTCAGTTAACCAATGTTTTAAAGATTGAATCATAAAATTTCTAAACATTGGCTTTTCGCTAGCCGTTTCATTTCCACAAGCAGATGCATTAGAATAATACCCATTACTAGTTCTTCGGTAATAATATCCAGGCACTAATTGCTCAAACGAAGAATTCTCCGAAAGTGCTGTATGATTATATACCACGTCCATTACAATTTTTAATCCTTTTTCGTGAAAGGACTGAACCATTTTTTTCAACTCGATTATTCGAGTAGCGGGATCTACATTGCTTGATGCATAAATACCTTCTGGAGAATTATAATGAAAGGGATCATATCCCCAATTATATGGAGGTGAAGACATTGATTCATCACTAGATTTAAAATCAAAAAATGGCAGCAAATGAACATGTGTAACACCAAGTTCGCGGATATGATCTACTCCCGTTGATAATCCCTCATTATTGATCGTACCTACCTCTGTAAGACCAAGATACTTTCCCTTCTTTTGAATACCAGAAGATAAATGCTTGCTTGCATCTCTAATATTCAATTCGTAAATAATAACTGCATCCGTTTTTGTATGATTGAATGAAACATCTTTTTTCCAGCCTAAAGGGTTAGTTTTTTCTAATTCAAGGATAGCGGAATAGGTGCCATTTTCACTAACTGCAATTGAGTACGGATCTGTTACCCATTTACTCCAAGCCCGACCAGCGCCATTTATTGGATTCCTGGCACGAAGCAAATAATATTTGTAATTATTATTCTTATGGAATTGGAGTTCCCACACCCCCTGCTCTACGCTTTTTAAAAAATACGATTGCGAATGGTTCGGTTCCTTCGCTTGGATAAATAAGGCCTCTACACTATCGGCTAAGGGTGCCCAAACTTTTATACAAAAAGAGTCACCTCTACTGGTTAAGCCTAAATCAAATGTTGAGTAAACAGGCAACACTTGATTTTGAGTCTGCCCTTTACCCCATGAGGGGAAGAGAAGAAAAAAAAGTGGAAAATAGAGTATAAAACGGTGCATGGTCAAAGATACAAATTGAAGTATCTTGGGCATGTCTAACCCGATAACAAAAAAGACATGGCAGACCTTCAAATAAAAAAAAGTAAAACAGTATATGATGCAGTTATAGTTGGCTCTGGAGCTGGCGGTGGAATGGCTGCTTATGTGCTGGCAAACGCAGGTCTTAAAGTTTGTTTACTTGAGGCAGGGCATCATTATGACCCGCAAAAAAATATTACACAATTAAAAAACCCTTGGGACTCTCCCCGCAGAGGAGCTAGTACGTCATACAGGCCCTTTGGGGATTTTGATGCTTGTTACGCTGGATGGAAAGTGGAGGGGGAACCTTTTTCAAAAGAAAGTGGAACTGATTTCATGTGGTGGCGTGCAAGAATGCTTGGTGGTCGCACCAATCATTGGGGCAGGATTTCCTTGCGATTTGGTCCTAAAGATTTTAAAAGAAGAAGTATTGATGGATTAGGAGATGACTGGCCAATCGGATATGAAGACATAAAGCCTTATTATGACAAAATCGATCAGTTAATAGGAATATTTGGCACCAATGAAGGATTAGAAAATGATCCGGATGGTTATTTTCTTCCTCCACCCAAACCACGTTTGCATGAACTTTTTATTAGAAAAGGAGCCGAAAATGCTGGCGTTAAAGTGATCCCTTCTCGATTATCTATTTTAACAAAGCCCATCAAGAATGATGCTGGAAGAGGCGCTTGTTTTTATTGTGGACAGTGTAATAGAAATTGTAGTTACGCAAAAGCTGACTTCTCTGCAACAAACGTGCTGATCTACCCTGCCCTTTCAACAGGCAATGTCGAATTGATTACTAATGCAATGGTCAGGGAGGTCCTAACCAATAAAGAAGGGTTAGCTACTGGGGTCTCCTATGTTGACAAAATTAGCATGACCGAATACCAGGTAAATGGTCGTGTAGTGATTCTTGCAGCCAGCGCTTGTGAAAGTGCACGTTTGCTTTTGAATTCAACCTCTACACGTCATGCAAATGGATTGGCTAACAGTAGTAACGTTGTAGGTAAATACCTTCATGATTCTACGGGTGCTGCCATGGGAGGAATTCTACCTTCACTATTTGGAAGAAAACGTTACAACGAAGATGGTGTAGGTGGAGCGCATATTTATTCTCCATGGTGGCTTGATAATAAGAAACTAGATTTTCCAAGAGGTTACCACATTGAATATTGGGGAGGCATGGGACAACCTTCCTATGGTTTTAATTGGGGCATTGAAAACCTCAATGGTAAGTATCTGGTTAAAGGTGTTAAAAAAGAAGCAGGTGGTTATGGTGCATCATTAAAAGAAGATTACCGCTATTTCTACGGTTGTGGCGTGGGAATGGCAGGTCGTGGAGAAGCTATCCCCTTAGAAAGTAATTATTGTGCAATTGATCCCAATACTGTTGATCGTTACGGAATCCCCGTACTAAAGTTTAATGTGAAGTGGAGTGAGCATGAAATAAACCAGGCAAAGCACATG
>Ga0214923_10000903_pt1 | contig 43686 bp, 45 predicted proteins | sample LL1510_MetaG_FD_177993 | JGI IMG/M metagenome (GOLD analysis project Ga0214923, IMG submission 177993) | Freshwater microbial communities from Lake Lanier, Atlanta, Georgia, United States - LL-1510 | ecosystem: Environmental > Aquatic > Freshwater > Lake | place: USA: Georgia | collected... | reverse complement strand
GCCCCAACTTCGATGCGATCGAGCGTCAACTCTTGGCAAAGAGTCTTTGGTTCCATTGGGTATTCAGTGATATTTGATTCTTTCAAACCTGCAAATGGTTGTAGCGAGGATGAAAGCGCAGATTGTGATGTGAATGTGTGATTGACATATTGCACGCCCTTCGATGTTGCATATTGCGCAACTCGATAAGCATTTCCGATACCACCAACATATCCAGTGTCGATTTGAATAAATCCAACTCCACCGTAATCAATTAACTGCTCCGCTTGGAAGGCGTTGTGCGCACCTTCGCCACCGGCAAGTTTAACCTTTGGAGTTCGCTTTGCTAACTCGCCATACTCTGCAAGCGCATAGCCATCAAAAGGCTCTTCATACCAATACACATTTGCCTCGGCGAGCGCAGGTAAACGTTTTGCTGCGGCATCAATGTCATCTTTAAAAACGGTTCCGGCATCAATCATCAAATAGCCATCTGCACCAATACCTTCACGGGCAGCATGAATATGTGCCGCATCATCTTCAACAGTGGTGGTGCCAAATGGACCCCAACCAAACTTGATTGCCTTAAATCCTTGGTTCCGCATATCAACTGCCTTTTGCTTAGTTTCAGCGGGAGTATCGCCAAATAGCACCGAAGCGTAAGGAAGCTTCCGTTCATTCTTTTTATATCCGAGAAGTTTCCAGATTGGCTCTTCCTTAGCTCGACCTAAGCAATCCCACATTGCAATTTCAATTCCTGAAATCAGAAGGTCGCTCTGCAAGAGTCCATAGAAAGAGTTTTGGCGGACATTGCGATATACCTGGCGAATATCTTCTGGTGAATCAAGGCGTTGTCCAAGGACAGAATCAATTACTGGGTGGCAACCGCTATGTGACATCGGCGTAATCCAACTGGTGATTCCCACCATGGGTGAGCAAACCGCCTCGCCCCAACCCACGTGACCATTCGATGTAACACGGCAGAGCAATGAATCTTGGCTTCCATCTCCAATATCTAAAACTTCGGGCATGCGAAGGTAGAAGAGATCAACGGAATCAATTTTCATCGTTGGAAACCTTTCATTTCAATCTGCTGGGTCAACTTAACTTTACGGGCGCGCTGTGTTTAGGGGAACGTCCATCTCCTGAGGATACTCCACGGATTCTCCTAGACATCCATGGGATAAGAAAGGTAACAAACCAACGAAGATCATCGTAAATTTTCGCCAGTAACGAACGGTGAGGAAGTGGTGGCAAGTCACTTCGCCAATTTGGGTCGTGTGGCCCACCAATTTTTGCCAACACTCCTTGTGCAACCCGGTGGTGTCCATGCGGATTGAGGTGGAGCCGATCTTTATCGAGAAATCTTCTACTTGCGATGTCGGGGTCGGCAGTTGCTTCAATGATAATTGCGCCAACCTCTTCGGCCATATCTCTCACAACTTTATTAAATTCACTAAACCGTGCATGCCAGAGATCTTGCATCTTTCCAGACTTTGCAACGCGCTCAATTGCAGTAAAGAGCATCAATTGACATCCTGTGGCGGCGAGCTTTCGGACTGCTGATTTATATGTAGGTAAAACTAGATGTGGATCGTAGCTAGGACGCAAAAGATCATTTGCGCCGGCATGGAATGAAACTAAAGTTTCTTTCCCTTCTATCCACGGCAACGCGACTGGAACTTGATCTTCGCTAACTTGTCCAACTAATTTTCCTCGGACTGCAAGGTTTAGGTAAGTGAAGTCCGAAGTTTGCGTTGCAAGCGCTTGAGCAACTCGATCTGCCCAGCCTCGATATTGATCATTAATTCGCTCATCTTGCATACCTTCAGTGAAGGAATCACCGAGCGCGATAAAACGAGTGTAACTAGCCATATCAACTCACTTTTATTACTGGTTAATCTTTCTCTTCTCTGATACTGAATATAGAGCGATAGCGGCAGCAACGCTAGCGTTCAAAGATTCCATCTCAGATGAGATAGGAATGGAAACGACAAGATCGCAACTCTCCCGCACTAATCGTGAAAGGCCTTTTCCTTCGCCACCGATCACAATCATTAGCGGTTCATCGGCGACTGCCATCTCAGAAAGTGGCACATCACCGCCGGCATCAAGACCGACCACAAAGTAACCTTCGCTTTGTAAATCATGAATTGTTGCCGTCATATTCTTAATTTGAACCACTGGAGTGCGTGCTGCCGCGCCCGCGGAGGCTTTCCAGGCAACTGCTGTCATTCCAGCAGCCCTTCGTTCCGGAATAACAATCGCACTGGCACCAAATGCACAGGCGCTACGAGTGATTGCACCAAGATTCCGCGGATCGGTTACGCCATCTAGCGCCACTAACAAGGGAGTCCCTGAGATCTTACTCATCACTTCTTCAAGCGCCTTGAACTTATATGGCGCAACGCGAAGAGCTACTCCTTGATGCGCTGGATAAGGATCTAACTCTTTTCGATTGATATCAATGACTTCAATGCGAGAGTGCCTAGCCAATTCCACTATTTCATTAATGCGCTCATCAATGTCAATGCCACGGGCAACCATTACGCGTTTTACGGCAATACCTGCGCGCAACGCCTCTAAAACTGGGTTACGACCAACGATGACATCATCGTGAACTTCAAATTGGCGACGATCCCGATCACCACGGTTCTCTCGTGGTTCACGACCTGCTCGTGCCTTACTGGTTTCCCCGGAAGATTGTGTTTTTCGCGATGGACTTTTTGCTTTGCTCGCCGCAGCTGCTTTACGTTTTGCCGCTGGATGATAAGGGCGATCAACAGCTTTTGGAGTTGGTCCCTTACCGGCAAGGCGCCTTTTATTGTTTCCACCTGAGCCAGGCTTTTTTCTTGCGACCATTATTTACTCCACCGTGGCCCTTCTGGAGTATCTTCAACAGAAAGACCCAACGAGGTGATGGAGTCCCGAATTCGATCTGCGCTGACAAAATCTTTACGTGCTCGCGCAGCTTCACGTTCATCAAGGAGTACTTTAATCAAACCAGACACTGCCTCACTTAGACCTTCGTCGTTCCGACTCCATGTTGTATCCCAAGGATCGCAACCTAAAACTGCCAATGCGCCACGCACTTCAGAGGCACGAGCCGATAGATTCTCAAAATCTTTCGCGGCGGCAGCGTTATTACCTTCACGAACCAATTCAGAGATAACAGCAAGCGCAGCAGGCACAGCTAAATCATCATCCATTGCCTTAGCAAAACTCTGAGCGATCGCGCAATCGGGCACTTTTCCAAGTTGTGCTACTGAACGCTTAAGGAAGCTCTCAATCCTTCGAAAATTGACCGCTGACTCATCAAGCGCATCTGGTGAATATTCCAACATTGAGCGATAGTGCGCGCTTCCTAAGTACCAACGAAGTTCAATGCCACGAACTCGTTTTAATAATTCATAAACGCGAAGAGCGTTTCCGAGAGACTTGCTCATCTTCTCACCAGCAGTGGTTACCCACGCGTTATGTAACCAGCGTTGTGCGAATGGATACCCTGCGCCATTTGATTGGGCGATCTCATTTTCATGGTGCGGGAAGATTAAGTCTAAGCCGCCAGCATGAATATCGAATATCTCTCCGAGATAAGCCTGTGCCATCGCTGAACATTCGATATGCCAACCAGGACGACCATTTCCCCATGGTGTCGGCCATGAAGGCTCTCCCGGCTTGGCGCTCTTCCATAACGCAAAGTCTTGAGGATTCTTCTTCAGTGGATGCGTTGCTTCATCACCATCAGGGCTGGATTGAAGATCGTCAATTTTCTGTCCAGAGAGCGTGAGGTATGTATCAAGGGAGCGGACATCAAGATATACATCGCCATTTGAAACTGGATATGCCTTGCCGCGTTCAATCAATCGAGAGATTAATTGAATCATTTGCATGATGTGACCGGTAGCACGCGGTTCATAAGTTGGGGGTAACACATTCAGTTCAGCGTACGCAGTAGTGAATACTCGCTCATATTTTTGTGCCAACGCCCACCACGGCATCTCTTCATTTATAGCGTTATGGAGAATTTTGTCATCGATATCGGTGACATTTCTAATGAAAGTTACTTCGTAATCACTTGCTATCAACCAGCGGCGCAAAATATCAAAATTGATACCACTTCTAATATGACCGATATGAGGTGGAGCTTGCACTGTCGCTCCGCAGAGATAGATGCCAACTTTCCCTGGCTCTATAGGAGTAAACGGAGTGACTTCTCGAGTAAGAGTGTTATAAAGATTAAGACTCATATCTGCTTCACAATCAAGGCAGTGGCAATCGCAGCAATGCCTTCTCCCGCGCCGGTGAAACCTAAACCATCAGTAGTTGTGGCACTTAGCGAAACTTGAGCACCACCTAGAGCTTTCGATAGCGCCTTCTCGCCCTCTTCACGGCGAGGTGAGATTTTTGGTTGGTTACCAATAACTTGCACAGCAACATTTTCAATTCTGTAGCCAGCGACAGCAAGCCGGGTGAAGACCTCGCTAAGAAGCCTAGCTCCGCTAGCCCCTGCCCACTTCGGATCTGAAGTGCCAAAGATTGAGCCTAAATCGCCCAAGTGCGCAGCTGATAAGAGCGCATCGCAGATTGCATGTGCTGCAACATCGCCATCAGAGTGCCCTTCAATTCCATACTCATCTGCCCAAGTTAATCCAGCAAGGTGCATCGGCTTGGTGGTAGAAAATTTATGGGCGTCGAAACCAATTCCCGTTAGATGCGTCATCGCTGACCTGCCAACTCTCGGGCCCATGCAAGATCATCGAGCGTTGTGATTTTTCGGGCGCGAATATCTCCGGCAATTACTTTAACTGGAATACCAAGTTTTGAGACCAGGGCAGCATCATCTGTTGCATCATCGCCTAATGAATGCGCAGCAAGAATCGTGTCAAGAGTAAAACCTTGTGGAGTTTGCACGGCACGTAACGAATCGCGCTCTGGAGTACTAAGTACGTAACCCTGATTATCTACGACCTTGATGGTGTCGACGACATCAAGGGCTGGAATTACCGCTTGGTCACCTGCAAGAAGTTGACTTACTACATTTTCTGCGAGAGCCAGTGGCGCAAAGGCACGAGCAGCATCATGAATCAATACATATTTAATTCTCTTAGGTAGGGCTGCAAGCGCATTAGCAACGCTCTGACTTCTCGTTGCACCACCAGCAACGATATGCATTTGAGAAAAGTGTGAGGTTCCACGAAATATCGATTGAAAGCTCTCTTCGAATCCAATAGGGGCAGCGATAACTATCGTTTCTGACATGGGAGCAAGATTTGCCACCGCTCGTTCGATGAGGGTTATCCCATCGATTTCCACGAGGGCTTTAGGAATACCGATACCAAGTCTCTCCCCGCTACCTGCTGCAGGAATTATTGTTGCGGTCTGTGAGTGACTCATGTGATGAGCCAACTATGAGGCGAGCACCTCGTCGAGAATGCCTTCTGCCTTTACTTCATCAGTCTTCTCGGCGAGCGCAAGTTCGCTAATTAATATCTGTCGAGCCTTTGCCAGCATACGCTTCTCACCAGCTGAGAGACCACGGTCAAGATCGCGACGGTATAGATCACGAACCACCTCAGCAACTTTGATGACATCGCCAGATGCAAGCTTTTCAAGATTCGCTTTATAGCGACGGCTCCAATTTGTTGGCTCCTCGGTATATGGCTGACGCAAGACGCCAAAGACTCGATCAAGTCCTGCGCTATCAACGACATCGCGGACGCCAACTAAATCAACATTCTCTGCCGGCACTCGCACTGTTAGATCTCCTTGGGTGACCTTAAGCACGAGGTAGGTTTTCTCCTCACCCTTAATGATGCGAGTTTCAATTGCTTCAATAAGCGCGGCACCATGGTGGGGGTAAACGACTGTTTCGCCGACTTTGAATGACATAGTGAAATTCATCCGCCTCTCATGGGTGGCTGTACGAATGATTGGACTCGTATTCTACCAGTCAAGTCCGACCGAAAAAATCGGCTGATTGTCGGTATATTTTCCCCAGAACTACATAAGAATTCCAGTTGACAAATTCGCTTTTTTCACTTTTCCCAAGGAGAATCACGCCATGCCAAGAAGGTTCGGTACACGTCTTACAGTTCTCATGACCTCATTGCTTTTAATCACTGGTTGCGGCGCTGGTCCAAATGCTCAGACGCGATTGATCAAGCAAGTAACAGATGGCGTTGAGAAAACTGTAGGTGAGATAAAACTTCTTCACATTCTGCTGGTGGCCCAGAGCGATGGCAGCGCGGTTCTTGTAGGCACGTTTGTTAATAATGGCGCAACTACAGAACAACTCACTTCAATTTCCGTTAATGGCATTCCAGCGCTCGTGACTCCCACAGCGCCAGTTATTACACCTAATCAACCAATTATTTTTGCTGGAGATAGCGCAAATGCGCTCGTCGTTATTCCAGGTTTAAATGTAAAACCTGGCAGACATGTCACCATGCAAGTCTCCTTTAATCAATCAGGTTCGGAGAGCCTTGAAGTTCTTGTTCGTGATCGCAGTGGGGAATTCGCAAATGTTGGGGCAACGCTTCTCAACTAACTTGAACTAACCTGAACTAGCTAGAAAATTTGTACCCTAGCCCGCGCACCGTGAGAATGAATTCTGGATTTGCAGGATCTTTCTCTATTTTGGAACGTAACCTCTTTATATGTACGTCGAGAGTTTTAGTATCGCCCACATAATCATTTCCCCAGACGCGATCAATCAACTGGGTACGAGTAAGCACCCTCCCTGAATTGCGCATCAGAAATTCAAGGAGTTCAAACTCTTTAAGTGGCAAGGCGACCTGCGCATTATTTACCGTGACAATGTGACGTTCGATATCCATGCGAACTGGACCGAGGGTGAGCAAATCTGAAGGTTGCTCTGGTTCTTGCTGCCGTCTAAGCACAGCACGAATTCTTGCGATGAGCTCCCTAGATGAATATGGCTTGGTTACATAATCATCAGCGCCTAACTCCAACCCGACCACTTTATCTACTTCCGTATCTTTCGCGGTTAACATGATAATTGGCACCGAACTCTTCATTCGTAACTGACGACACACTTCAGTTCCACTCAATCCCGGCAGCATCAAATCGAGAAGGACGAGATCTGCTCCTTCTCTTTCGAAGAGTTGCAACGCTTTTACTCCATCTTCAGCGACATTCACTTCAAACCCCTCTTTCCCAAGTAAAAATGAGAGCGCGTCAGAAAACGAATCTTCATCTTCAACTACCAGAATTTTTGTCATTGCTCTGCCCCTTGTTCTATTTGAGAAATTAGGATTTGCGGAAATTTCATGGTGAAACTGCTTCCCTCGCCAGGCTTACTCCACACGTTTACCTCTCCGCCATGAATAGATGCAACATGCTTCACGATTGACAGACCTAATCCGGTGCCACCAGTTTCCCGAGATCGTGCCGGATCCACACGATAGAATCTCTCAAAAATGCGCTCTAAATCGCTCTCCGGAATGCCTATTCCCTGATCCTTAACAATAACGAAAATTGAAGTGGTATCTGAATCTACCAAAATATTCACTTTAGTTTTCTCGGGACTGTAGTTAATAGCATTTTCAATCAGGTTATGGAAAGCCATTACAAGTTGCTCTCTATCACCGGATAACTTTAAATCGCTTGAAATTTCAGAAGTTAAAATTATTTGTCGAGATTCAGCACTTGTTTGCGATTGCGCGATTGCATCATTTACCAAATCACCGACATCTACTATTTCGAATTCTCTAAGTGGATTATTATCTTGTAACTTAGACAAAGTAATAATTTGTTGCACCAATTCTGTAAGTCGTTTGGCAGTTACAGACATTTTTCCGGCGAAGTGACGCACCATTTCAGGCTCATCATTAGATGCTGCAACCGCTTCGCTCAAAAGAGAGAGAGCACCGATTGGTGTTTTGAGTTCATGGGAAATATTTGCTACGAAGTCTCTGCGAACTGCATCGACGCGTTGAGCTTCGCTCACATCGTCTATCAGAACTAAAATCATCCCAGAGTCATTTAGCGGGACGACTCTAACTCGCAGGTTGGAAACTTTTTCTGACAAACCAGTGGTTGGAAGTTCAATGTGCCCTTCTTGGAACTGACCGGTGCGTCGCACAACCCGAATTAGAGCAAGAAGCTCTTCGCTGACTACACGCCCATTGCGAAGAATTCCTATTTGAGTAGCTTCACTCGTTGAATGAATTATTCCCTCTGCGCCCGAAAAGAGAATCGAAATTGAGTCGAGATTCTCGAGAACAGCGAGTAACTCAGATGAAGCCACCCCGGATTGGGTAGCGGCAGTTGGATCCTGCCGCTTCGCCGTAAACCAGGAGCGCCCCATACCCTTAATCCTAGAAGTTGCGAGCCTTTGCGAACAATTAGTACTAGATTCTTTGAGGCTTTTTATAATGTTAAGGGTTTGTTCAACTTTTGTTCATTGAGCCCTTTTTCCAACCCCGCCAAGCAAAGTATGCTTCTAGCGTGCGCGAATCGTTTCATAGAGAGCTAGATGAGATTAATCAAGCGCTAATCTCACTAGGGAGGCAAACCGAGCAAGCGCTCGAAGCTGCTACGCACGCGCTCTTAACCGCCGATCTACCTCTTGCCGAAAAAGTAATCGCAGATGACGACAAGATAGACGATGCGCAACATGCGCTGGATGCGAAAACTATAGATTTAATGGCCAGACAGTCTCCGGTGGCAAATGACCTACGTGCGCTAGTCACTTCGCTCCGAATGAGCGCTGACTTGGAACGCATGGGCGACCTAGCTCACCACATTGCGAAACTTGCTCGCATGAGATTTCCAGCATCGGCAGTTCCATCGGAACTTTTACTTACCATACAAGAGATGAGTCGAGTAGCGAGCAAAATTGTGGGGAAAGCGATTGACCTAATCTCATCCCGAGATGCAAGCGCTGCAAAAGTCTTGGAAAAAGATGATGATGAAATGGATATTCTCCATCGAAAACTCCTAGCCACTCTCTTGGATGATACTTGGTCACATGGAATTGAAACCGCAATTGATATGACTTTGGTTGGTCGCTACTACGAAAGGTTTGCCGACCATGCAGTATCAATTGCCCGAAGAATCTATTTCTTGGTCGAGGGAGAGTACTACTCAGATCAGAGGTAATTACTTCTTTCCTTGATTAGCTACCGCTTCAATTGCAATTCGAGCAGCCTCTAAATCCAGATATTCACCACCTGATCTAATAGGACGGAAATCTTTATCTAATTCGTACAACAATGGAATACCCGTAGGAATATTTAAGGCTGCAATCTCTCTATCGCTTATGCCGTCAAGATGTTTTACTAAAGCACGAAGCGAATTGCCATGCGCTGTTACGAGAACATTCTTTCCACTTTGTAAATCTGGAATGATTGAATCATTCCAGTAAGGAATTATTCGGTTGATTACATCAAGTAAGCATTCAGTCTTGGGAAGAGCGCTGCCTAATTCTTTATACCTCAAGTCATTAGCCTGTGAATACTCATTGGAATCTTCTATAGGTGGAGGCGGAACATCGAACGAGCGTCGCCACAATTGGAATTGCTCTTCGCCATACTTCGCTAGCGTCTCTGCCTTGTTCTTTCCTTGTAGCGCGCCATAGTGGCGTTCATTTAATCTCCAGGATCGACGTACCGGAATCCAATGCCGTTCACATTCATTAAGCGCTATTTCGGCGGTGTTTATTGCTCTCTTAAGTAGCGATGTGTGGAGAATTTCAGGGAATAATTTTTTCTCACGAAAGAGCTCGCCTGCTCGCTTGGCTTCCTTTTCACCTTTCGCGCTTAGTGACACATCAACCCAGCCAGTGAACAAATTTTTTTCATTCCATTGGCTCTCACCATGGCGCAGGAGAATTAGGGTGTAGCTCATATTGGTAATCCTGCCCTGGAGAGGAGCAAACATCAACTCTGAAGATGTTTAAAAGCTTCTAAATTTGCAACTGACTCCCCGCGAGAGATTCGCCAAGCCCACTCGCGTCGAATTGCATCGGCAAAACCTAACTCTAAGAGAATATTGAAAGAGGAATCACAATATTCATGTATCGCGCCAAGTATTCGATCAATCTCTTCGTGGTTAACCATTTCAAGCGGTAGGCGGCCAACTAAGTAGATATCACCTAACTCATTTGTCGCGTAGGAGAGTAAATACATATTGGCATTATGACGAAGAAGCCATTCATAAACTTTCTCAGTATTTTGATCAGGTTTACGGATGACGAAAGCATTAACGCTAAGAGTCTTTTCACTGACTTTAAATATAACGTTTGTATATAACTTTTTCTCACCTGGAACAGTAATCAGTAGAGTTTTCGGGTCTAATTCTTCAAATGAAATCTTTGAACCGTGAAGCGCTTCTTGAAGAATATGTAGTGGTTCGTTCATTGGGTGAATCACTATGCAAGCGAGCGAACGGCTAAGCCTGGCTCGGCTAATAATTGATCATAAATATCAATCGTTCCTCGCGCAGTAGCTTCCCAACCAAATCGTCGAGCATGTTCAAGTGCGCCCATTGATAGTGAGATTCGACGTTGCGGCTCATCAAGTAATCGAGTTAAGACTGCGGCCCATGAGCGCGGTTCATGGCCATCTACTAGAGAACCCGAGAAACCATCAGCGACTGCGGTGCGCAATCCACCAACTGCAGCTGCGACAACAGGAGTTCCACATGCCTGAGCTTCGAGGGCAACTAAACCAAATGATTCGCTATGGCTAGGGACGCAAACGATATCTGCTGCACGATACCAATGCGGGAGGTGTTCGCGCGAAGCTGGTGGAATAAATTTAACGAGTTCATCAACGCCCAAGAATTTTGCCAATGTTCGGAGGCGATTAATCTCTTCACCATCTCCACCAGAGACGCCGCCAATAATTAGGACCTCCAGGCGGCTTTTAAGTACCGGATCATGTTTAACCATCTCTCCAGCAGCTGCAATAAGCACATCTGGACCTTTATGTGGTTGGACTCGACCAACAAAGGCAAGTATCAAACTATCTTTATTTAACCCGAGTTGAATTCGAGCTTCCCGGCGACCGCCGCCAGGTGAAAAATGTAGCAAATCAACGCCGGGCGCAACTACATGTACTCGGTCAGGGCATGCATCATAAAGGCTGACTAGATTTGCAGCCTCAGCATCGGTATTTGCAATAAGCGCTTGTGAGCCGGCAACGATTTGCTCCTCGCCAATGGCACGAGCAGCGGGCTCTGGTTTGTCGTGATCAGCGAGCGCTCGGTTCTTAACTTTTGCCATCGTATGCATGGTGTGCGCAAGCGGAACATTCCATCGTTGCGATGCTAAAAGACCAACTTGTCCGGAAATCCAATAATGAGAGTGGATTAAATCATAGTAACCACGAGGATGATTGGCTTCCACTCGCAAAAGTTCAGATGCCATCGTGCACATCTGTGATGGAAGATCTTCTTTTGTTAGTCCTTCGAATGGGCCTGCAGTGATGTGATGCACTTCAACGCCAGGAGCTAATTCAACAATCGGCGGAAGCGCGGCCGATGTAGCGCGAGTAAATATATCTACTGCAATTCCAGATTTAGCGATTCGCTTAGCAGTCTCTACAACATAGATATTCATACCACCGGCATCTCGCACTCCAGCTTGGTCTAGCGGCGAGGTATGCATCATTAGCGTTGCGATGCGACCAGTAGCTCTCATATATCTATCAATTCCTAATTACCAGCGAGGTCCGCGAAGAATGTCATTTAATGCCACGCGAACATCAACGATATAAACAATTGCAGCTATCGATGCAATTACCCCAAATAGATCAAGTGGACTTGAAATAGTCAGACGAAGTACTAGTGATACAGCAAGGAGTGAGACCCAAAAAACTTTGCTCTGTTTGCCAGCTGCAGCAAAGGCATCGCCACGAACTCGAATTGCATGTGTTAGACCAAAGAGCAACCCCGCTAATTGTGCAAGACCGATTACCAATAAGACTAAGTCTGAAAAAGATCCCAACGGATTGGTTAGTGACATGGCCAGATTCTACTAGCCTCTTGTGCTCTTAAAAACTGGAGCGGATATCTACCTTTGATGCAGGCCCACCAAAGACTGTTGTAGCAGGTATATCACCAATTATTCCGATTCGATTGAGAGCGGCGCGAGTAACAACCTCGTGAGCGCGCATTGAACCATCTATCACTTTGAAGGCAATCACTCCCTTGCCGCGGAGCGCAGCGATATGCACTCCCTCTGCCCCTTCTTTCATGATGAGCCCTGGCACAGTGCGCATCCAGAGCGCTGAGAGTCGACCATTGCCAGCAACCATCTCAGGAAATGATGACATCGCTCGGATTATTGCAAGAGAGTGCACATCATTACTCTCAACAACACTTCTTATTGAACGAGCTAAACCTTGAAGTGGAATCGCAAAAAGCGGCGCACCGCAGCCATCAAAAGTGTCATTAATAGTAGTTACGCCAGCAGCTTCCTCAATCTCATCTTTGATTGCAATCTGAAGTGGATGGCTCATCTCAAGATAATTTGAGACATCCCAATTATTGATTACACATGTTGCCAACATTCCTGCATGCTTGCCGCTGCAATTCATTGTGATTCGCGTCGGAGACTTTTCTCCCCATAACTTCCGCTCAAAATCTCCGAGTGGTAGATCCAGTGCACACTGTAAATTTTTTTCAGTTAAGCCAAATTGCCCCAGTAACTGTCGAACACCAGCGATATGCTCGGTCGAACCGGAGTGACTTGCAATTACCAATGCAAGAAGTTGTGGCTCAATTGATAGCCCAAGTTTTACCATCGCCCGAGCTTGAATCGGTTTTATCGAGGATCGCGGAAAGATTGGCGCGGCGCTATCGCCAAGTGTAAAAGCCTCTTCGCCCTTTGAATTGAGAATTAATAAGTGACCGTAATGGGCAGATTCGACCATTCCATTTCGAATTACCTCCGCCAGTGGTTCGGGCGCCCTCACACCACTACCCGCTCCATCGTTGACCAAATATGTGCCTGCAATTGATGTCCCTCTGCTTCCATGTCATAGGCGTAGAAGAGCTCTCCCTCTACTAATCCATAAAGTCGAGTACCACCAGTTACTACTTTCGCAGTTGGCGCGCTATATCCCTGATCCATGACAAGTTGAATCTTGGCAACATCAAAACGACCTACCCAACCCTCTGCAATTCCAGTGTTATGCGCAAGAATCACCTCAAGAACATTATTTGGTTTTACTCTCCAAAAACCTGTCTCCTGCGCTGCCGGAATTAACTGGTCTTTACCCTCTTCAACAAGCCATGATCGAGAAAAATATGTGAGAAATGATCGACCATCATGATTGAAGGTCACTTCCTGTTCGAATGCAAATGGCGAGGTGCTCGGATACTCACCCTGGCCCTTTCCACGCCAAGTTCCTACTAACCAAGCGAGTGGATACAAATCTTGGTGGAGTCCATCAGGGATGGAAAATGCCATTTTTACTCCCCTAACTTTCGTACTTGGTTTCGGGAGATTAATTTCCTTCGCATAGTATCTCCGGATTTTTCTTGCTGAAACTTTTTGAGCGCTCGACTTGAGCGGCCAATCAAGAATAGTGAAATGAAGAATGAGAAGAGAATTAACGCTCCAGCAAACACCAAATCCAGAATCATTGGTAAAGCATATGGAAATTCCCCGCAACTCACATACAGCAACGTGCGGTTAAAGAGGAAAATTCCTGTAGATTCTCTTTATGGCCGAAAATACTCTCGTGGTTAAAGTGACTGTTGGTCAGGAATCTGCGGAGCGGTGCTCTCAAGGTTTTACCGTCGCTGCAACTGCCCTTGCCAGTGGAGTTAAGGTAATTCTCTGGCTCACCGGAGAGGCCACATGGTTTGGCGTACCCGGCAAGGCAGAAGAATTCAGGCTTGAACATGCAGCAGCTCTCTCAGAATTACGTGATCAAATTCTTGAATCTGGCAAAATCAAAGTCTGCACACAATGTGCAAAGCGCAGAGGTATCACTCAAGAATTATTAATTTCTGGAGTAGAAATTTCTGGAGCAAGTTCTTTCGTTGCAGATATTCTTGTACCAGAAACTAAAGCGCTAGTTTACTAAAAAAATCACAGTCTGCTCATCGTAATAATTATCACGACCGCTGCTATTAAAACAATTATTAGATTACTTGCTGAGCCCACGGATTATCCGATCTACAAGTTCTTTCGCTACGAACTCAGCTTCTTTTCTTGCCTTAACACCATTTGACTCAAATTCTCGCAATATTTTCTCTGCCGTATTTTCGGCTACGGAGCCAACAAGTGGTCCATATTTATCCGCAAAGTTTTGATTAGCGAAATCTCCTATCGCGCGGGAAAGGTCGCTACGTAATTCATCTAAAGTAGGTTCAGGCGCCGAATGTGCAAATTCTCGATTTGCTCTTTCAAAAGTCGCTCGACTTCGCTCCATTGATGCCCTCCCCAATTCTAGAGTGATTTAATCCAGATGCTGGTATTTTCATCCGGTGAGGTTAAAAAGCCTAGGTGCTTCACTCGTATTAGTCATATCGAGTTGGCTAGCACCTACCCCACTCATCTCCATAGCTCATAGCCTCAGCGCTCACTCAATCCCCGGTAATTGGGATGTCACATATGTCGGATCGACGCAAAGTCAGGGGCCATCATCCATCACCTTTGATGAAAGTGGCCGTGATGTTCTCTCTACATTCAATGTGACGTTTATTTCAGAATCACGACAGCAATGGCCCGAAGATGCCAAAAAGGCGTTTACCCGCGCGACGAAGATTTGGTCATATCTATTTCCTTCGCCAGTGCCAATTAATGTGGAGGCTTATTGGTCACCCCTTGAACCAGGAATTCTTGGAAGCGCGCGCCCAGGTGGCGCTCGTGGTGGTGGCTACTTCCAAGATTTCCCTGGAGCGCCTGAGAAAAAGCTTTGGTACCCAGCTGCTCTTGCTAACTCGCTCAACCTTGATAAAAAAGATTTGGATGATATTAATCCTGAAATTACTGCTCGATTCAATTCAAATTCACTTTATGTAAATTGGTATTTTGGACAAGATGCAAAACCTGGACCCAGACAATACGACTTTGTCACTGCGGTTCTGCATGAACTTGGCCATGGACTTGGATTCATCTCTCAGGAAACCTACAACGAGCGACTAAAAACATTTAATAATAATAATCCAACAATTTTCTCTGGTTTTGTTGCTAATGGATCAGATCGACGGCTATCTGATATTCCAAGTACTGACAGCACCTTTGCCTCATATGTTACCAGTGACCTTTTTTGGATTGGAGAAAATGGGAAAGCTGCCAACCAAAACTCTCGAATCAAGTTATTTACTCCCAGTGAATACAAATCTGGATCTTCAGTAAGCCATCTCGATGATGCTCTATATCCGAAGACAGCAGTCGATGGTTTGATGAGCTCATCAATAAGTGTCCAGCAGGCCATTCATGACCCAGGGCCGATAACGCTTGCAATGTTCGAAGATATGCGAGGTAAAACACCTGATTCTCAAATCGGTGGCGTGCAAAATCTTCGTGGCATAGCTGGGAATAAGTCAGTTACGCTCTTTTTTGATACTCCCGAGCAAGCCATCCGCCAGGATATTTTAAATTACACAATTAAAATTTATCCATCGAACAAAGTGTTGACTGCGATAAAGTCCCCGTTCACGATAGAGAAATTAGACCCGGGACTTCCATATTACTTTGGCGTAATTCCAAATGGATCATCAACTGTCGGCCCAGAAGTGAAGACATCAATAATTGTTCCTGAGAGCGTCTGGGCGGTCAGCACACTGGACAAGAGCGCAGATGGCCAATTTCTCGCGCAGGGGCAATTTAGGGGAAAGCCTGCGCTGATTTATTCCAGTAACATCACTGGTGATCTGTACCTTGCTCTTTATGATGGTAAGAAGTGGAATAAAGTCACAGTTGATGGAAATTCAACACAGGATGGGCGAACAACTAACAATCTGAATGGCCCCATGTCCTTATGTCTTACCGGAATTGGCAGCGCTGAAAAACTTCAAATTTTTTATAGCGATACAGTAAACAAAGATTTATTGCGCGCGGAATACGATGGTAAAAAATTTCGATATGAAACAGTTGATGGAAACGGTCAATACATTCAAGATTATCGAGAGTCATTGCGAGTTCGTACGGCTAGCAATGTGGCAGTCTCTAATGCCTGTGTATCAACGCCTTTAGGACTCCAAGTCTTTTATCGCGATGAGAGCCAAGGAATCCTTCTCGGCGCCACTCTCACTGGAAAGAAGTGGCAGTACGAAATTGTAGATGGTGATTCACTAATTGGCGGACGCTCCGAAGGAGACGTGGCTTTTCATCTCTCCGCAGTTTCAGTAGGTAAGAAAGTTCATCTTCTTTACGATTCGGTAATCGCGGCGCCGAATAGAGTTCTCGCCCAAGGTGATGTCCGTTATGCGACAAGGAGCTCTATTTCGCCGATAGATTGGCAATACACGACGGTTGATCCAGGTAGAAGTGACTCACCAATTGCAGGGTTTGATGTTTCACTGAATGCAACTGGAGATAAGTTGATGGCCGCATGGTTAGCAACATCTACTGCATCACCAAAATTACCTGATCGAATTAGATGGATGAATCTAAATGATCCAACCTCGCTAGTCGAAGAAAAGTTGAATGTTGCCCCAAAAGCTCCAATAGCGATATCCGAAAACTCGGTGATTTATGGATGCGAAGATCGCCTCTGTAACTTTGATTTAGCCACAAGGAAGAGCAAGCTCGTGAGCGAAGAGTCGACCGTAAAGACTTCAAAGATTGCCTGGATTAATCTCAAACAAGTGATTTATGCGGTAGCAAATACTTCTGGACGTTTGTCGCTGCTGAAGCGACCAGAGTTCTAGGAGTTAGTGCTTACTTCGCGTTACGACGTTGAATTCGAGTCTTCTTTAGAAGTTTCTTATGTTTCTTCTTCGCCATACGCTTGCGGCGCTTTTTTACTACTGAACCCACGTCACGCTCCCTAAAAATGTTGGTTGGTGCAGGGTGAAGGTTACCTCAAATTTGGCTACAGGTATGACACCCGTACGCCGGTCTCAGGCGAATAAGTCAGAGCAGCACACCCCTTATTAGAAGTGGGTGCTAAGGCGATTATCTCCTCCTTGGCTACTCGAACTCCCTTGAGCACTTTCCCGCTTCCATCAATAGTCGCGATAAATATCTCGGGTCCAGTTGGCGTAAATGGCAGATTCTTGGTGGGCCCTAATAACGAAAGTGCGATGCAATTACCCGCTATGACAGCGTGATTGCTATTTTGATATCTAGTAGTCCACTTAACCTTTCCCGTTGGGGAAAATTGTGTTATCACGCTCTCCTGCAATTTATTCTGTTGTGAAGTTCCCGCCACTACTAAATTACCACTTCCTGAATCCCATGAACGAGTTGCTTCCGTACCACTACTTCTTAGAATTTTTTCAATTTTTCTGGAGGTTGTCGAGATAGTAAGTATCACCGCATCAACTTTGCCTACTACTTTCTTATCTGCGATTGGGTCTGCACTACTTCCGATAATTTTTAGACTCTTATTGGCTTGAATAAAAACTCGATTGAATCGCGTTGATGCCACTCCATATGTGTAGGATGCAACAAAGTTTTGATTGGTAAACACATATAACGCGCCACGGGTAGAGTTATCTGATGGATATTCATTTCCAACGAGATATATATCGTCTTTATTCATAGCAATTGATGTTGGAAGTAAGAGTTTTGAGTTACTGGTATTTATGACTGAAATGACCTTTCCGGTGAAATCAATCTCCGCCACAAAAATGTTATTTAAATCTTCGCGAGATTTGATCTCATTTCCTGAAACTACATTATCCGGATTCACAAGTGGAACTTTTTTAATCGGTGCAACGGGAGATGTTGGTGAGGGCATGGGTATTGGAGCTGGAGTTACAGCTGTTGAAGAGGATGGCGTAGGCGAAGGAGTAAGCGAAGGGGTAGGCGAAGGAGTGGGCTCAGGCGTAGCGCTGATGCTTGACAAATTTTGAAAAGCTCCTTGGGATATTCCTGAAATAAAAATTCTGTTACCAGTAATTGAGAGAGCAGTAACAAAACCTTCTTGATTATCTAATGGATTTATCTGCCAAATTTGTGAACCTTTTTCATCAACGAATGCTAATACGCTTTTATCGTTCATATCAGTTCCAGCAAAGATATAACCTTGTTGTAGGCGTGCGAAATCAAAAACTTCGGAAAAGTCAGGGATGGAAATGCTTGATGAAATTTTTATCAAAGGAATTTTTGGTGCTGCTGTTGCAGAATTAGCGAAAAAGAGGGCGCTGAAAAATGAAGCGATTAATGCGAGGATTGCCGTCACGTTTGTTATTTTAGGTTTCATCCTGAAGCAAGATCACGCGATCTATCTCGAGCAGCCTTTATTGCGTCAGCAAATACTTCGACAATATCCCTTTCTTGCAAGACTTTTACCGCTGCTTCCGTTGTGCCATTTGGACTTGTGACGTTTGCTCGGAGAGTTGCGGGGTCTTCGCCACTCTCAAGGAGCATCTTCCCTGCACCAACTAGTGTTTGAATTGTGAGCTCTCGCGCAATCTGCTCACTTAGACCAAGTTTGACTCCCGCGGCAATCATCGCTTCAACAATGAGAAAGAAATATGCAGGGCCAGAGCCGCTAACGGCAGTTACGCCATCTTGCAACGACTCTTCCACTTGAATTACTTTCCCAGTCCCCGATAACAATTTTTCGACATCAGCTAAATCTGAATTAGAGGTACGACTTCCCCCGGAAATCGCGGCCATGCCTTCACCAACGAGAGCTGGTGTGTTGGGCATCACTCGCACTACTCGATGCGGAATCAAACTTTCAATTAAGGATGTTGGCTTACCTGCAATAATCGAAATTACTAACGCACCCTCTGGTAGCCCTGGCGCATACGTTGCCAACGTGCTCTGCAGATCATTTGGTTTTACAACAAGAAAACAGTGGGAAACGCCCTCTAAACCGCTGAGCTCTCGCACGCCATACTTGGAGGCGAGCTCACGGCTCCGTTCAGCTCTTTTCTCAATAATCCCAATCTCATCAGCCGAGATTCCCGCCTTGATAAGGCCAGCGAGGATTGCCTCGCCCATTGCACCTGCGCCAACGATTGCCAAAGCACCCATGTGTTAAAGCCTAGCGTCAGATACCTCTATTGTTCAGTCTTATGCCTGAGGTAAAGCCTGATTTCCCCCGCGAGTGGGTTGAGTTTGTCGACCCTGCAGATCCTGATGGTGACATGTTCCGTTGCGACATCACTTGGCTCACATCAAGTTGGAATTGCATCTACGGAAATGGCTGTCAAGGTATCTACGCACAAACGCCAAATGATGGGTGCTGTTCTGAAGGCGCGATGTACTCCGATAAAGATGATGAAAAGCGCGTTCTTAAATATGCAGCGAAACTTAAAAGAAGTGAATGGCAATTCTTTGACGAAGCGCGACCTAAGCGCAAAGGTGGAAAATTAAATATCAGCGAAGTTGACGAAGATAACGAACGAAAGACTCGCAACGTTAAAGGTGGTTGCATCTTTTTAAATCGTAAAGGGCATGAAGCTCCTGGTTTCACCGGTGAAATGGGATGCGTTCTACATCACTTGGCTATTAGAGAAGGTGTACATTTTGTTGAAACTAAACCTGATGTCTGTTGGCAATTACCAATTCGTCGCTCCTTCGAAAAATTAGATCTTGGTGACGATGAAGTAAAGCAAGTAACGGTCATCGGTGAGTACGAACGGCGAGGTTGGGGGCCGGGAGGTGTCGAGTTTGATTGGTACTGCACGAGCAACTCAGAGGCGCACAACGGAAAAGAGCCGGTTTATATTTCTAATGCTTATGAATTAATTAAGTTGATGGGAACCAAGGCATACGCAGTACTCAAAGAGATCTGCGATACGCGGATGGAAGCGCGGCGCCAAGCTGCTCCCAAGCTACTACCGCTACTGCAGGTCCACCCCGCCACGCTCCTGGCTCAACAGAGCAAGAGTCGGTAGTTCGCTCTAGGCTGTTGGTATGGCCAAAGCTCCCGCTCGCGATTCTTTTCGCTGTTCCGAGTGTGGTTGGAGCACCACGAAATGGGTCGGCAGATGTGGTGAGTGTCAGGCGTGGGGAAGCGTCGAAGAGAGCGCTGGATTAACGCCACGAAAAATTACCTTGCTGCCCGGAGCTGTTGCTGCACCGGCAACTCCGATTGGTGAAATTAATCTTGGAGCAGCGCAATCGCGCTCAAGTGGCGTTCCCGAACTCGATCGAACTCTTGGCGGTGGATTAGTTCCCGGTGGCGTGCTACTTCTCGCCGGCGAACCAGGAGTTGGTAAATCTACCTTGCTTTTAACAGTCGCTGCAGAGAGCGCTAGAAATGGATTAACCAGCCTTTATCTCACTGGCGAAGAGTCGGCGGCGCAAGTTCGATTACGAGCTGAACGACTCAAAGCAATTGATCCTTCTCTTTGGCTTGCAGCAGAGACTGATTTAGCAGCACTTATCTCTCATGTTGATCGAGTTCAACCCGATTTATTGATTATCGATTCGATTCAAACAATTGCAAGTAGCGCTCTAGATAGCTCACCGGGAAGTATCACTCAAGTTCGCGAAGTTGCCAACACTGCTATTCGAATAGCAAAGGAACGTGGCATCACAGTCATTCTCGTTGGCCATGTGACCAAAGATGGCTCTATCGCCGGTCCACGATTACTGGAACACCTGGTCGATGTGGTACTTAATTTTGAAGGAGATCGTCACTCCAGACTTCGTTTGATTCGCGCGGTAAAGAATCGTTTTGGCGCGACCGATGAAGTGGGTTGTTTTGATTTACACGATGGCGGTATCACAGGAGTTGCAGACCCAACTGGTCTCTTTACAACTCGCCATGCGCAACCAGTTCCAGGTACATGTCTTACCGTTGCGCTTGAAGGTCGACGTGCGCTTGTTGCAGAGATACAAGCTCTGGTTGGCGCCGAGAAAGATCGGGATTATGGAAATGCTCGCCGAGTTACTAGCGGTCTTGATTCTTCACGATGCGCAATGACCTTAGCGGTACTCGAACTTCGCGCCGGAGTGAACCTCGCTGGTCGAGATATATATGTGGCAACTGTTGGTGGAATGAAACTTGTCGAACCATCTGTCGATTTGGCTTTAGCGCTAGCGGTTGCATCCGCTGCAGTTAACCTTGCGCTCCCCCCAGATCTCATCGCAATTGGAGAGGTTGGGTTAGCGGGAGAGATTCGCAGAGTTAATGGGTTGCAACAACGAGCGCAAGAGGCATATCGCCTCGGTTTTAAGAAGGCAATTCTTCCGGCAGGGAGTGAAGTAAAAGTCGCTGGCATGGAGATTGTTGAAGTTCATCGCCTTGCCCAAGCCCTTGAAAAGGTCAAACTTCTCCCGCAAAATCAGAGATAACTTTTATGGATCTCCTTCTTGAGTGGTATCAACAAAATAAGCGAGATCTACCTTGGCGTAAAACCACTCCATGGGGAGTCCTCATGAGTGAATTTATGTTGCAGCAAACCCCAGTTCATCGGGTACTGCCGCAATGGCAACGGTGGATCGAGCTCTGGCCCACGCCAGCAGATCTTGCAAAGGCGCCGCTAAGCGATGCGCTCCGCGAGTGGGGTCGACTTGGTTACCCGCGTCGCGCCAAACGATTACACCAATCTGCTGAAATCATAGTTCGCGATTACCACGGCGAAGTTCCGCAATCAGTCTCTGAACTTCGAAATCTTCCAGGAATTGGCGAATATACCGCCGCTGCAATCGCAGCCTTTGCTTTCGGAAAATCAGAACTTGTTCTCGATATAAATATCAGAAGACTTTATGCCCGCTGTTGGGCGGGAAAGAGCGCGCTAACTAGTTCTCCAAATAATTCCGAACGAGAGCTCGCTCGCGGGCTTATCCCACCGGGTGATGATGGAACGTGGGCTGCAGCAACGATGGAGTTAGGCGCGCTCATTTGTAAAGCTCGAGCGCCACTCTGTGAAGAGTGCCCGCTGCAGAGCCAATGTCTATGGCGTTCCATCGGATATCCAGACGTTGCAGAAGTGAAAAAGAGCGGAGCTTGGCACGGTAGTGATCGCCAATGTCGTGGCGTAATAATGCAGGCGCTTCGCGAAAAGAGCGAGATTCACGAGAGTGACTTGATTGCGCTATGGAGCAATCAATCACAATATGAAAAAGCGCTTGCCTCTCTTATTGACGATGGGCTCGTCGAGAAGAGTGGTAGGCGCTTTAGCCTTGCCAATTAGTTATTAACTTGCGGGGGTTTCCTGCAAATCCCCTGGAGAATCTGGCGTTGACGCGATTGGTGTTGATTTAAAGGTGAAGTGAGCATCACTTCCTTCGCCTTCTGCATCGACCAATACGAGTTCACCTGCTCCCATTTCGCCAAAGAGAATCTTCTCCGAGAGGACATCTTCAATCTCTCGTTGAATGGTGCGACGTAGTGGTCGCGCTCCCATTGCTGCGTCGTAACCCTTGGTGGCTAAGAGATTCTTAGCAGCTGGAGTGAGCTCAATACCCATGTCCTTTTCCTTGAGGCGAGAGTCAACGCCGCTAATCATCAGATCAACGATTTGAACAATCTCGTTCTGGCTCAACTGATGGAAGACGATGATGTCATCAATTCGGTTGAGGAACTCAGGACGGAAGTGTGACTTCAATTCGTCAGTCACCTTTGCCCGCATTCGATCATAGGAAGTAAGTGCATCACCACTGTTAGCAAAACCAAGATTTACTGGCTTAGAGGCATCTCGAGTTCCCAAGTTCGTGGTCATGATGATGACAGTGTTTTTGAAATCAACAACACGTCCTTGGGCATCGGTGAGGCGACCATCTTCAAGCACCTGTAAAAGTGAATTGAAGATATCTGGGTGCGCTTTTTCGATTTCATCGAAGAGCACAACAGAGAATGGTCGTCGTCGAACTTTCTCAGTCAATTGACCGCCCTCGTCATAACCGACATATCCTGGAGGAGAGCCGAAGAGACGTGAAACAGTATGGCGCTCTGAATATTCGCTCATATCGAGCTGAATCAGCGCGCTCTCATCGCCAAATAAGAATTGTGCAAGCGTTCTAGAGAGTTCAGTCTTACCAACGCCCGAAGGGCCAGCAAAGATAAATGAGCCCCCAGGGCGTTTTGGATCCTTAAGACCAGCACGAGAGCGGCGGATAGCTTGAGATAGCGCTTTAATTGCTTGCTCTTGCCCAATCACGCGCTTATGTAACTCATCTTCCATCTTAAGAAGGCGAGCAGTCTCTTCTTCAGTCAACTTAACAACTGGAATTCCAGTTGAAAATGCAAGCACTTCTGCAATTAACTCTTCATCAACAACGGAAACCTGATCGAGATCGCCAGCCTTCCATGATTTCTCGCGCTCAACTTTCTCAAGAATAAGAGTCTTCTCTTTATCTCGGAGAGCTGCTGCTTTCTCGAAATCTTGGCCATCGATAGCCGATTCCTTTTCTCGGCGAACTGCAGCAATTCGATCATCAAATTCACGGAGATCTGGTGGCGCTGTCATTCGGCGGATTCGAAGGCGAGATCCAGCCTCATCAATAAGGTCAATCGCCTTATCCGGCAAGAACCGATCTGCAACGTATCGATCGGCAAGGTTTGCCGCCGCGGCGAGCGCACCATCAGAGATTGAGACATGGTGATGAGTTTCGTAGCGATCGCGAAGACCTTTAAGAATTTCAATCGTCTGTGAAACTGTTGGCTCAGCGACTTGGATTGGTTGGAAGCGACGCTCAAGAGCAGCATCTTTCTCTAAGTGTTTACGGTATTCATCAAGAGTGGTTGCGCCAATAGTTTGGAGTTCACCACGAGCCAACATCGGTTTCAAGATGCTCGCTGCATCAATGGCACCTTCTGCCGCTCCGGCGCCTACAAGAGTATGTATCTCGTCAATAAATAGAATGATGTCGCCACGAGTGCGAATCTCTTTCAAAACTTTCTTCAAGCGCTCTTCGAAATCACCGCGGTAACGGCTACCCGCAACGAGAGCACCTAAATCAAGTGAGTAGAGCTGCTTATCTTTGAGGGTCTCTGGTACATGGCCCTTAACGATTGCTTGAGCTAACCCTTCAACAACTGCAGTCTTTCCAACTCCAGGTTCACCAATAAGGACTGGGTTATTTTTTGTGCGACGCGAGAGAACTTGCATTACCCGCTCTATCTCACGTTCCCGACCAATTACTGGATCTAGCTTTCCTTCACGTGCAGCTGCTGTGAGATTACGACCAAATTGATCTAGCACTAGCGATGTGGATTGTGTTCCTTCCGCAGGACCACTAGCAACTGCTTCTTTTCCTTGATATCCAGAGAGAAGTTGAATTACTTGTTGGCGTACCCGATTGAGATCGGCACCCAACTTAACGAGTACTTGTGCGGCAACGCCTTCGCCTTCACGGATAAGGCCAAGCAAGATGTGCTCGGTGCCAATGTAATTGTGGCCGAGTTGGAGCGCCTCTCGTAGCGAGAGCTCTAAAACTTTCTTTGCGCGCGGAGTAAATGGAATGTGGCCGCTTGGCGCTTGTTGCCCCTGACCAATAATCTCTTCAACTTGAGCGCGAACAGCCTCGAGCGAAATGCCAAGTGACTCCATGGCTTTGGCGGCAACGCCTTCGCCTTCGTGAATTAGTCCAAGGAGAATGTGCTCGGTACCAATGTAATTGTGATTGAGCATTCGAGCTTCCTCTTGCGCCAAAACGACAACGCGGCGGGCCCGATCTGTAAAGCGCTCAAACATGGTGCTCCCTTTTTTTGCTGCTCTAACGGTTCTAGATTTCCCGTTACCCCCTTAGCCTAGGGCTGGAGCGGGTAAGGCTACATCTCGATTTTTTTCTCGATACTTGACCGGTATAACGCCATGTAATGGGAAGTTATGCCCGAATCTGAACGCCACTAGATTTGGCAAGGATTTCGCCAGTTCTCGCTACTGCTAGACCACCGCACTCTGGAAGGCCATATAAAAGCCCTGGACGAGCGGGGAGCTCGCCAGCAAAGTGAACTAGGGCCTCAAACTCGCCAAAGGCAAGTCCGGGGTGCCATGCCCCAGCCATCGTAAATCCACGCCCTAAAACCATGGCTCCTGCGCTTGCTCCGTAAATCACGCCACGATCTAAAAACTCATTAAGTGCGTCGCGGTGAGGCAGTGATTTTTCTAGTAAGTGGAGCGGCGACCCGCCAGGAAGTATAAGGGCATCTATCTGTGCCAACTCTGTTGCAGATAAATCGTTGAGTTCTACTAATTCAATTCCGTAGAGCGAAAAATATCCTGAGGCAAATGCAACAGTTGCAACGCGATCTCGTTCGCTAACGCTTGCGCCAGGGAAGATGCCAACCCTCGCCCCTGAAATCAAATTAACGAAGCGCTGATCGAACTCTGCAGAGTCAGTGTGAAACTCATTACCGCCATGGAGAAAGAGCGTTCCACTTAACAAGTTGGTCTCAAATAACTTTTAGCATCCTGGTATTACCCAGGGTATTTGGTTTAACTGATTCTAAATCCAGGAATTCAGCAATACCTTCATCGTAAGAGCGAAGAAGTTGCTGATAAACATCTGGTGCAACTGGCGCTCCCTCAATTTCGACAAAGCCGTGCTTTGCGAAGAAATCAGTTTCAAAAGTAAGGCAGAACAATCTCTTAACACCAATTTCGATAGCGCGAGTCACGATACGATCTAAAATCATATGACCTATTCCTTGTTTTCGTAAATTTTCACGAACCGCCATCGTGCGAACTTCGGCAAGGTCCTCCCAAAGAATATGAAGTGCACCGCAACCAACCACTTCGCCATTGAGCTCCGCGACCGTAAATTCTTGAACATCTTCGTAGAGCGTTACCGTCTCTTTTGAAAGCAACCTTCGCTGCAACGCATACTCATCAATCATGGCTCTGATAGTTTTAATATCATTAGTCTTCGCCGGTCTTATAATTGGAGTCATTCTGGTTTTACCAACGGGAAGAGAATTGTCTCTCTAATTCCAAGTCCAGTTAGCGCCATAAGCAAACGATCTACCCCCATACCCATTCCAGCAGTTGGCGGCATGCCTACCTCTAGAGCGCTCAAGAAATCCTCATCAAGAGCCATCGCCTCTAAATCACCCTTTGCTCCAAGTAGAGCTTGGGCGACAAGGCGCTCGCGTTGAATCACTGGATCCACAAGTTCCGAATAGCCGGTCGCTAACTCAAAACCATCGACATAAAGATCCCATTTTTCTACCACACCAGGAATCTCGCGATGGCTACGCACCAGTGGTGAAGTATCAACCGGATAGCCCATAACAAATGTTGGTTTATTAAAAGTATCAATCACTAAGTGCTCAAAAAGTTCCTCGACCAACTTGCCGTGAATCCATTTCGGATCAACGCCCAACCCAACTTTTTTCGCATACTCAACTAATTTCTCAAACGGCGTATGTGGTGCGATTTCTTCACCTAAGGCCTTAGAGACTGAGTCAAATAGAGAAATTTCATCCCATTGACCACCTAAGTCGCTCTCTCGGCCATCAAAATGCTTGACAACGGTGCTACCAAAGATGGAGTTTGCAGCTTCCTGCACCAATCCGCGGGTGAGATTTATTCCATCTCGCCAGTCACCATAAGCTTGGTATGACTCAATCATGGCAAATTCTGGTGAGTGACTTGAATCTGCCCCTTCGTTTCTAAAGTTTCTATTAATTTCAAAGACTCGCTCAATACCACCAACAATACAACGTTTGAGATAAAGCTCAGGTGCAATACGTAAAAATAGCTCCATGTCATATGCATTGATATGTGTTTTGAAAGGACGCGCTGCTGCACCGCCGTGGAGAACTTGCAACATTGGCGTTTCAACTTCAATAAATTCTCGCGCTGCGAACGATGAACGCAGTGAACTCATAACCGCTGGACGAAGACGAGCAATGGTTCGAGCCTCAGGACGAACAATGAGATCAACGTAGCGTTGTCGCACGCGAGTCTCTTCCGAGAGCGGTTTATGTTCCACGGGTAATGGACGAAGCGCTTTAGCAGCCATGTGCCAACTTGTTGCTAAAACAGAAAGTTCACCACGTTTTGATGTGATGATTTCCCCGGTCACGCTCACCAGATCACCCAAGTCAACGAAAGATTTCCATTGCTCTAAAGTTTCGGCGCCAACTTGATCTAGAGAGAACATCGCTTGTAACTCGGTGCCATCCCCTTCACGTAAAGTCGCAAAGGCTAATTTTCCAGTATCTCTTTTAAAGATCACCCGACCAGTTACGCTCTCAGTAATACCGCTTTTTACATCGATTTCTAAGTGGCCAAACTTCTCACGAATCGCTTTTAGTGAAGAGGTGCGCGGGACGGAAACGGGATAAGCCTCATGTCCGCTTTCCACGAGAGAATCGCGCTTTTGTCGACGAACCTGCATCTGTTCAGGAAGATCATCGATCTCCGATGCGATATTACCCTCTGATTCCGCCATGAGTAGAGAGTACCGGCTTAGTGGTTCCGCTCGTGTACAAGTCGCAAGCCGATAAGAGTGAGGTCTGGCTCATGGAAATCAATAGTTTCGCATTCGCCAATTACCAGGCTTGCTAAACCACCGGTGGCAACAACTGTGATTTTCCCATTGCTCGTTTCGGCCAATTCATCGCTGATGCGACGGACTAAGCCATCTACTTGCCCTGCAAAACCATAGATAGTTCCTGACTGTAGGGCCTCCACCGTGTTTTTACCGATAGGTGAACGAGGTTTAATCAACTCCACCTTTCGCAACTGAGCAGCTCGCGAGGCGAGCGCATCCACTGAAATTTCAATTCCTGGTGCGAGCGCACCGCCAAGGAATTCCCCTTTGACAGAAACTACGTCGAGATTGGTTGAGGTACCAAAATCGACAACAATGACGGCACCGCCATCGCCAAAGAGAGCATGCGCTGCCAGGGTATTTGCGATTCGATCAGAACCGATTTCTTTTGGATTATCGACCAGGAGGGGCACGCCGGTCTTTATTCCTGGCTCCAAAATTGTGGAGGGAATATTTGAATAGTGACGTGTGAGCATCGTCCGTAATTCACGTAATACCGCTGGAACTGTTGAGCAGAGCGAGATGCCATCAATCTCGTAACCTTCAACAAGCGAACGATACTTAATCCAAAGCTCATCTGCCGTGTCTCGGGTGTCAGTCTTCACTCGCCAGGAATGTAGTATTTCTTCAGCATTGAAAATTCCAAGAACTGTATTTGTATTTCCAACATCGATAGTTAGCAACATTAGTTAACCTCACTTATATCAAGTCCGATATCTAGAATAGGTGCTGAGTGTGTGATGGCACCTACCGCGATGTAATCCACACCTGTCTCTGCATACTTACGAACGCTCTCTAATGTGATTCCACCGGAGGCTTCCAATTTCACGCGCCCCGCTGTGAGCCGAACAGCTTCGCTACATTGTTCAGGGGTCATGTTGTCGAGAAGAACTTCATCAACGCCAGCGCTAATTGCCTCCGATAATTGATCCAACCGATCAATCTCAACTTCAATTCGAATCCCAGGAAATTGCGACTTAATCGCTCTCACTGCCGGTTCAATTCCGCCGACGGCTGCGATGTGGTTATCTTTCAGTAGCGCACTCTCCGCAAGATTTAACCGATGATTTACTCCCCCACCCATTAATACCGCGTATTTCTCTAGGTCTCGCCAACCTGGGGTTGTCTTACGGGTATCTCGAATTTTTGCATCTGTTCCTGAAATAGCCGCGACCCAATTGCTTGCTGAGGTCGAAATGCCAGAAAGCTTGGAGAGGAAATTAAGCGCGGTGCGCTCAGCAATCAATATCTCTCGTGTTAACGCAGCAACTTTGAGAACCGTGACATTTGCTCCCACATGATTACCATCAGAGATTCGACTGATAACTTCATATCCACTTTTGCATACTCGATCTAAAACTACAATAGCGATATCTATTCCAGAAATAACCCCAGATTTGCGAGTTCGAAACTCTGCAATACAGCGCTGCGATAATGGAATGGTTGGCCCCGTTGTGACATCAACGTTCCCCACATAATCTTCAGCAATAGCAGCCTCGACTCGAGAAAGCAGTAACGCTCTATCAATCATTACGCACCCCTTCAAATCGATGGGATAAATTTCCTGAAGGATCCATTTTCTGCAGTATTCGTTTCATCCAAAGCTCTGATTCTCGAGGAAAATCTTCACGCCAGTGAGATCCGCGGGTTTCTTCTCGGATGAGCGCCGAGGAGACAATTACGTTGGCCAAAGTAAGAAGGTTAGTTGTCTCCCATGCCTCAACGCATGGTTTATCGCTCTGCAGCTTGCCAATCTTTCCAAGCACCTCGGATGTGTTTTCAAGTGAGCCTCGAGTTCGGATTACACCTGCGCCTGCACTCATGGCATGTGCAACCTCATAACGCGCCTCTGGTGAAATCAATGATTCCGAGCTCGACGACATCACTGGTTCTTCTCTTGTGAATTTTCGGAGCGTGAGATGAATGTCATCAGCGATGCGAGCAGCAAAAACCAGCCCCTCAAGTAGTGAATTTGATGCCAACCTATTTGCTCCGTGAACACCGGTACATGCAGTCTCTCCGCAAGCGTAAAGACCTGGAACTGTAGAACGGCCAAATAAATCAACGCGCACGCCACCAGATGCATAGTGAGCTGCGGGAGCTACTGGAATTAAATCTTTCTCTGGATTAATTCCATGATCTACACATGATTGATAAATATTTGGAAATCGCTCCGAAAAATTTGGCACCTTACTCACGTCAAGCCAGACATGTTGAGCGTTATTTTTTAACATCTGACTCATAATTGCTTTTGCGACAATATCGCGAGGAGCTAGATCGGCGAGCGGATGCAAACCTTTCATAAATTGCTCTTTCGCATCGTTGAGCAAAATTGCACCCTCGCCGCGAACTGCTTCACTAATTAGAGGTTGCTGTCCGGAACTCTTTTCTCCTAGGAAGAGAACGGTGGGATGAAATTGAATGAATTCGACATCTGCAACCTCAGCTCCAGCGCGAAGAGCGAGGGCAACGCCATCACCGGTAGAAACTGATGGATTTGTTGTTTGCGCAAAGACTTGACCTAAACCACCCGTCCCTAAGATGACAGCTTTTCCTAGGGCAAGCCCCACACCATCGCGCGTACCTTCGCCAATGACATGCAAGGTCACTCCGCAAACTCTTCCTGATTCACTCTTGAGCGCATCAAGAACAAGAGCATGCTCAATCACTTCGATACCAGGATCTTCGGTGACTGCGGCAAGTAGCGCTCGTGAAATTTCAGCACCAGTCGCGTCGCCACCGGCATGCAAAATTCGATTCTTTAAATGGCCGCCTTCGCGCGTTAATGCAATTTCTCCACCTGCGCCACGATCAAAAACTGCGCCGCGCGCAATAAGTCGAGCTACCGCCTCTGGACCTTCGGTTACTAACGCATGTACCGCTTTTCGATCACAGAGCCCGGCGCCGGCTTTCAATGTATCTATCTCATGTTCAGCAGGCGAATCGCCAGGTCCAAGTGCGGCAGCAATTCCTCCTTGCGCCCACTTGGTGGAGCCTTCATCAACTCGCGCTTTTGTTACCAAAAGTACTGAGTAACCATAGGCCCGAATCTGTAGCGCTGTCGTTAGACCAGCAATTCCAGAACCAACAATGATGACATCAGAGGTGATGGTCCAACCTGGGCGAGGAGCAAGTAGTTTCATGAGCTCCCCTTTATGTCGTGCGAAAAATTATCAATTAACCGAACTGATCCTATCCATCCTGCTAACAGAACTTGAACCCTCCCAGTGAAATTAGTCTTGACGGGAAGAAGGGTTTCCGGATCAACAATCTCTGCATAATCAAGGATAAATCCACTCTGCCTCGCAAAAGTCTGAGTAAGCGCTACTTTGATTTCAGTTAAGTCGTTGGTTTTTTTAACGCCCTCCTGAGCTCTGGGAAGTACTCGTGCGATTTCGAGTTCCTCAGTACTAAGCCTGCTATTTCGAGAAGAGAGCGCAATTCCATTTCTGTCACGAATATTTTCTCCAGGAACTACAAAAATATTGGGAAATCTCTCCGCCGCAAATTTTCGAATCAAAAATAGCTGTTGGAAATCTTTCATGCCAAAGAGCGCAAATCTCGGTTGCGTCAATGTGAATAATCGGTTGATTACAGTAAGAACTCCGGAAAAATGATTAGGGCGCGAGGCGCCTTCATAAATATCGCCCAACGGACCAGCAGGTATTAGCTCTACCTTCGCTAAACCCTCTGGATAGATTTCATTAACCGATGGGGTCCATAAAAAATCTGCCCCAGCTTCTTCAGCAAGCACAAGATCGCGCTCGAGAGTTTTTGGATATTTTGCTAAATCATCTTTTGAGTCGAACTGAGTTGGATTGACATACACACTTACTAAAACGCTCGCGCCCAACTTTTTTGCGCTCTTTATTAATGCCAGATGTCCTTCATGTAGCGCGCCCATGGTGGGAACTAATGCGAGCCCATTAATGGGCTCCGATATCGCTTCTAGATGCTTCATATTCGGCTCCAGTCCGCTTGGGGTACCAGGCAGTTAAAGAGTATCGCGCCCCGCTAACTTCGCCAAAAGTTCAACGACTGGTCCGGCGCCAGGCAGATAAGCAGCGCCATCTATCTCCAACCATGGAGCTAAAACAAAGGTTCGCTCTGCAGCTCGCGGATGAGGCAACGTCAATGATTCACTTTTGTAACTAACTCCATCGCAGGAAATCAGATCTATATCCAGGGTTCGTGGTCCCCATCTCTCTGATTGCACATCTCGATTTCTACCAAAAACACCCTCGATTGCCTGACATACTCTAAGCAATTCCTCTGGCTCCAATTGAGTCTCCAAAATCAATACCGCATTAAGGAAATTTGGTTGCGGTGGGCCACCGACTGGTCGGTTATCCAAGAAATTGGAGAGTGCGACCACTTCACCAATTTCATTCAAGGCTTCAGCAGCCGAACTTAAAATACTTTCGCGTTCTCCAAAGTTTGAGCCAAGTGCAAGAACAGCTCTCATCGCTTCCGCTCAACCACAACGGAGACATCGAGAAATTCCACTGGTACAGGAGCTTCAGGTTTATGCACTGTGACCAATACATGCTGAACTCGACGAAACTTTTTTAAAATTTCATCTCCAATTTTTCCCGCCAAAGCTTCAATTAAATTTAATGGCGCGCCTTCCACCTTTTCTTTAACAATTTCCGCAACTTCCGCGTAATTAACACTTTTTGATAAATCATCAGATTTGATTGCAGAATTTAAATTTAGTTTTAGTTCAATATCCACTACAAAATCTTGTCCTTTCTTTCGCTCCTCAGCGAGCACGCCATGAAAACCAAAAGCTCTTATTCCTGTAATGATAATTTTATCCATTGAGTAAAACCTTCACTTTCTCAACTTGCGCAATCGCGTCCTTGTGAGGTCTAACGGAATGAGTGCGAACCGCCCACACTCCCTGTGAAGCGCAGAAAGAGGTTACTGCCACGCTCGCCTCTTCTCTTTCTTCGGGCTTTAAGTTCTCACCAAGGAACCTTTTTCGGGAAACTCCTATAAGTATTGGCAGCCCTAGCTCTGATAATTCATCTATTCCGCGAAGCAACTCCCAATTTTGCTTGGGCAATTTTGAAAAGCCAATGCCTGGATCGATGATGATGCGCTCACGGCCAATGCCCGCTTCAACAAGAGCATCTACCCGAGCGCTCAATTCATCTTTTACCTCAGTAACAACTTCCCGATAATTACTCTTTTCCATCATATTTGCGGAATGGCCGCGCCAATGCATCGCTACATACTTAACTTTGCTCTCTGCGATGACTGAAGCCATATTTATATCTGCTAGGCCGCCACTTACATCATTAATAAAGTGAGCTCCGAGCGAGATCGCTGCCTTCGCTACGTTCGCACGCATGGTGTCGACGCTTACAGTCGCGCCCAATGCCAGTGCTTCTTTTATGACTGGCAGCACGCGCGCCAACTCTTCATCCTCTGAAACTCGCTCAGCTCCAGGCCGGGTAGATTCACCGCCGATATCGATGATATCTACCTGTTCGGCGAGCATCTCTTCTACTCTTATCAAGGCATCGCGAGTTGAAAGATATTTTCCGCCATCTGCAAAAGAGTCAGGCGTGATGTTAAGAATCCCCATGACAAGAGTTTTCGCCACGATAACTCCTATTACCTACCGAGAATCAGACTTAGCGCCTCTGCACGCGTCGTCGGATCGCGAAGAATTCCACGAACTGCGCTGGTAGTTGTTCGCGTTCTTGGTTTCTTAGCTCCCCGCATGGACATACATAAATGCTCTGCATCAATAATAACTATTGCTCCTGCAACTTCGAGTATTTCAACAAGTGCATCAGCGATCTGAGTCGTTAATCTCTCCTGCACCTGTGGTCTTCTTGCAAATAAATCAACTACTCGTGCTAATTTTGATAATCCAGTTATTCGTCCCGACTCACCGGGGATGTATCCAATATGAGCAAGCCCGTGAAATGGGGTCAAGTGATGCTCGCAATGTGAGTAAAGCTCAATATCTCGCACGATAATTAATTCTCGATGGCCTGCATCAAAGGTGGTAGTGAGAACTTCCTCTGGGGATATCCACAAACCAGCAAAATTTTCTTGTAGTGCGCGAGCCACACGTGCTGGCGTATCTTTCAAACCATCTCGATTTGGATCTTCACCAAGAGCCAGAAGTAACTCTTTGACAGCCCGTTCTGCCCGATCTTTATCGAATGGCGCGCTTGCCTTACCCTCAAATGGTGAAGTGAACGAAATTGGAGTGATTTCATCCATTCTGTGGCTTCTTAGATTTCTCAAAAACTACCGGTGGTTGCTTGGAAGGCTTACGATCCTTTGAGCCAGTCCAAGGCTTTCGCGCTGGCCACTCTTTCACATTAGCGAAAATCCCAGCTACTTCTTCCTTCTCTAAAGTTTCTCGTTCCATTAACTCTAATACCAATTTATCGAGCGTCTCACGATTAACTTCGAGAATTTCGTAGGCTTCTTGATGTGCATTATCAATTAAATTACGGACTTCTTCATCGACAATAGCTGCAATTTCTTCAGAATAGTCTCGCTGATGTCCATAGCTCATACCAACAAAAGGTTCGCCCGTTGCGGAGCCAAGTTTGATTGTTCCGATTCGTTCACTTAGACCGTATTCCATAACCATAGCCCGAGAGAGTGCAGTAGCTTTTTCAATATCATTTGCAGCGCCAGTTGTGGGATCATGGAAAATTAATTCTTCTGCTGCACGTCCACCTAACGTATAAGCCAATTCATCTAGCATTTGGTTGCGAGATTTCGAATACTTATCTTCATCGGGTAGTACCATCGTATATCCGAGTGCACGGCCTCTTGGCATGATAGTAATTTTTTGAACGGGATCAGTATTTGGCAGAGCGTGCGCTACCAGTGCGTGCCCACCTTCATGATAGGCAGTAATCAATCGCTCTTTTTCATTCATCAAGCGGCTAACTTTTTGTGGTCCAGCCATAACGCGATCAATTGATTCACCAAGAGCTTCATTTGTTATCTCGTCGCGATTCTTTCGTGCAGTCAGGAGCGCTGCTTCATTGATGACATTTGCCAAGTCAGCTCCAGTAAAACCTGGCATTCGACGGGCAAGATTTAATAAGTCAACATCCGCGGCTAGTGGTTTATTGCGAGCGTGAATTTTAAGTATTGCTTCTCGACCCTTTAAATCTGGTCTATCGACCGGGATTTGTCGATCAAAGCGGCCTGGACGCAGTAACGCAGGATCAAGAATATCTGGTCTATTCGTCGCAGCAATCATGATCACTGAACCATTTGCTTCGAAACCATCCATCTCTACAAGAAGTTGGTTGAGCGTTTGTTCCCGTTCATCATGTCCACCACCCATGCCGGCGCCACGGTGTCGGCCAACTGCATCAATCTCATCGACAAAAACAATTGCCGGTGAGTTCGCTTTAGCTTGAGCGAACATATCTCGTACTCGCGCAGCGCCAACACCAACAAACATTTCCACAAAATCTGATCCAGATATCGAGAAAAACGGCACGTTAGCCTCTCCGGCAACAGCACGAGCTAACAGTGTTTTTCCGGTGCCCGGTGGACCATATAGCAAGACACCTTTGGGGATTTTTGCCCCCAATTTCTGATATTTAGTCGGATCGACGAGGAAATCTTTTATCTCCTGGAGTTCTTCAATCGCTTCATCTGCCCCTGCCACATCTGAAAACTTGGTTTGAGGCTTATCTTTTTCATTCAGCTTTGCCCGCGAGCGGCCAAACTGAAAAGCTCGCCCACCACCCTGTGACCGAGAAATTAAATAGAAAAAGATAAATGCAATAAATACGAATGGAACAATTGTAATTAAGAGTGAAACTAAAAGTGATTGTCTAGCGACTTTTACATTCCACTTATTAGGGGGTGGATTCTCACTAAGAATTTTTACAAGGTCACTCTCTTGATTTGCTAAATATGAAGCTTGAAGCTTTGAAGCATCTGAAATCTTTATTCCACTTTTTAGCACAACACGAATTTGTTGTTCTTGCGCTAAAAGAAGAGCTGAATCAACTTGCCGTGCCGTTATTGCGCCAATAATTCTCTGGGTTTCTACTTCCTTGAAAGAATTTCCAATATTGGAAATTTGGGAGTAACCAAAGAAGGTGAGCATTGCAAGAAGAACCCATGTGATTGGATTCTTAAATGCCTTTGAAAAACGCTTTTTCATGATTAACTATGAATACATTTTCGGCGCAAGAACTGCCACGCAATCGAGGTTTCTATACTTCTCTGAAAAATCCAAGCCATACCCAACAACAAAAGCTGGCGGGATATCAAATCCAACATATTTCACATCTACATGTACCTTTGCTGCCTCTGGTTTTCTAAATACGGCAAAGATTTCGACAGATTTTGCTCCGCGGGAGAGCAAATTTGTTTGGAGCCATGAAAGTGTTAACCCTGAATCAACAATATCTTCCACGATGATAACTTCTCGACCTGTTATATCTCGATCTAAATCTTTCAAGATACGCACGACGCCACTCGATTTCGTTCCAGATCCGTAAGATGAAACCGCCATCCAATCCATCTCTACATGGCGCTGCATTGCGCGGGCAAGATCTGCCATCGCCATAACTGCCCCTTTCAGTACGCCAACTAATAACAAGTCTCGATTGCCATAATCTTTTGAAATCGCAGCAGCTATCTCAACAATTCGATCATGAATCTGTTCGCGCGTTGCAACAACTTCTGTGATGTCATCTTTGACTCGTTCTAGGTCCACCGTGGCGCCACTCCCGTTCTCTATCTACTCCCGTGAGAGCGCTAGTCTGCCCGACTCTCGCCGGGCTGTAACGCCGGCGGGCAGGGCAACCGCCCCTTGGCCGTGCCAGTCACTGATGAGGGCATCGACCCAATCGAGCTGTTCGGCGGAGATTCGGTTGGCTCCTAACCGAGATATCGCGCGACGTATCACCCGCTTTCGGAGGGCAACAGGTAGTTTTTCCAGAAGCACCACCTCAATCTTCGTTGGATCCGGGATGGTGGTGAAAATCTCTTCTGAGAGCAGATCCAGCGCATCCGAATCTTCTCGAAAAATTCGCGCTGATCGAGCGAGCGCTTCTTTGATACCCGGCCCAATTAAAGATTCCATTAGCGGCAATATCTGTGTGCGAATTTTTACTCGCGTGAAACGCTCATCCTCATTATGAGGATCGCTCCAATATTCAATTCCTACCTCAACACAGGCGTTGACCACCTCTTCACGAGTGATGGCGAGGAAGGGACGAATATAAAGGCCACTGTGTGTGGCCATACCAGCAAGAGATTTAGTTCCTGAACCTTGTGTAAGCCCAAGTAGCACACTTTCTGCAAGATCGTCTTGGTTATGTCCAAGGAAAATCGCACGAGCATCTAAAGTCTGAGCACAGGAATTAAGTGCTGCATAGCGAGCGCTTCGCGCATCTGCCTCTAAACCATCTTTTTTCATAACTTGTACTGAGACCACGTCTACATTTGAAATTCCCATCGCCAATAATTTATTTTTAGTCGCGTTGGCAATATTGGAAGAATTTACCTGCAATTGATGATCTACAATTACCGCAGTGATACGTAACGCATGTTGTTTGCCCTCAAGTGCTAAACAATGCGCTAATAGAAGCGAATCGGCACCACCAGAAACGGCAACAATCACATGATCACCAGGAGTTATTCCGTGCAGCGCCTGTCTGACCGCAAGGCGAGCTTTTGTGATCATGGCTATAGCCTAGACCTGAGGCTAGACCCGACCACCAAATGGAATAAGTCCAGGAATTGAATAGATCGAGCTATATAAAAGACCCATACGAGTGTTGTGTGCCTCCCACATCATGCCATTTCCAGCGTAAATTGTGATGTGGTGAATTGTGCTGATATCTGCTCTGTAGGAGTAGAAGATTAAATCTCCGGGTTGCAACTCGCTAATCGGTACCCGCTTAGTCCAGCTATAATAAATTCTGGAGTTGACGCGATCCCAACCTGGATAACCCAAACCCGCAGAGCGATATGCGGCGAAAACTAGTCCGGAGCAATCAAAACTGTTAGGTCCTTGACTTCCCCAAACGTATGGTTTACGAGCAAGCACTTGCTTTCGAGCGAATTCAACGGCTTTGGCGCGAATATCTTCATTTGATCTGATGGTAGTCCGGCCATTACTAAAGCCGATTCCATTAACAGGCCAAATCTTCGCTTGGCCAGATGTTTGCTCCGCACGTTCTGCAAGAGCTTCTTCCAGAATTGCGAGTTGACGTTGTTGCTCTAACGTCACTCTCTTTTTGCGAGCGCTAAGAAGTTCAGCTAACAACTTCTCCTGCATTTTTTGAAGTTTCTTTACCTCTTCTTCTTGCGCAGTTCTAGCCTGATCTGCTTCCTTCTTTGCTTGAGCAACTCGCGCGGTGGCATCAGCTTGTTCCTTCCGCGCTGCTACGGCTGCGGCTCGTGCTTGTTCGGCTTCAATTTTTGATAACCGCGCCGTTTCTTCCGCAACTTTAAGTCGCAAGAGTATTGAGCTGTTATTTTCACCAACAGCATCGAGAGTTGATAGTCGGTCCATTAAATCTTGTGGCCCATCAGCATGAAGTATCGAATCAAAATCGGTAAATCCAGAGCCCATGATGTAGGCATTTGCAGCAACTCTGCCAATGTGATCCTTGGAAGTCATTACTGCTGCCTGAGCCAGATTAGATTTCTTAATTGCGGCGTCTTCCTTCTTCTGTGCTGCTTGTGCTTTTTTCGTTGCAATTTCTAATTTCTTCAACTCTTGCAAGTAACGATTTCGAGCTGCTACTGCTTTGGCAGTTAAGACTCTTAGTTGATTGGAAGCGGCCGCTAGTTCAGCTTTCGCTTTATCGGCAGCAACTTTCTTCGCTGCCTCTCTCGCTTTAGCCTCATTAATCTCCGCGATAGTTGGCTTCCGCGTTTTTGCATCAGCGCTTGTCAGCGGTGCGATGAGACCTATGGTCGTTAGCAGGGTGAGGGAGAGCAAACTGGATAATGCGCGCTTTCGTAACACGGGCACTCTCGCTCTCATAGCCGCAGGAAGGGGAATTATCGGCTCATCTAGCTACAAGGATAAAACAAGGGAAGGCAAAATCGCTGGATTAACACCGGTGTGGGCATCAACGCTTCACATCGATAGTTGCGTGGTCGGTTACACATGAAGGCAGGCCAGACTAGCGCCAACTCAATTATTCGCGGATGCAACATCACTTTTATTTGGGGGTGCTTTTACTGAAGCAGGCGATATCTTTCACGGAAACACATACCACTTATGCCATTGTTAGACAGGCTGCTGCCACAAGAGCTAGAACTACTCCGATATTTTGAACTAGTTTTAATTTCTCATGAAGCACGTATCGAGCTAACAGCGCTGTTGCTGCTGGATACAGTGATGCGAGAACCGCAACAATCGCTAATACACCTTTCTGGGTAGCGATTTGATAGATGCCATTTGCTGAGGCGTCAAAAATACCTGCGACAATTGCCAGCGTCCAGGGAAATGATGACTTGTGCTCATCTTTAGATAAAGATTTCAATCGAAGTAGGAAGAAAGCGAAGACAAAGAGAAATCCAAACCATCGAGCAATTGTTGAAGTCCAGATCCCTTGATTAGTAGGCGCCAATCCTAGGACCGTTAAATACGAACCGATTAAAAAACCACTTGATACACAAATAGCGAGCGTGCTAAGAGATATCCGCTGTGAAGTATCGCTCTTCTGTTCTTGACTTACGAGGATTACCGAAAGTGCAGCAAGCCCCATGCCGAAAAAACCAATTCCTGATACCTGATCGCCGCGAAGCAGGCCTGTGATAACTGGGACGAGACCGGCCATCAAAGCGGTGATAGGTGAGACTATTCCCATAGGTCCGCGACTAAGTGCGATATACAGCAATGCAATTGCGGGAACGCCGAAGAAGGCGGCGAAAAAACCGTAAATAAAAGAATCTTGATTAATCTCACCCGGAATGAGAAAAAAAGCGAAAATTGTGACCGCTATCGCTCCTGAAAGGTAGGAGATAGGCAAAACCCGAGCAATTTGAGTTTTCCGCGAAGCTAATCCACCTAAAAAATCCGCAACGCCCCATGTTGCACTTGAGATCAGCGCTAGAAGTGGTCCCACTAGACTCCTCGTGTTCTCCTGTGTGAGCGCACAATACGTGCGCATGATGTGAAAGCGAAGGACACATGACAAACGAGCCAGGTGCGGGGGAATTCTATCCCTTTGTTGGCGTGGGTCCCCATCCAAAACCATGGCCTGTCGGTGAAAAATACGACCAAGAGCTCTTAGCAAATGGCGATCAACGTAATGTCCTTGATGAATACCGCTATTGGAGCGTTGATGCAATTGTCGCAGATTTAAATAGAAAACGTAATCCACTTCACATTGCTGTTGAAAACTGGAAGCACGATTTAAATATTGGATCACTGATTAGAACTGCGAATGCATTCAATGTGGCCGGGATTCACATAGTTGGAAAACGCGACTGGAATCGCCGCGGAGCAATGGTCACCGATCGCTATATGACTGTGCATCATCACTCTACTGTCGCTGAGTTTGCGGAGTGGGCTAAAAAAGAGAAACTTCCGATAATCGGCATTGACAATATTGAAGTAAGCAAACGATTAGAAAATCGGCCACTTCCTAAAAACTGTGTTTTATTTTTTGGTCAAGAAGGTTCTGGAATGTCAGAAGAAGCTGTTTCGATTTGCGAAGTTGTGCTTGCCATTGAGCAATATGGTTCAACTCGCTCGATAAATGCCTCTGCCGCTGGCGCTATTGCCATGTATGCCTGGGGCCTACAGCATCTCTCACCAAAAAACAGCGATAACGATATTCGTTAAGGTGAGTAGACCGACCGCCGCCCAAGCAGTAGCGTCTCCTTGACCTGAAGCCTTAACCTTCTTCCTGCTCGTATATCCAAGAATTAGAATGACTACCACGATTAGTAACTTCACTGCCATTTTTCCATTATTAAATAGTGGAAAGGCATTTGAATCTTGCTCATTTAATGGGTAGCGAATTCCCACCATAGCAATTCCAGAAATTAGCGAGAGCAGAGCTCCATGCAGCATTCCACGGGTAATCTGCTTAGAAGCGGAAGTCATTTGTGCGAGAAACCCACCAAATAAAGAGGCAAGACCAACAAAGTGCAGGACAAGAAAAATATTTCCTACTGCTTCCATTACCTTCTCCTTACCACTCTGACGCGACCCTGAGCAATCGCACTTCCGATAAGCACAATTAAACCGCCTAATGGCTCATTCCAAGTCAACGGCTCACCGAGCAATAGAAATCCAAGGATTACTGCGACCAGCGGCGTTATATAAGTGACGGTGCTTGCTAATGAAGGCCCTGCAAGTTCTACATTTCTAAAATTCCAAATGTATGCAATACCAGTCCCCAGAACTCCAAGCGCAAGAATTGATAAGAGCGCCTCGAGAGAAATTTCATACGAATGAAATCCATTAAGCAGGAAAAATGGAAAGAGGGTTAAAGCAGAAAGAGATACTTGGGTGGTTGCTAAAATTTCCGGTGAGAGTTTCCTGGGAATGATGTATTTCGACGAGAAAGGGTAAGAGGCTCCGTAACATAAAACTGCCAACAATAAGGCAATAATTGCAGTAGCGGATGTTTGACCAATAGTTTGACCAACGACTAGTACGATCACAACACCAAAAAATCCAAGAATGATTCCAAAAACCTTCTCAAAACTTAATCGCTCACTTCGAAAAACGATCATAATCATCAAAATACTCATGATTGGAGTTAGCGCATTCATAATTCCGGCAAGAATTGAGGAAACTTGCTCTTGTGCATAAGCAAAAAGAATCCCAGGAAATACATTTAGCAAAAGACCCATCACCCATAGTTGAAGAAATAATAAATAGTCCCTATTAATTCTCATCTTTCTACGAAGAAGGACTACCCACAAGGCTAGCGCTCCTAGCGCACATCGAAAAAAAGCAACTCCCACCGGCGTTAGAAAAGTCAGCGACTTTTCAATGAAAAGAAAGGAGGCTCCCCAAACAATTCCTAGCGCAAGATATGACGTAATCCAACCTTTACTCCCGCTGACTTCGTTCGCTTTACTCATTTTGAAATTCTTGCTCGTTGCGTGATTGCATTTCCTAAAATCACGATAACGCCTCCGATGGGTTCATTCCATGTTAAGGGTTCATTTAACACAATGACTCCCGCAACTACCGCAACAATCGGTGAAACAAAATTTACTGTGGCTGCAACGGAACTGCCGACAAGAGCGACAATTCGGTAATTCCAAGCAAATGCAAAACCAGTTGAGAAAATACCGATAATTGAAATAGCAAAAATAGGAGCTACTGAGAAATCATACGAATTAAATCCATATAAAATAAATGTGGGCAGTAAAACAAGTGCGGCGATAGTTACCTGTATGGTGGCAAGAGCCACCGGTGGATATTTTTTAGGGGCAATGTATTTTGCGATGATTGGTGGAACTAATCCAAAGGATGAGACCGCTATTAGTAAAAAGAGGTAGGCCCACCATGGTGCCGATTTAATATCCCAAATTCCAAAAACCATAGCAACACCGAAAAAAGCTAAAAGTATTCCAAAAATTTGCATCGGCTTTACTGGTTCATGTTTAAATAACAATATTGTAAAAAGCACTGCGAACATTGGCGACATGGCATTGATGATGCCGGTCAACGATGAGGTGACTTGAGTCTGAGCAAAGGGGACGATGACTACTGGAATGATGTTGGAACAAAGTCCAATTAGAAAAATCCAGCCAAAGACTGAACGATCGCGTGGAATCGAAATCTTCTGGTAGAACAAGTAACCCCACAGCACCATGGCCCCTAGTAAGTTCCGCACAAACGCGATGCCAAAGGGACTGAAAACGGGGAGTGCAATCTCGATAAACATGAATGACAAGCCCCAGGTTAGGCTGAGCAAAAGGTAGGGCACCAACCATTTCCTGCTTTTCAACAGCGCTCCCTAGTTATCTTGGGTGTCATTTTTTTCACTGCACTCAAGTGCCGTAAGATGAAAATACTGGAATACTTGAGGGCGTAATCTTACTCGTGCAAAAAGCAGAAAAGGGAAGTGTTGCTGTGGAACAGCTTAAAAGTTGGATTAATGGGATTGAAGTTAGCGCCAAAAGTGGCCGCCATGGCGATGTATTTAATCCAGCCCTAGGAACTGTTTCCAAAAATGTTCAATTTGCCGACGTTGAAACTATTGATTCGGCCATTGCGAATTCGAAAAGCACTTTCGCTTCATGGAGCCAAACATCACTTACTAAGCGAACACAAATCCTTTTTGCCTTTCGACATTTACTAAATTCGAAGAAAGATGAGCTAGCGGCGATCATCACTTCAGAACATGGAAAAGTTCTATCTGATGCTCTTGGCGAAGTTACGCGCGGTTTGGAAGTAGTGGAATTCGCTTGTGGTATCCCACATCTATTAAAAGGTGGTTACTCGGAGGGTGTATCACAAGGCGTAGATGTTTATTCCATTCGTCAACCTCTTGGAGTATGCGCCATCATCTCACCATTCAATTTTCCTGCAATGGTTCCGATGTGGTTCTTCCCTGTTGCCATAGCTGCTGGGAACACGGTAATCATCAAGCCAAGCGAGAAAGATCCATCTGCCGCTAATTTCATTGCAAAGCTTTGGAAAGAAGCAGGTCTGCCTGATGGAGTCTTTAACGTAGTTCATGGAGACAAAGTTGCAGTAGATCGATTGCTCGAGCACCCAGATATCGCATCAATATCTTTTGTCGGTTCTACTCAAATTGCGAAATACGTGTACGAGAATGGTACTAAACATGGTAAAAGAGTGCAGGCGCTTGGTGGCGCAAAGAATCACATGCTGGTACTCCCCGATGCAGATTTAGATTTAACCGCAGACTCTGCAATTAATGCTGGCTTTGGATCGGCTGGTGAGCGTTGCATGGCAATTTCCGCTGTGGTCGCAGTTGATCCGATAGGCGATGAGTTGGTTAAGAAAATTCAAGATCGAATGAAAAAACTTAAAACAGGGGATGGTACTAAAGGCACTGACATGGGACCGCTAGTCACCAAAGTCCATCGCGACAAAGTTGCTTCTTACGTCGAAGCGGGCATAAAAGAAGGCGCAATTCTTGTTGAAGATGGTAGAAATATTGAGATTGATGGTGTTAGCG